>Ga0194129_10001215_pt1 | contig 43688 bp, 38 predicted proteins | sample TA2KigCa35mmetaG_FD_150862 | JGI IMG/M metagenome (GOLD analysis project Ga0194129, IMG submission 150862) | Freshwater microbial communities from Lake Tanganyika, Tanzania - TA2015038 Kigoma Deep Cast 35m | ecosystem: Environmental > Aquatic > Freshwater > Lake | place: Tanzania: Lake...
CCCGCAGCGATTTTCGTCGCACGGGCCCGACTCCATTTGAGAGCGAGGAGCGCGCGCAGCACACGACCGCCATCCATCGGGAAAGCGGGAATTAAATTAAAAGTCATTAGCATGAGATTGGTTGCCGTGATGCAAAGCGCGAGACTTGTTTCAGCATTACCCATGGCGCTGAAATCTTCATTGGTCAAAGAGCGGCCAAGCCACAGCATGAGTCCGAACGCGATCACGAGATTTACCAATGGACCCGCAAGTGCAACAAAGATTTCTTGGCTGGGCTTTTCCGGTATGCGTTCAATATTCGCGACGCCACCAATCGGGAAAAGTGTTACATCACGCGTCCTCGCACCAAAGCGGCGCGCCATGATCATATGACCAAATTCATGTGCAACAACACAAATGAAAATTAAAATGATGAAAGCGAGCGTGTCCCATGCTGCAGCCGGCCCAGTGGCGCGATAAACAAGGATGCCAATAAAGGCGAGGAATAGGAGAAATGTGACATGGACCCTGACCGCTGTTCCGGCGATCTGCCCAAGTTCGAGTAACCACCGCATGGACGCGTCTCCGACAAAGGGGGAAGGGGGACCCTCTCCCGATGGGGTCAGGCCAAGCTAGACCTGTCCCGCGCCTTCGGATAGCGCGCAAAACGCTTACGTGACCACAACCGCTGGTTAATTGACGAATGAACGTTCATTCACTAATTGCGTTGAGCCATGTCCCTTGCCCGTGCCCCCCGTTATTTGGACCGTCGCCCGCAGATCCTTGATGCGGCGGAGACCTGTTTTACCCGTTCCGGCTTCCACCGGACGACGATGCAGGATGTTGCGGGCGAAGCTGGCATGGTTCCGGGCAATCTTTATCGCTATTTTCCGTCAAAAGACGCGTTGATTCTCGCTCTCATTGAGCGGGATCGGGCCGAAATCGCCGGTGATTTTGCAGCTTTAGTGGATACGGTTGATTTGATGGGGGCGTTCCGTTCTTTAGGTCGCCACCATTTTATTGAAAAACCGAGAGAAAAAGCCGTTCTTACGCTCGAAATCTGGAGCGAAGCCGCTCGCAATCCTGCGATTGCCGACGTCATGGGAGGCGTTCAAGCGGAAGTCCGGCGCGGCATCATTGCCGTATGCGAGAAAGCGCGATCTAAAGGTGAAATCGATCACTCAATTGATCTCGATGCGGTGGCGCGTTTGATTCTGACCCTCTCCGATGGGCTCATCCGCCGCCGGGCGCTTGATCCCGGTTTTGAAAGTGAAACCGAAGTCGCCACTCTTCTTGATTTGATCGGTGCTGTTTTGTGCGGTGCTGTGTTACTTCACCCCTGTTCTGCCCTTAACAATATAAATTCTCGCTAGGAAACTGACTATGCTATGGAGCCGCATCACCGCCATCCTTCTTGTTGTTGGCGCAATCGTCTGGATTGCGTCAGGTGCTTTGACAAAAAAGGAAGCGCCGCCCGTCAATACGAAAGTGGTGGAGACAAAGCCATTCCAAGTTTCGGTTTTGTCAGCGTCTGTTGAACCGCGTTCGCGCAAGCTTACTTTGTCGGGCCGCACCGAAGCAGATGTCCGCACAATGGCGATTGCTCGCACGAGCGGCGTTGTGACGGAATTGACAGTGCGTCGTGGCTCGGTCGTGAAGCAGGGTGATGTGATCGCTGTGCTCTCCGATGAAGCGCGCGAGTCAAATGTGCTGCAAGCGCAAGCGCGTGTTGAACAACGTCAAAAAGAATATGAAGCCAAGCGCGTGCTTGTTGAAAGCGGCAATCTTGCCAAGCTTGGTATTGCGCAATTCGAAGCGGATCTGAAGGCGGCACAAGCGCAATTGGCGGCCGCTCAAGCAGAGCGCGATCGCGGAACAGTTCTGGCACCTGTGTCAGGCATCATCAATGAAGTGCCGGCAACTTTGGGTCAAAGCTTGCAGCCTGGTGCGCCTGTCGCTGAAGTCATGTCGCTTGATCCGATGTTGGCGGTCGTCGAAATTTCGGAACGCCGCTTGGCTGGTGTGAAAGTCGGTGACAAAGCCGATGTGCGTTTGATTGGTGGTGAAGAGGCGTCTGGTACAGTGCGCTTCATTTCGAACCGCGCGAGCCCGCAAACGCGGACCTATCGCATCGATGTGAGCCTCGCAAATCCCGAACGTAAAATTGCAGATGGTGTTACCGCTGAAGTCACGCTTTATCTCGCGCCTGTTAATGCAACAAAAGTGGCGCGCTCCGCTCTAACCTTCTCGGCTGAAGGCAAGCTCGGTGTGCGTGTGGTTGATCAGGATAACAAAGTGATTTTTGTTCCGGTGGGTTTGGTTGAAGACCAAACGGATTATCTTTTCGTTTCAGACATTCAACCCGGCGCGCAAATTATCGTGCAGGGACAGGATTTTGTGAAAGAGGGACAGGTGGTTGAGCCCGTCCCGATGAAACTCGGCTGACGTATTCGGATTAGGGACTGACCCTTATGAAAAATCCTATTGATTTTGCAATCTCGCATGCGCGGTTGACGCTTGCGTTTCTGGCCTTTTTGTTGTTCGCCGGTTTTGTCGCCTATACGACAATTCCGAAAGAAGCCGAACCCGATGTGCGTGTGCCAATCGTCTATGTGCAACTTTCGCAACGCGGCATTAGCCCTGAAGATTCGGAGCGTCTGTTGTTGCGGCCCATGGAAACGCAACTCAAATCCGTTTCTAATGTAAAAGAAATGCGCTCAACCGCTTATGAAGGCGGCGGCTTTGTGCTTCTTGAATTTCAAGCCGGATTTGATTCAACAAAAGCAGTCGCCGATGTGCGTGCGAAAGTTGATGATGCGAAACGGGATCTACCGAAAGACGCGGATCAACCTACAGTCCGTGAAGTTAATCTCTCGCTCTTTCCGATTCTTGTTGTCGGTCTAACCGGTGATGTGCCAGAGCGCACTTTGTTGCGTATCGCGCGCAGCACGAAAAATGCGATTGAGGCGATTCCAGGTGTGTTATCCGCCGATCTCAGGGGCGCGCGCGACGAGGTGGTCGAAATCATCGCCGAGCCGATGTTGATGAAGAGCTATGGCATCAGTCTCGACAGTTTGATCGGTGGCGTTTCGCAATCAAATAGTCTTGTTGCCGCTGGCGCGCTTGAGGGCGGCACCGGTCGCTTTGCGGTGAAAGTTCCTGCGCTGATTGAAAGACCTGAAGACATTTTGAAATTACCAGTGACAGCGTCTGCGGGTGCTAGTGTCACTTTGGGTGATGTCGCCGAAGTGCGACCGACATTTAAAGACGCAACTTCGATCACGCGTGTGAATGGCAAGCCTGCAATCACGATTGAAGTGTCAAAACGCACCGGTTCAAACCTCATCGAAACGGTTGATGCGGTCAAATATGTTGTCGGCAAATTGCAGGCCTCGTGGCCGGGCACCGTGTCTGTGACATTCAGTCAGGACAAATCGAAAACTATTCGCGACATGTTGCATGAATTGCAAAACAGCGTCGTCACAGCCGTTCTGCTTGTGCTTGTCATTATGATGATGGTTTTGGGCGGACGTCCTTCACTTTTTATAGGCATTGCGATTCCGGGATCTTTCTTGGCGGGTATTTTCGCGCTGCAATTGGCAGGTCTCACCGTCAATATCGTCGTATTGTTCTCGCTCATTCTTGCGGTCGGGATGTTGGTCGATGATGCGATCATTGTTTCAGAATATGCTGAGCGGCGTATGGCTGAAGGCATGGATCCGAAACAGGCTTTCTCCTTGGCAGCGAAACGCATGGCAGGTCCTGTTATTTCAGCGACATTGACGCGTATTGCGGCTTTTTCTCCTTTGTTGTTCTGGCCGGGCATTGTCGGCGAGTTCATGAAATATATGCCACTTACTTTGATCGCGACGCTTTCAGCCTCGCTTGCCGTGGCATTGTTTTTCACGCCGACCCTGGGCGCACTTCTCGGTAAAGCCGCCGATCATCCGCATGATGATCGTGCGCGCAAGAAGGAATTCTATATGCGCCTTGTGCGTTTTTGTGTGCAACATCCCGGCCTTACTCTTGCTGCAGCCTTCTTCATGCTTGTCGCTGTGATCAAAGCCTATGGTGTGTTTGGTAAGGGTGTTGAATTTTTTCCGAATGTCGAACCCGATTACGGCATCGTGCAAATTCATGCGCGCGGTAATCTTTCAATTACCGAAAAGGATCGGCTCGTTCGCCAAGTAGAAGAGCGCATTCTATCGATGAATGAATTGAAGACTGTCTATGCGCGTTCGGGCGAAAGTCAGAAAGGCTCAAGCGAAGTGTCCGAAGATACAATCGGATCAATTCAATTCGAATTCATCGATTGGCAGCATCGTCGTCCTGCGCATGTGATTATGGAAGAAATCCGCACAAAGACGGCGGATATTGCGGGTGTTTCGATTGAAGTCACCGCGCCAAAAGGTGGCCCTCCGACGGGTAAAGCCATTCAGGTTCAACTCTCAGCGCTTGATCCTGCCTATCTCATTCCGGCAGCAAAGAAAGTTGCGGCTGTGCTTGAAGCCAATCCTGATATTCGTGATCTCGATAATGGTCTGGCTCTGCCCGGTATTGATTGGACTATCAATGTCGATAAAGCGGAAGCTGCGAAATATGGCGCAAGTGCCACAAGCGTCGGCGCAGTATTGCAGCTTGTTACCAATGGTGTGAAAATTTCAGAATATCGTCCGAATGATACGGACAAATCGGTTGATCTCATTCTGCGTTTTCCAGAAGACAAGCGTACGCTCGATGATATCGAGGAGTTGCGAATCAACACGCAAGTGGGCTCAGTGCCGATTGGCAATTTCGTAACCCGCACACCGAGCCCACGCGTGGGTCAGTTAAATCGCGTGGCTGGTAGCCGTGTGATCACACTTTCATCGAATGTCGCTGAAGGTGTGCAGTCGGCGGTGGTTCAGCAAAAGGTTGTCGACTCTTTGTCGAAGATTGATCTTGGACCGGGCGTCACCTTCAAGCTCAAAGGTGAAGATGAAGAACGGGCTAAAGCCGGTGCCTTCTTGTCGAAAGCGTTCGGCACCGCGATGTTCTTGATCTTTGCGATCCTGCTTGCGCAATTTAATAAATTCACAAGCGTCTTGCTGGTGCTCTCCGCCGTTGTTCTATCCACCATCGGCGTGTTACTTGGGCTTATGATTATGGGTCAATCCTTCGGCGTTGTGATGACGGGTATTGGCATCATCGCGAATGCGGGCGTGATCGTGAACAACAACATCGTGCTGATCGATACTTATGATCGATTACGGCATGAGGGTGTGAGCGCCTATGATGCGGTCATCGAGACCTGTCGTGAACGTGCACGCCCAGTTGTTTTGACAGCGGTCACGGCCATTCTCGGCGTGTTGGCGATTGCTTTCGGGATCAATCTCGATTTCGTCAATCGCGACATCGCGATCGGCGCGCCGTCAACGCAATGGTGGACGCATCTTTCAGCAGCGATCGTGTTCGGATTGGGTTTTGCGACCATCCTCACATTGGTTGTCACGCCCGCGGCATTGATGCTGATTGCCAATCTTTCGGAGGCGCGTCAGCGTCGTCGTGAAGCACGGACTGCAAAGAAAGCAGCCAAGCTACAAGCGAAAGCGGGCGCGACCTCGCTTGAAGCAAAACCTGCCGAGTAGGGTCAGATTAATGGATCATCAAGCTGGGCTTCTTGGGATCTTGAAACGCGCACCGGTAATACCGGTGCTCACCGTTCATGGTCCTGATGATGCTGTGCCCTTGGCGCAGGCGTTTGTTGAAGGTGGTCTGCCGGTTCTCGAAGTCACTTTGAGAACCGAAGGCGCATTAAAAGCGATTGAGGCCATTGCGCACGCGGTGCCTGACGCGATTGTCGGCGCGGGTACGGTTTTATCGGCCAGTCAAGTTGAGGAAGCGCGTTCGGCAGGTTCGCGTTTTCTCGTGAGCCCCGGTTCAACAATTAAACTTGCGGAAGCGGCCGCGCATGCTGGAGTACCTTTGCTTCCCGGTGTTGCCACCGCAAGTGAAGCGATGACGATGGCTGAACTTGGGTTTCATATCTTAAAATTTTTTCCAGCAGAACCTGCCGGCGGTGTTGCATATTTGAAATCACTTTCAGCGCCTTTGCCGCATCTTATCTTTTGCCCGACCGGCGGCATTGATGAAGTGAAAGCGAAATCCTATCTCGCTCTCCCGAATGTTGTTTGCGTCGGCGGTTCATGGATCACACCCGCTGATGCTGTGAAAGCGGGCGATTGGAAACGGGTCACGACACTCGCGAAGGCCTGTACTTTGCTTCGGTAAGTTATTCGTCATTGCGATCAATGATGGCGATGTCTACTTCTGTGCGTGTTCATTCAAGAATTTTTCAATCCGCTCGAGCGCGCGTAAAATATTCTCGGTTGAATTGGCGTAAGAGAGGCGAATAAAGCCTTCGCCATAGACACCAAAATCCGGTCCGCCGATGGTCGCCACGCCCGCTTCTTCCAAAAGCGCAGAGGCAAGAGGCTTTGCCCGCCAGCCGGTTTTCGAAATATTCGGAAACGCATAAAACGCGCCTTTTGGTGTTGCCGCAGATACGTTCGGTAATTTGTTCAGTCCTTCGATCACAACTTTGCGGCGGCGATCAAATTCTTGAACCATCGCATGCACCGCATCTTGCGGGCCGGTGAGCGCTTCAAGGCCTGCATATTGTGCGGATGCATTTACGCAAGAAAAAGAATTCACCGCGAGTTTGCGCGCAGCGTCATAAAGCGGCTTCGGCCATACCGAATAGCCCATCCGCCATCCGGTCATCGCGTAGGTTTTCGACCAGCCATCAAGCAGAACAAGACGATCACGAATTTCTGGATAAGCGAGAAGTGTTTGGTGCTTCTCGCCATCATAAGTCATTTGCGCATAGATCTCGTCCGACATGATCGCGACATCAGGGAACCGCTCGAGCCCCTTCACGAGTCTGTCGATCTCGGCTTTTGGAGTCACGCCGCCGGTCGGGTTCGCGGGGGAATTGATGATGAGCAGCCGCGTCTTCGGTGTAATCAAAGAAAGCGTTTCTTCTGCCGAGAAGGCAAAACCATTTTCTTCGCGAATCGGAACGGGAATGGCACGCGCGCCGGTAAACTCGATCATCGAGCGGTAAATCGGAAACCCGGGATCCGGATAGAGAATATCCGCACCCGCGTCGCCAAACATCAGGATCGCCATGAACATTGTCACTTTGCCGCCTGGCACGATCATCACAAGCTCGGGGGACACATCGACGCCAAATCGTTTATGGAGATCGGCCGTCACCGCCTCGCGCAGCGGCAGAATGCCTGTCGCAGGCGTATAGCCGTGATGGCCGTCTTTGAGCGCTTTAATGGCGGCTTCAACAATATTTACCGGAGTCCTGAAATCGGGCTGGCCGATACCGAGATTGATGATGTCCTTGCCTTGCCGCTGCAATTCCGTGGCGCGGGCCAGCACCGCGAAAGCGTTTTCCTCGCCGATGCGTGAAAATGCGTCAGTGATGTGCAGCATGGACATTGCTCCTCCGCCCCTCTCGAGGTCTCTCGCTTATTGATTTCGACATCCATTTAGGGCGATGCTAGGAAGGAAATCAACGCTGGGCCACCCAAAAGCGGGGAAGGCCCTTTCATGATCGACGGGGAGAACGAAATGGCAGCTTCGAAAAAGAGCGGTGCGGCGAAGTCCACAATCGGTAAAGGGACAGGCAGCAAAGCCGCGAGCGGAAAAAAACGCGAGTTGCGCTCGAAGCTTTGGTTCGACAATCCCGACAATCCGGGCATGACCGCGCTCTATCTTGAGCGTTATCTCAATTTCGGTCTCACGCGTGAGGAGTTGCAATCCGGTAAGCCGATCATCGGCATTGCGCAAACGGGTTCGGATTTGTCGCCGTGTAACCGCCATCATCTTGAACTCGCTAAGCGCGTGCGTGACGGCATCACGGCGATGGGTGGGGTGGCTTTTGAATTTCCCGTCCATCCGATTCAGGAAACTGGTAAACGCCCAACTGCTGCGCTTGATCGCAACCTTGCTTATCTCGGCTTAGTCGAAGTGCTTTATGGTTATCCGCTTGATGGTGTCGTGCTCACTACGGGCTGCGATAAAACAACGCCGGCCTGCATTATGGCCGCAGCGACTGTGAACATCCCGGCCATCGTTCTCTCGGGTGGTCCGATGTTGAATGGCTGGTATCATGGCGAACGCACGGGCTCGGGCACCGTTGTGTGGAAGAGCCGTGAGCGACTCGCTGCGGGTGAAATCGAATATGATGAGTTCATGGATATTGTCGCTTCATCAGCGCCTTCCGTTGGCCATTGCAACACGATGGGCACCGCTTCAACCATGAATTCACTTGCCGAAGCGCTGGGCATGACTTTGTCCGGTGGCGCGGCCATTCCCGCACCCTATCGTGAGCGCGGCCAGAACGCTTATGATACCGGTAAGCGCATTGTAGAGATGGTGTGGGAAGATTTGAAACCGTCCGACATCATGACGCGTGAAGCTTTTGAAAACGCGATCATCATTAATTCAGCGATTGGTGGATCAACTAATGCCCCTATTCATATCAACGCGATTGCACGCCATATCGGTGTCGAATTGAAAGTTGAGGATTGGCAGAAATTTGGTCATAAAGTGCCGCTGCTCGTGAATTTGCAACCGGCAGGCAAATATCTTGGTGAAGAATATCACCGTGCCGGTGGCGTACCGGCCGTCGTGAATGAACTCATGAAAAAGAAACTCATTCGCGAGCAAGCGCTCACCGTAAATGGCAAGACCATGGGCGAGAATTGCAAAAAGACCAAAGTGCTCGATTATGATGTCATCTATCCGATCGAAAAGCCGCTCAAAAAAGATGCGGGCTTCCTGGTGCTCAAAGGCAATCTCTTTGACAGCGCTGTGATGAAAACAAGCGTGATTTCAGAAGAATTCCGCAACCGCTATCTTTCAAACTCGAAAGATCCGGAAGCGTTTGAAGGTCGCGCGATCGTATTCGAAGGACCGGAAGATTATCATCACCGCATTGATGATCCGAAACTGAAAATCGATGAAAACTGTATGCTCTTCATTCGCGGCACGGGCCCGATTGGTTATCCCGGCGCGGCAGAAGTTGTGAATATGCAGCCGCCAGCCGCTTTGATCAAAAAGGGTATCACCTCATTGCCATGCATTGGGGATGGTCGCCAATCCGGCACATCCGGCTCGCCTTCGATTTTGAACGCGTCACCGGAAGCGGCAGCGAATGGTGGCTTGGCGCTTTTGAAAACCAATGACCGCGTGCGCATCGATTTGAAAAAAGGTACAGCTGATATTTTAATCTCTAAAGAAGAACTCGCAAAACGGCGTGCAGAATTGATGAAACATGGCGGCTTCAAATATCCGGCAAGCCAGACACCATGGCAGGAAATCCAACGTTCGATGGTTGATCAATTGTCGGACGGCATGGTGCTTAAATCCGCCGTAAAATATCAACGCGTCGCACAGAAATTCAGCGTTGCGAGAGATAATCACTGAGTGTGTTGATTGATGTGGAGCAATTTGGTTTCATAACCGAATTGCTCCGCCTCACTCGTTAGGGCTGAGAATAATTTCATTGCGATAAGCATTCGGGACGAAGCAAGATCGAATATAAAAATCTATGTCTTCTTTTATTCCCTCATTAACATCTGATCCGATCACGCAGCTTCCGATTGGTGTTGAAGTGAATGCGCATCCGGCGCCGCGTCCTGAACGCATTGTGCATGACGGTCATTATGTGCGTCTTGAACCGCTTGATCCTCAAAAACATACGGATGATCTTTATACTGCCTCGCATGGCGCTGATAAAGATTCGATCTGGCAATATCTCTTTGAAGCGCCTTTTGCTAATCACGCCGCCTTCAAAGCGCATATTGAACGTAAAGCGCAGTCTGAAGATCCTCTCTTTTATGCAATCATCGATAAAAAATCCGGCAAAGCCGTGGGTTATGCCACTTTGATGCGTATCGACACCGCGCATCGCGTGATTGAAGTCGGCAACATCATGTATGGCACGCCCCTGCAAAAAACGCCCAGTGCAACCGAAGCACAATATTTGTTGATGCGCTATGTTTTCGACACGCTCGGCTATCGCCGTTATGAATGGAAATGCAATTCTTTGAATGCGTCGTCGCGTCGCGCGGCAGATCGCTTTGGCTTCACATTCGAAGGAATTTTTCGCCAACATATGATCGTACGTGGACGAAATCGTGACACGGCATGGTATTCAATCCTTGATACAGAATGGCCAAAGCAAAAGCGCGCCTTTGAAACTTGGCTTCATCCGCAAAATTTTGATGATCATGGTCGTCAAAAGAAGAATCTGAACGCGTTCAAATAAAGGGGAATAAAATGGTAGGTCGATTGAAGGGTAAACGCACGGTCGTCACAGCGGCGGCCAATGGCATCGGACGCGCGATCGCAGAATTTTTCGTGGCTGAAGGCGCAACGGTCTGGGCCACCGATATCAGTGACAAGGCGCTTGCCGATATCAAACGCGCCAAACGCGCAAAGCTCGATGTCTTATCAAGTGATGCCGTGAATACTTTCGCCAAAGACGTAGGCACAATCGATATTCTCGTCAACGCTGCGGGTTTTGTCCATCATGGCAGCGTGCTTGAATGCGATGAAGCGGCGTGGGATTTCTCGATGGATCTCAATGTCAAATCCATGCACCGCATGATCCGCGCTTTTATTCCGGGTATGTTGGCGCAAGGCAAAGGCTCGATTGTGAATATCGCTTCTGGTGCAGGTTCGGTACGTGGCATTCCCAATCGCTATGTTTATGGCGCGTCGAAAGCGGCGGTAATTGGTCTTACAAAAGCGGTCGCCGCTGACTTCATCAAGAAGGGCATTCGTGCAAATGCGATTTGTCCGGGCACAATCCAATCCCCCTCGCTCGATCAACGCATCGCCGCGCTCGCCAAATTGCAGGGCATTGGTAAAAAAGAGGCGCGGCAAATGTTTATTGATCGTCAACCAATGGGCCGCCTCGGCACAGCGGAAGAGATTGCCTGGCTTGCTGTTTATCTCGGCTCCGATGAATCAAGCTATACAACCGGTCAGATCCATTTGGCTGATGGTGGCTTCGCGCTTTAATTCTCATTGAGGATCTCTCACATGCATATTCTTATTATCGGTGCGGCAGGCATGGTCGGTCGCAAATTGGCGGAACGGCTGGCGAAAGACGGTCATCTTGGTGGTCGCGAAATCACGAAAGCGACTTTACATGATGTCATCGAGCCTTCAGCGCCTGCGGGTGCAAAATTCACATCCACAACGCTTGCTTCCGATTTTTCATTGCACGGTGAGGCGGCGAAACTTGTTGCCGGTAAGCCCGATGTAATTTTCCATCTCGCGGCTATCGTATCCGGTGAAGCCGAGCAGGATTTTGACAAGGGCTATCGCATCAATCTTGATGGTACGATGCAGCTCTTCGCTGCCATTCGCGCCATCGGCAACGGTTACAAGCCGCGTGTTGTCTTCACCTCGTCGATTGCGGTGTTTGGTGCGCCGTTCCCTGACGCAATTGGTGACGAGTTTTTCACGACGCCACTCACGTCTTATGGCACGCAAAAAGCGATTGGCGAATTGCTGCTCTCCGATTATTCGCGCAAAGGCTTTTTTGAAGGCGTCGGCATTCGCTTGCCTACAATCTGTGTTCGTCCTGGCAAGCCCAACAAAGCCGCATCCGGTTTTTTCTCGAACATAATTCGCGAACCGCTTGCAGGCCAAGAAGCGGTGCTGCCGGTGGCTGAATCCGTGCGCCATTGGCACGCAAGTCCACGCTCGGCTGTCGGCTTTCTTCTTCACGCTGCAACCATGGATACAGGGCTTTTGGGTTGGCGGCGCAACCTCTCTATGCCGGGCCTGTCCGTGACCGTGGGTGAACAGATTGCGGCGCTCAGAAATGTGGCGGGCGAGAAAGTCGTCGCGCGCATTAAGCACGTGCCCGATCTCACCATCATCAAAATCGTTGAAGGGTGGCCGATGAATTTTGACACCAAACGCGCGCTCTCTTTGGGCTTCACGTCCGAAGCCACATTCGAAGAGATTATTCGCGTTCACATCGAAGATGAACTTCACGGCAAAATCGCATAAGCGATAATGCGCCTTTAAAAAATCAAGGCAAGGTGGATCATGTCCAACCGGCCTTTTTTTTACCAATGCGTAAAGGGTGTTTCGGCAACGGGTGTTAACGGATGTTTGCCTGAAAGAAAGGCGAGAACATTATCAACGACCAATTGTCCCATCAAATTGCGTGTATGGATTGAAGCAGATCCCACATGAGGTAATAGCACGGCGTTTTCGCAGGCCATCAGATCCGCAGGCACATGCGGTTCATTTTCAAACACATCAAGGCCTGCGGCGAAAATGATCTTTTCGTGCAAGGCTTTTGCCAAAGCGGCTTCATCAACGACGCTGCCACGACCGATATTGATCAAGACGCCTTGTGGTCCGAGCGCTTTCAGTACTTCCGCATTGATGATGTGCTTTGTTGAAGCGCCACCCGGAGCCACACTCATCAAAATGTCAACTTCACGTGCCATGTCGACGAGCGAGTCATAATAACGATAAGAGACGTCATCTTGTTTCGTGCGACCATGATAGGCGATCGTTAAGCCAAACGCTTCGCAACGCGTGGCGATCGCTTTACCAATGCGACCGAGTGCCAGAATACCGATTGTTTTTCCGCGCATTGTATTGGCGGTCAAAGGGTAGGGACCTTTTGAAACCCAGTTGCCCGCACGCAGCCAGCGCTCTGATTGCGGCAATTCGCGAATGGTCATCAGAAGAAGGCCTAGAGCAGTATCGGCCACTTCTTCCGTCAACACATCGGGTGTGTTGGTGACGATGATTCCGTTTTTGCCGGCCCATTTCGCATCGACCGTGTCATAGCCGACGCCGAAATTGGCCACGAGTTTCAAATTCGGAAAGCGCGACGTGTAGGCGCCATCAACAACAATATGCGCGCCTGTTGCGATGGCTCCGATCTGATCGGCATGGGATGCGAGAAATGCTTCAGGATCCGCTTGTTCCCACAAGCAATGGAGTTTTCCGGTTGCGCGCAAACCATCGAGGATAAGAGGCATCATACGGGTGGGGGCAAGAATGCCGGTCGCTTTCATGGGGGCGCCTCTCCTCGTCAGGGTGCGGGTGATGCCCCGTTCCCGAATCTTGCGGTTGATGATCATACGCATATGACCAATTCTTGATTTTCATGCAATGCATGTGGAAAGTGGTTTTCGGGGAGGCCGCCCATCGGGCGGTCACAAGATGGGTGAAAGCAATGGAAAAGATCGGTTTTATCGGCTTGGGCTATATGGGTCACGGCATGGCGAAGAACATCGTCGAAAAAGGACATCCGCTCACGGTGATCGGCCATCGCAACCGCGCACCGATTGAGGATGTTGTGAAGCGTGGCGCCAAAGAGGTGAAATCGATCCCCGAACTCGCGCGTGCCTCCGATATTGTTTTTCTATGCGTGACGGGATCGAAAGAGGTTGAGGCCGTCACTTTGGGCGAAAATGGATTGGCGCACCATCTCGCTGCCGGTTCTATCATCGTTGATACATCAACATCCGATCCGGTTTCGACGATGAACCTTTTTCACGAATGCGCCGCGCGTAACATCACGCTTGTCGATGCACCTTTAGGCCGCACGCCAAAGGAAGCATGGGAAGGCACACTTGATACGATGGTTGGCGCGACTGATGAAATTTTCGCAAGGGTAAAACCGGTTATGGAAAAATGGGCGGGACGTGTCATTCATGTCGGCGGTCCCGGCGATGGCCATCGTATGAAGCTCGTCAATAATTTTCTTTCACTGGGATATGCAGCACTTTATTCGGAAGCGCTGGTTGTCGCGCGTAAAGTCGGCATCACGCCGGATCGCTTTGATAGTGTCATTCGCGGCGGCCGCATGGATTGTGGGTTCTATCAAACCTTTATGAAATATACGCTTGAGCGGGATATCAACGCGCATAAATTTACGCTTTCTAATGCCTATAAAGACACGCGTTATCTCGAAGCCATGGCAGATGATGCGGGTGTATCAAATCCGCTCGGTAACGCGATCAAGAATATCTACACAATGGCGCTCAATCAGGGTCGTGGTGATGATTTTGTGCCGATGCTTGGTGACTTTGTTGCCGAACTCAACGGTACCAAGCTTGGTGAAAGACCCAAGTGAAATTCTGATTTCGCTTTATTCAAAATGTTTTGAGAATCCGCGGCTTTCCCGAAAAATCAGGTAAAGCCCGGATAAAACAATAATCACGCCCCCCGCGATGGTGAATGAATCAGGTACATCACCAAACACGATATACCCTGAGAGCGTCATCCAGCCGAGTTGTGTATACATAAAGGGTGAAAGTACATAGGCGGGCGCAAAGCGATGCGCCGAGATCAAGAAGAAATGGCCTATTGCCGCAAAAAGACCCATGCATAACATCAGCGCCCAGGTGAAGAGATCCGGCGGCATCTGCCAGAAAAGTGGCAGTCCAAATGAAAGAATAACGGCGCCCACGAGCCCCGAATAAACAAGTGTCGTTTCTGTTTGATCATGGCCGACAAGAAAACGCGTCATCAACGCGTAACCTGCGTAGCAGCACATGCCCAAGATTGAGAGAATGGCAACCGGATGGATGCCACCAAAGCCCGGTCGTGCCACGCTGATGACACCGAGAAATCCAACACCAATCGCAATGAAGCGATCACGCGGAACCGATTCGCCTAAAAGCGGGCCGCTTAGCGCGGAGACGAGCAAGGGTGTGGCCAAAGCGATCGTGGTCGTTTGCGCAAGCTGCAAATAATTCAGCGCCACGAAATTGGCAAGCGTGGAGAGTAAAAGCAGCAAGGAGCGAATGATCTGAACGAGAGGCTTCTTTGTTGTCAGGACACCCGGTTTGGTTTTCGGATTGATGACGAGAAGAACAAGCAACACACTAAATGTATAGCGCGCCCAGACGGCCTGAACGGTCGGGATCGAGTGGTTCAACCATTTCGCGGTCGTATCGAGCCCGGTGAAACACAAGAATGTGAGGCACATCAGGCCGATACCGATCAAGCGGTTAATTTTTTCATCACGCGGTTGAGGGGCGTCAGGGCTCATGGATCTCGTTCCTAAAACGGTGGGGGTTCATAGCGAGCGTAATCGATTTTGACGACCCCCGTTTCAACAGAGCCCCGTTGCAGCTTTGTCACAACTTGGCGATAGTGGGTGTGAAATCCATGGCTTCGATAAGGGCCAAACCGGTATTGACGTGGAAGACCGAACGAACATTCATCCTATGCAAATCGTCAACGAGCCTTTGGGGAAGACTTGGTTCAAGATCGGCTGCCTCTCTTTCGGTGGGGCCGCGGCACAAATCGCGCTTCTTCATCGCGAATTTGTTGAAGAGAGACGCTTGATTGATGAGCGTTCATTTCTTCATGCACTTAATCTTTGTATGCTTCTCCCCGGACCCGAAGCGCAGCAATTGGCGACCTATCTTGGCTGGCGTTTTTCAGGCGTGAGCGGTGGTCTCATAGCCGGCATTTTATTTGTGCTCCCCGGTGCTTTGGTGATGCTCGGTCTCTCAACGCTCTATGTCTATTACGGGTCGCATCCATCTGTGGCGTCTTTGTTCTTTGGACTAAAATGTGCGGTTCTCTCCTTGATCATTCATGCAGTCATGCGGATTGCAAAGCGGGCCTTCACCAATAAAATTTCATTTGTCTTTGCGTGTATTGCCTTTCTTGCAATGGCACTAACAAAAATTCCCTTTCCAATTCTCATTCTATCGGCCGCAATCTCTGCTTGTATTCTTGATCCGATTTTTCCCTCACTCTTCGGTGCGCGTGAGACAAGCGACGTCTCTGTTGAAACGATCCATTGGATGGCGCTTTTAAAGAGTGCGATTTTTTGGCTTGTGATGTGGTTAGGTCCGTTGATCTTCATCGCATTCAGTCTTGGCGTTGAGCATCGTCTTTTTGATATTGGTTTGTTTTTTGCAAAACTTTCCAGTTTGAGCTTCGGTGGTGCTTACGCGCTTTTGGCGTGGCTTGCGCAGACAGCGGTTGAAACAAAATCGTGGCTTTCTTCGCTTGAAATGGCTGATGGTTTGGGTCTTGCTGAAACTACACCGGGGCCCACAATTCTTGTCACACAATTTGTTGGCTTTCTCGCTGCCTATCGCGTGGCTGAACCGCTGTCCCCGCTCTTGGCAGCCATGATTGGATCCTTGCTCACTTTGTGGATGACCTTCGCTCCTAGTTTTCTCTTCATCTTTGCAGGCGCGCCGCTTTTTGAACGGTTGAGAATCTATCAAAGACTCGTATCCGCACTGAAAGCGATCACTTCTATTGTCGTTGGTGTCATTACATGGGTCGGCGTGTGGTTCGCGCTTCATCTCTTCTTTGCAAATGTGACGACCTATGAAGCGGGTCTCATTCGGATGCCGCTTTTTTCTTGGGCGAGTTTCAAACTCGAAGCGGTTTTGCTTTCAAGTTTCGCGGCGATGATGTTTTTTCGGTTGCGACGGCCTCTATGGGCTGTTTTTATACTCACCATTCTTGCTGGGTCGGGTCTTGGTTTCTTGGGCCTTATCTAAACGATAGTCACTACAAAGAAGATCTAAGGGAGTAACGTCATGGCTCAAGAGATTTATCCGCGGGATATGAAAGGCTATGGCCGTCACACACCCGATCCGCAATGGCCCGGCGGGGCAAATATTTGTGTTCAATTTGTCGTCAATTATGAGGAGGGCGGCGAGAACAACATTCTTCATGGTGACGCCGCGTCCGAAGCTTTTCTTTCAGAAATTGTCGGTGCCGCGCAATGGCCCGGCCAACGCCATTGGAATATGGAATCGATTTATGAATATGGCGCGCGTGCAGGTTTCTGGCGGCTTTATCGCATGTTCACCAAACGCAATATGCCAGTCACCTGCTATGGCGTGACAACAGCTTTGATGCGCTCGCCCGATCAGTTGAAAGCGATGATGGATGCGGAGTGGGAAATCGCCTCGCATGGTCTCAAATGGGTTGAGCATAAAGACATGCCGATTGAGGAAGAGCGCAGGCAAATCGCCGAATCGATCAAGCTTCACACCGAGCTCACAGGCGAGCGCCCCCTTGGCTGGTATACCGGCCGCTGCTCGATGAACACGCAGCAGCTTGTGATGGAAGAGGGCGGCTTTCTCTATTCATCCGATACTTATGCGGATGATCTTCCTTATTGGGTTCATGGCCCCAAAGGCCCGCATCTCATCATTCCCTATACGCTTGATGCGAATGACATGCGCTTCGCCACACCGCAGGGTTTCAATACGGGCGAGCATTTCTATTCTTATCTCAATGACAATTTCGACATGCTCTACCACGAAGGCGCAGAAGGCGCGCCGAAGATGATGAATATCGGTCTTCATTGCCGCTTGGTGGGGCGCCCCGGTCGCGCGTTCGCACTTGAAAAATTCCTCGATTATGTGCAGAGCCACGACAAAGTCTGGGTGACGCGGCGAATCGACATCGCCCGCCATTGGCGCAAGGTTCATCCGGCGGGGTGAGAGGATATTTGCTTCGGGTGATGATGTAATTCATCACTCGCTTATCCTTTCTGATCTCTCTTTCCCGTATTTTTTGCAGATAGACAGATTTGCGACGAAAAAAATTCTTGCAATGGGGGTGCGAAGCTCCTATGAGCGGTGTTGCCCAATTTCGCACGTGCCTGTGGTCGTGTGTCGGTTGGTGGGCATCCGGACAAGAGGCCGGACAGCCGCCCGGGTCCGTCAGTCTTCTCGATGGGTCCGATAATCAATCGGCAGCCGGAGGCGAAACCGGCGTACCTCGTTCTCCCCGAGGGACGCGACTTAAAGCAACGACAGAGCGGGCTTTTTTGGTCTCTCTGTGCCCTCCAAAGGCATGGAACCCGAAGAGGCTTGTCCATCTTTGCCAGGCGTGCGGAGGGAACTCCTTCCAATCCACGGCAGCAACAGCGGTTAGACCATCGAAGCCTCGCGTCTCCAACGCGTCGGGGTGGCGATGCAGCAGCCGGGGCTTTTGCAACCTGAAGCCTGTTATGGCTTCCTAGTGGAGGAGTTCGTGCCATGACCGCACGTATTCGTGAATTCTTGCGCTCTCGACGCGAGGACGGTCCTTGCGTTGTTGTCGATCTCGATGTCGTTCGCGACAATTACAATGCCTTTGCGCGCTCGCTGCCTGACACGCGCGTATTTTATGCGGTGAAGGCCAATCCCGATCCGCAGATTTTGCGTTTGCTTGCCTCGCTCGGTTCTTGCTTTGACACCGCGTCTGTCGCCGAGATTGAAATGGCGCTTGCAGCAGGTGCGACGGCGGATCGCATTTCCTTCGGCAACACGATCAAGAAAGAATGCGATATCGAAACAGCGTTTACGCTGGGCGCACGTCTCTTCGCGGTTGATTGCAAAGCAGAAGTTGAAAAGATTGCGCGCGTGGCGCCAGAGTCGCGCGTGTTCTGTCGTATTCTCTGCGATGGTGCGGGTGCTGAATGGCCGCTCTCGCGTAAATTCGGATGTGTGCCTGAAATGGCAACCGATGTGCTTGAACATGCGCATCGCTTGGGCCTCGAAGCCTATGGCGTTTCATTCCATGTTGGCTCGCAACAAGGCAATGTTGATGCGTGGGATCAAGCGCTCGCGTCATCGTCAGCGATTTTCAAAGAATGTGCGGAACGCGGCATTCATTTGTCGATGGTCAATCTTGGCGGTGGTTTTCCGACACGCTATTTGAAGCCGGTGCCCGGTGTTGAGAATTATGGCGATGCGATCTATCGCGGTCTTGTGAAACATTTCGGCAATCACATGCCTGAAACAATCATCGAGCCCGGTCGCGGCATGGTCGGCAATGCCGGTGTGATTGAAGCGGAAGTCGTTCTGATTTCAAAGAAGTCAGAAGAAGATGATGTGCGTTGGGTCTATCTCGATATCGGCAAATTTGGTGGTCTCGCAGAGACGATGGATGAAGCCATTCGTTATCCCATCCGCACTCGCCATGATGGTGTTGAGATGACACCTTGTGTGCTTGCAGGCCCAACATGCGATTCAGCCGATGTGCTTTATGAGAAGATACCTTATCTTCTCCCTGTCTCGCTTGAGATTGGCGACAAGGTTTTGATTGAAGGCACGGGCGCTTACACGACAACTTATTCGGCCGTGGCCTTTAATGGCTTTCCGCCTCTGCGCGCTTATACAATCTGAACACGCATACGCGTTGTCCAACATCCTTGGAGCCCGGCAAGCCGGTCTCCTGTTTCTTAACGTCACAACTCGACCTTTTGAAACGCTTCTGCATCCAATTGATGCAGAGGGAAGGAGTTTCCAATGATCTCAATTCGCTCTGAATTGATGCGTGATATCACGCAGCGCGAAGCGCTTCTTGACGAAGCCTTTGGCATGGATCGGCATGAAAAAACATGCGAACGTTTGCGTGAAGGTCGTATGCCTGCCCGTGGATTGTCTTTGATTGCAGATGATCAGGGCCTCGTTGTCGGTACGGTGCGTCTTTGGCATATTGCGATTAAGGTTGAAGCAGCTTTGCTTCTTGGTCCTTTGGCGGTTGCTACATCGCATCAAGCGCGTGGAATCGGCGGACGCTTGATGCGCGCGGCTCTTAATCGTGCAGCCTCGCAAGGTTACTCAGCGATCATCCTCGTCGGGGACAAAGATTATTATGCGCGTTTCGGATTTTCTACGAATATGACGACAGGAATTGATCTTCCGGGGCCCGTTGATCGTCATCGCTTTTTGGGCCTTGAACTCGTAACAGGCACTCTTTCGCAACAAAGCGGCATGGTTTTGCCAACTGGCGATTTTACGGGTGCGCGGACGCGTGTTGCGGCGAAAACCCGTTTGTCCCCCATCGCGCGGGCGGCTTGATCTCGGCCCCTTGACGCCAAATCATAAACCGGATCATTGGCACGCTCATTTGTGTTTTTTTAAAGTAGAATTGGAAGGAACCCCAATCGTGACAGCATCGACCATTCTCGCGCGCGTTGACGGACCAATTGTGATCATCGGCTTCGGCTCTATAGGCCGTGGCGTCTTACCGCTCATCGAACGCCATATTGGTCACGATAAATCACGCCTTGTGGCCATTGATCCTTCAAACGCTGATCGCAAATTGCTTGATGAGCGCGGCATCAAATTCATTCAAAAAACGGTGACGCGCGAGAATTACAAAACATTGCTGCAACCGCTTTTGACTGCTGGCGGGGGGCAAGGGTTCTGTGTCAATCTTTCGGTTGATACATCATCGCACGACATCATGGATTTCTGCCGTTCGATTAATGCTTTCTATATCGACACGGTCGTTGAACCGTGGATCGGTTTTTATTTCGATCAGTCGAAAGGTCCGGCTGCGCGTTCCAATTATGCATTGCGTGAATCAATTCTCGATCTGCGTCGTCGTTCACCTGGCGGAGCAACGGCGATCTCCTGCTGCGGTGCTAATCCCGGAATGGTGTCATGGTTTGTAAAACAAGCACTTTTGAATCTTAAAAATGATTTGGACCTTGATGGCACCGAACCAAAGAACCGTGAAGAGTGGGCGGGGCTCGCGCATCGCTTAGGTGTGAAAGGCATTCATATTGCCGAGCGTGATACGCAACGCGCAAAAAATCCAAAGCCACGGGGCATGTTTGTCAACACATGGTCGGTTGAAGGATTTGTTTCAGAAGGGTTGCAACCTGCTGAACTCGGCTGGGGTACGCATGAAGCGTGGATGCCTGAAAATGGCCGTAAGCATGAGAGTGGTTGTGGTGCAGCCATATACTTGCTGCAACCGGGGGCGAATACACGCGTCCGTTCATGGACGCCGACAGCGCAAGGCCAGTTAGGTTTTCTTGTTACCCATAATGAAGCAATTTCGATTGCTGATTATCTCACAGTGCGTGATGCAGACGGCAAGGTGCTTTACCGCCCGACATGTCACTATGCCTATCATCCCGCTGATGATGCGGTGCTTTCGCTTCATGAGATGTTCGGGCGCGCGGGTGAGCGTCAGCCTGAGTGGAAAATTCTTGACGAGAATGAAATTGTTGATGGCGTCGACGAGCTCGGTGTTCTTCTCTACGGGCACAAGAAAAACGCCTATTGGTATGGTTCGCGTCTTTCAATTGAAGAGACACGCAAACTTGCTCCTTATCAGAACGCAACAGGCCTTCAGGTAACCTCAGCCGTGTTAGCGGGCATGGTTTGGGCCATTGAAAATCCCAATGCCGGAATTGTCGAAGCGGATGATCTCGATTTTCGTCGCTGCCTTGAAGTGCAAAGGCCTTATCTTGGACCGGTTGAAGGCCACTATACGGAGTGGACACCGCTTACTGGTCGTCCAGGCTTGTTTCCAGAAGACATTGACACCAGCGATCCTTGGCAATTCCGGAATGTTCTCGTTCGCTAAAAATACGGGGAGCATGATCTCAGAAATGCAAACATGAGAGTGAGTCTGCGGACTCACTTTTTTTTGTCAGGGTAGGGTCAAGACGCCCGCTGCGCCATTTTCTGATCCGAAGATCAAGCGCGCGCCGGTTTTATCCCATGTCATAGATGTGATCTTGCCATCATCCTTATGCGCGGCGCGCACAAGAAGCTCAGCAGCATCGCTGAGACGACAAAGAAGAATGCATCCATCTTCGTATCCAATCGCGAGAACAAGCGCGCGCGGATGAAAAGCTACGCTCGAGACTTTCGCATGTCTTACGCCGCATTCGCGCGGCGCTTTACCCATCGGCCCATCTTTGTCTTTGAAGGGCCAGATGACGGCGGCATCGGCGCCCGATGTCGCGAGCCAATGTCCGTCATGCGACCAAGAAAAGCTCCGCGTCTTTGAAGGATAGCCGGACATGCGCATGTCTTTGCCATCAGTAAGACGCCACCCATGCAAAGTATTCTCTTGCATTGATGTCACAACAAAACGGCCGTCATCCGAGAAGGTGATGTCGAGATGCGAGCCTTTCCATTCACGAAATTCGGGTTTGCCTTCCGTGTTAGGAAACCAAAAACTCGCGCCATTGTAATGAGCGATACCAAGACGATAGCCTTTTGGCGCGAATGCTAAACCTTGGGCCGTTGAGGGCGCGGCCCATTCTTTGAGTTGGCCTCTGCCATCTCGCGCAATAACTTTTTTACCCGCAGACCAAGCGATGCTTTGCGAAGGACCAAGCGCTAAAGCATCGATCCATCGACCCTTCTCATTACCAGCTTCAATGGCGCTGTCTTTTGCGTTGAATAAAAAAATCTTGCCATCATCGCCGCCGGTGATCAGTCGTGTGCCGTCACAAGAAGCCATGAGAATCGCATTCTCGCCATGAGGTGTGAGCCGATCAGCACCAATAAGAATTTGTCCATCAGTCAAAACGAGTGTGGGTTCATCATTTAAGAACGTCGCCAACACAATATGCGCGTCAGCTTTCAAGGGCTCGACGCGTGTTGTTAAAGATTGCGACGCATCATTCATGCGCGGTAAGCCTCTACAGCTTGTTCGATGGCTGCGCGATTAAGTTTGTGACCGATGAAGACCATTTTTGATTGACGTGTTTCATCCGGCTTCCATTCGCGCTGGAGATCGCCATCAAGAATCATACGCACGCCCTGGAATACAAAGCGCTTAGGCTCATTCTTGAAGGAGGGAATATCCTTACAACGCAAAATATTGGGACCTTCCTTTTGCGTGAATTCCGAAATCCATGGCATGAATTTATCAGGATCAATATCGCCTGGGATATTGATCGCAATCGATTTCACGCTTGTGTCATGATGCCCATGGACATCTTCCAGAAATTCCGGCGCAATATCGAGAATGCGATCAAGATCAAATGCGTTTTTGCCGAGAACCGCATCAAGTGGCACGGCGGATTTCGTGGTCTTCTGGATTGTCGCATAGGCATTGACCGAACGAACTTGCCGTTCCACATCCGCAAGCTCTTCGGCTGTCACAAGATCTGTTTTATTGATGATGATAACGTCATCAAAGGCGATCTGATTCTTGGCCTCAGGCGCGTCATGCAATTGTTCTTTGAGCCAACGCGCATCAACGACTGTCACAACCGCATCAAGCTGCGCTTTTGAGGAAATATCCTCATCGACGAAGAATGTCTGCGCGACAGGAGCCGGATCGGCAAGGCCTATGGTCTCAATAATAATGGCGTTGAATTTGCCTTTACGCTTCATCAAACCTTCGATGATGCGGATGAGATCGCCGCGCATTGTGCAGCAGATGCACCCATTATTCATCTCGAAGACTTCTTCATCGGCACCGACCACAAGATCATTGTTGATTACGATCTCACCAAATTCATTGACGATCACAGCGAATTTTTTGCCATGCGGTTCTGTCAACATCCGGTTGAGCAGTGTGGTCTTCCCGGCGCCGAGATAGCCGGTGAGAACAGTAACAGGAATTTTCTCGGACATAATCGGCTCCACAGCTGCGGAAAAAGAGGGCTCTCAGGGGTCGAGGGCGTTTGTGAGAGTCTTTATATTGGTTTCCATCATCGTGATGTAAGTCCCCGCTGGACAATTTTTTTGGGATAGCGTGTCCGCATAGAGCGTTCCGCCAATTTTTACCTCGGTTTCAGAGGCGAGCTGCTCGGCCAAGCGGGTGTCAATGGCGGTTTCGAGGAAAATTGCCGGTATGGCGTCGTTGTAGATTTGCCGGATGACCTGAGCCATATCTTTGGCCGAGGGTTGCGCCTCGCGGCCTACGCCGAGTGGTGCGAACATTTTAAGACCATAGGCTTTTTCAAAATAGCCGAACGCGTCATGACTTGTGACGATTTTTCGTTTGCTTGATGGGATGGCTTCGATTGCGTTTCGTATTTCCTGATCAAGTCTTTCAAGTTCTCGGTCATAACGGGCGAGATTTTCGAGATAGAGCGCACGGTGCGTTGGATCGCTATTGATCAAGGCTGTTACCATATTTTTCGCATAAAGCCTTGCATTCTTAACATTCTGCCATGCATGGGGATCAACCGCCTCGCCTTCGCTCGCGTTATGGTTTGCATGATCATGATGATCGAAGGGAAGAGGTGTTACACCATCGGAAGCGACGACCCATAGAGGAGTCTTCTTGGTTGTTGGTTTTACGCGATCAAGCCACGGCTCAAAGCCCAAACTGTTAACGATCACGAGATCGGCTTCCAATAGATTTTTGATATCTTGAGGGCGCGGTTCGAAATGATGAACATCCGCGTCGGGCTCAACCAAACTCGTGACATCAATGGCGTCACCGCCAATCGCTTTGGTGATGTCGGCAAGAATCGAAAAACTCGTGATGATGTTTAATTTTTCAGCTGCATGGGTCATGGATGATCCCGTCACAATCAAGATCACGAGGATCAGAAATTTTATGATTATGCTTATGAGCTTTTCCTCCGTTTACGGTACCAGATCCGGGCGATGAATTTTGGCGATGACGAGGCTACTGCGTTGGCCGTAAAGAATCGAGAAAAGATAAAGAGTACCGCTTGCCAAAATAATGGTCGGGCCTGTTGGCGTGTTGAAATGATAAGATACGATGATGCCAATGACGCTTGAGAGAAATCCAATGCCGATTGAAATTCCCATGAGGCCCACGAGTTGGTCAGTCCAAAATCTTGCGGCGAAAGCGGGCAACATCATTAAACCAACCGAGAGCAATGTCCCTAAGGCATGAAAACCCGCAACGAGATTGATCACAACAAGCGAGAGAAAAAGAATATTCGTGTAAGCACCGCCCGTATTTATTAAACGCGCGAAAGTCGGATCAACGCCTTCAAATACGAGGGCTCGAAAGATGATGGCCAGTGCCAGAAGGCTGATACTAGTCACAGCGGCAAGCAAAATTAATGTCGCATCATCAAGCGCAAGAATCGATCCAAAGAGAACATGGAGGAGATCAACATTTGATCCCTTCAGAGAAACAAGAACAACACCCGCAGCCAGAGAGATGAGATAAAAGGATGCAAGGGCGGCATCTTCTTTCAGCACAGTGAAGCGCGAAACAAGCCCTGCTGCGAGAGTAATGATCATACCGGCTGCTAAACCTCACGCAGTTATGAAACCCAAAGAAAGCCCTGCGATGAAATAGTCGATGGCTGTGCTTGACAAGATTGCATGAGCCATCGCATCGCCGATCAAACTCATACGATGCAGCATCAAGAATACGCCCACGGGTCCCGCGCCGAGAGACAGTGCAAAAGCCCCAATCAAAGCGCGTCGCATGAATGAGAATTCAATGAAAGGCGCAAACAGCGCTTCATAGAGAAAAGTTGAATTGATCATGCGTCATGCTCACAGAGTGGCGCATGGGGATCAGGCGCTTCAATTTTTTGTCGTGCAAGTTTTAGATTGTCTTCTGTTAGTACTGAATGCGTATCATCCCATCCAATCACATCACGCGCCAATAGAAGCGTCTTCGGAAAATAGGTTTTTACCAAAGCAAGATCATGCAACACCGTGATGATGGTGCGACCTTCGTGATGCCAGCGCATAACAAGCTGCATCAAATCATCAACAGTCGCGCTATCAATAGCCGAGAATGGCTCGTCGATTAAAATGATTGGAGCATCTTTAAGCATAAAGCGTGCGAAGAGTGCGCGTTGAAATTGACCGCCCGAAAGCGCGCCGATGAGTTGATGATCAAAATCCTTGGGTGCAACCAGAGTGAGTGCGTCGGCGATACGATGCGCGCCAAAAGCGGGTAGCGCGTGAAGCGAACCGCTTTTTGACCAAAGCCCCATCGCAACAAAATCATAGACGCTGATCGGAAAGGATCGATCAATCTCGGTAAGTTGAGGCAGATAAGCGCGGCGCAATGATGGATCAATCACACATTGACCATCAATCGAGGTGAGAACGCCGGCGAGTGCTTTAATCAATATGGATTTGCCCGCGCCATTTGGTCCGACAAGCGCGGTGAGGCTACCTGCTGAAAATGTCCCGCTGATATGATGCACGGCCGGATGCCGATCATATCCCAAAGTCAGATTAGCGAGTCTAATGGGCGTGCCGACCGTCATGCGCGGATAACCCACAAAACAACAATCCAGAGCGGCACCAGAATTGCAACCACATAAGCGCTGACTGCCCCATGAGGCTTTCACTAAAGGCCGTGCCATTTGGGCCATCATGATGGTGGTGATGATCATGATGGTGGTCATGATCGTGGTGATGATGGTGCGAGTTATGGTTTGGGGCGGACATTCGGGGCTCTCTTCCGATGCCCTTCTAGCATCGGCGCCGCCCTCGACCCAAAAAAATGTAATGTTATAACATTACAAATTAACCGCGGATCGGTTCAACCGTGACCGCTCGGCGCATGAAGACAAAAAGCGCATATACGCCCAGAGCCCCAAAAGCAGTCATTAAAACCGTTTCAAGTGTCTGACTCAGCCCAAAAAGACCCGCAAAGGCCCATCCGGCAGCCACGGCCACGCCCAAAAACTCTACACCGACCAGAATGGCGACGCTCACCAGCGTCAGGAGATTTTTGAAATTAATGACGCGTTTGGCCATGGGATCGATCCTTAACTATACGTTCCTAATCCTATATCTCTTTCGGCTAGCGCGAAGCCGGCCGACGCGCAATCCTTCATCGTGATTGCTGCCGATATTTTAGCCCCCAAAGGCGGATTGAGGTTTAAATTGGGCTTCTCCCGCAATCCGGGACGCTTTATGGATCGTAATCTTGCCATTGGATCTTAGAAAGAGGCCTGCTGATGACCGCGATGTTCCGCCCCGCCGCCCGCCGTGCGGACATCCTTCTGCCCTCTGATCATCCGAAGGTGAATGCTGGCAAGATCGGTGTTCTGCTTCTCAACCTCGGGACTCCAGACGCGACCGATTACTGGTCGATGCGGCGTTATCTGAAAGAGTTCCTCTCCGACCGCCGCGTTATTGAGGTGCCGCGTCTTTTGTGGTGGCCGATTCTGAATCTGATCATTTTGACAGTGCGTCCCGGTCGTAAAGGCAAGGATTATGATTCGATCTGGAACAAAGAGCTGAACGAAAGCCCGCTCAAAACGATCAGCCGTTCTCAAGCCGAAAAGCTTGCAAGTAAATTATCTTTGATGGATGACCGCATCATTGTTGATTGGGGTATGCGCTATGGCAATCCTTCAACGCCCGAGCGGTTGAAAGCCTTGCAAGCTGCAGGATGTGATCGCATTCTTCTCGTGCCGCTTTATCCGCAATCCTGCGCGGCAACGTCAGCAACCGCGTGTGACAAAGCCTTTCAATCCTTGATGGAGATGCGGTGGCAACCCGCAATCCGTGTCGCGCCACCTTGGCATGATGATCCCGTTTATATCGACGCGCTTGCTAAAACGATTCAAGCGAAGAGAACGGAAATTGATTTTGAGCCGGATATGATTGTTGCTTCATTTCATGGCGTACCGGAATCCTATCTGCTCAAAGGCGATCCTTATCATTGCCAATGTATGAAAACGGGGCGGTTGTTGCGCGAAGCTTTACAATTGCCAAAAGAAAAATTTATGGTTTGCTTCCAATCGCGCTTTGGCAACGAAGAATGGTTGAAGCCCTATCTTATCGATACGATGGGTGAGTTGCCTGCTAAAGGCATCAAGAAAGTCATGGTGATCGCACCAGGCTTCTCGGCGGATTGCCTCGAAACGCTCGAAGAAATCGAGGGCGAAAACCGTGAGCATTTCATTCATCACGGCGGCGAGAAATTCGCCTATGTCCCATGCTTGAATGATTCAGAAGAAGGATTGGATGTCATTCAATCCGTTGTCTTGCGCGAATTACAAGGCTGGATCTGATAACTTAAGCCGCACCGATCCGCAACAAATCCAAGAGATGAATAAGTCCGACAGGCTTTTGGTTTTCAAGAACGACTAAGGCGCTAATTTTCCGGCTTTCCATAATCTCTAGGGCTTCGGCGACAAGTGTTTCGGGTGGCACTGTTTTTGGATTCCGTGTCATTACGGATTGCACCGAGCGGCTCAAAAGATCCGGTGACATATGGCGGCGCAAGTCACCATCGGTGACAAGTCCAGCCAATTGACCTTGCTCATCAATCACCAAGACGCAACCAAAACCTTTTGAGCTGATGGTGACAACCGCATCGGCCATAGGGTCATTCGGTTTTGCAAGTGGAAGACGGTCTCCTGAATGCATGATCGAGCGCACTTGACGCAATTGCGCGCCCAATTTTCCACCCGGATGATAGCGGCGGAAATCATTCGATGTGAAGCCGCGGCTTTCAAGCAACGCAATCGCAATTGCATCACCCATCGCCAGCTGCATTGTGGTTGATGTTGTTGGCGCTAATCCATTCGGACATGCTTCTTTCGCCATTGGCAGAGTCAGGCAGATGTCAGCGCCTTTACCGAGCGCGCTTTCGGCATTTGATGTGAGCACGATCAAAGTGACGTTGAAGCGGTTTGCGTAAGCAACGAGGTCCGCAAGTTCAACAGACTCTCCCGACCATGACATCGCAAGAATAATATCATCATCCTGAATCATGCCAAGATCGCCATGGCTCGCTTCACTCGGATGAACAAAGTGCGCAGGCGTTCCTGTTGACGCGAGTGTCGCGGCAATCTTGCGACCGACATGGCCTGATTTACCCATGCCTGAAACAATCACACGTCCTTGTGCGGTGATGATTTTATCAATCACTTGAGTAAAAGCGGCGCCGAGTGGACCGCGCAACGCTTCAGCGAGATGCGATAAGCCTTCGCCTTCTGTTGTAATGGTCCGAAGAGCTGAGGCGAGTGCAGGATGATCAGAATTGGAAAGCGTCATGAAGCTACATTAACTCTTTTATTATTGCGCGCAATTCTTGCCCTATATCCAGCCGCTTAAGCGCATAGGCGATATTGGCTGTTAAAAAACCCAATTGGTGTCCGGTATCAAAAACGCGTCCACGAAAGAGATGCGCATGATAGGGCATGGTATTCATCAGCGTGACCATCGCATCTGTGAGCTGAACCTCACCACCGGTACCGCGCGGTTGATGCTCAAGAACATCAAAAATCTCGGGCGATAAAATATAGCGTCCCGAGATTGCAAAATTCGACGGCGCTTTGCTTTTTTGCGGCTTTTCAATCATCGCATGAATGCGCGGCGTTCCTATAGACTCACCATGAAGATCGAGAATACCATAGCGATGGGTTTCCTGTTCAGGCACTTCATAGGCTGCAATCACTTGGCCACCATGATCCTCCCGTTCTTTAATCATGTCAGCGAGACACGGTGTTGCACCCTCATGCAACATATCGGGCAAGAGAACAGCAAAAGGTTCATTACCGACAAGATCACGCGCGCACCAGACAGCATGACCCAGGCCCAAGGGTTCCTGTTGCCTTGTAAAGCTCGTGCGCCCGGCAAGAGGTGTATTTTCCTTTAACCGTGCGAGGTCCGCATCACGACCGCGTTGCTGAAGCGTGGCGTTGAGTTCGTAGACGTGATCGAAATGATCTTCAATTGTACCTTTGCCACGACCGGTGACAAAAATGAAATGTTCAATACCCGCCGCACGCGCCTCTTCCACGACATGCTGGATGACCGGCTTATCAACGACCGGCAACATTTCTTTGGGAATGGTTTTCGTGGCGGGCAGAAACCGTGTGCCGAGACCAGCGACGGGGAAGACGGCCTTGCGGATCGGTTTCATGCCTGATCTGTTCCGGTTTTGGCAGGTCGGCGCCAGAGACTATTCACGCTTTTCTCCTAGCAAAAATCGTCCGAAAACCAAAATCGTTCCAGGCTTCCAATAAAAGTGGGTTAAATGGTCAATAAAATTTAACCATATCACCTGAGATTAGGAGCGAAACTCATCGGGATCGGACTGTGATGCGGCGGATTTCTCTCTTTTTTGTAGTGATTGCAGGCTTGATCGTAGCAAGCCCGGCGGCTTTCGCGGGTCCTGCAAAGTCCGAGCCGTCGCTTCAGGCAAAATCCTCTGCGAAATCAAGTGACCGCTTTTCAGGCTTTATCGAGCGGTTGTGGCCACAAGCGCGCGCTCAGGGCGTGTCGCGCACAACATTTGATGCGGCGTTTAAGGGCGTGACACCCGATGCCGAGGTGATCGCTCTCACCAAGAAACAATCGGAATTTGTAAAACCCATCTGGGAATATCTTGCGAGCGCCACGTCATCCGCCCGTCTTGAGCGTGGCCAGCGCGTCATGCGTGAATATGAGCAAGCGGTTTCAGCAGTTGAAGCACACTATGGCGTTGATCGCTCGGTGATCCTTGGTGTGTGGGGGATGGAGACGAATTTCGGAAGCTATACGGGAGGTAAAGACGTTATTCACTCACTCGCGACTTTGGCGTCTGTCGGATACCGCAGCACATATTTTCGCGATGAGTTGATCAACGCTTTGCTTATTCTTGAAGAGCGTCACGTTGCGCGCGCGGATTTCAAAGGCTCATGGGCCGGTGCAATGGGGCAGACACAATTCATGCCTTCATCTTTCTGGCGCTTTGCAGAAGATTTTGATGGCGATGGTCATAAAGACATTTGGAAATCCGTTCCCGATGCACTCGCTTCAACGGCGAATTATCTCAAAGAAAATGGCTGGCGTTCGGGCCAACCTTGGGGCTTTGAAGTCACACTGCCAAAAGGCTTTGATTATCGTGTGCATGATGCGTCATTTGCCGAATGGCGAATGCGCGGTGTGACACGTGCTGATGGGCAGGCTTTGCCACAAGATGGACAAGCGAGTGTGTCTTATCCGGCAGGTGCGGATGGTCCGATTTTTCTTGTGACATCGAATTTCAACGTCATCAAACGCTATAACGCGTCTGATGCCTATGCGCTCGGCGTCGCTAATCTTGGTGATCTGTTGCAGGGCGGATCAGGCATTCAGGCTGCGTGGCCAACCGAAGATCCGCTTTTGGCGATCTCACAGCGGATTGAATTACAACGCGCTTTGATGCGCCTTGGCTATGATGTCGGTAAAGCCGATGGCCTTATTGGTTCGCGCACGCGCGAGGCGCTGCGCGATTTTCAAGAGCGCGCTGGTTTGCGGCCTGATGGTTATCCCAATCGCCGTGTGCTCGAAGCGCTCAAATTGAATTGAGCGCTCACTTCGCTCAACGCGGCAGTGTGGATGTGCCCATCAAATGACTATCAACCGCATGGGCGGCTTGACGGCCTTCACGAATGGCCCACACCACAAGCGATTGTCCGCGACGCATATCACCGCATGCAAAGACTTTCTCCACGCTTGTCTTATAGTGAAGCGTGTCGGCGGCAACATTGCCGCGCGCATCAAGCTTCGCACCGAGATCTTTCACCATGCCGTCTTGCACGGGTGAAACAAAGCCCATCGCCAAGAACACAAGATCCGCGCGTAGTCGAAATTCCGTGCCGGGGATCGGTTGGAATCTATCATCGACACGCACGCAAGTGAGCGATGTGACTTTGCCATCTTCACCATCGAAAGACACGGTATTGACGGCGAAATCACGGTCGGCACCTTCTTCATGGCTTGAAGAGGTTCTGAGTTTCATCGGCCAATTCGGCCAGGTGAGAAGCTTGTCTTCCTTCTCCGGCGGCTTGGTCATGATTTCAATTTGCGTCACTGACAAGGCGCCTTGGCGTATTGATGTGCCGATGCAATCCGAACCTGTATCACCGCCACCAATCACGACAACATGTTTGCCATTGGCAAGAATAGGTGTGTTCGATTTCAAAGGTTCATGACCAACGCGGCGATTTTGCTGTGGCAGAAAATCCATCGCGAAATGAATTCCTGAAAGATCACGTCCCCACACCGGAAGATCGCGCGGTTTTTCTGCGCCGCCTGCAAGCACCACCGCATCATAAGCGGCTGTGAGATCGGCTATTGCTTTGTCTTTGCCAATGTGAACGCGGCAATGGAATACAACGCCTTCGGCTTCCATCTGCTTCACGCGACGATCAATCAGATATTTTTCCATTTTGAAATCAGGAATGCCATAACGCAGCAGACCGCCAGGCTTAGTGTTCTTTTCAAACACATGAACTTCATGACCCGCGCGTGCCAGTTGTTGGGCTGCCGCTAACCCTGCAGGGCCTGAACCCACAATTGCGACACGCTTGCCGGTCAAGCGCGGCGCGGGTTCGGCATTGACCCAGCCTTCAGCAAAAGCGCGATCAACAATCGCACATTCTATGGTTTTGATCGTAACAGGTTGATCATTCAAATTGAGCGTGCAGCTCGCTTCGCAAGGCGCGGGGCACACACGACCTGTGAATTCCGGAAAATTATTGGTCGAATGAAGATTGCGTGCAGCTTCTTCCCAGTCACCTTGATAAACAAGGTCATTCCAATCAGGAATCTGGTTATTCACCGGACATCCGTTATGGCAATAAGGAATACCGCAATTCATGCAACGCGCGGCTTGATCGCGCGTCGCTTCTTCTGAAAGCGGAATCACAAATTCCTTGTATGCGCGAATACGATCAGCTGCCGGCGTATATTTTCGGTCGCGACGATCAATCTCAAGAAATCCAGTGACCTTGCCCATTTTATTCTCCCGCAACCGCTAAAGGACGGTTCTCGTTTTCGGCCATCAATTCACGAAGCGCACGGCGATATTCAATCGGCATAACCTTCTTGAATTTACCGCGATAGTTCGCCCAATTCTCAAGAATCATCCGCGCGCGCGTCGAACCTGTGTGGCGTACGTGATTTTCGATGAGGAACTTCAAACGTTCCGCATCTTGTCGTGTCATATGCGCCATGAGTTCGAAGGGTTCAGTCGCATTCTTTTCTTCCGGTTGAATAGTTTCAAGTTCAACCATCGAAAGATTGCAACGCTTGCTGAATGTATTATCTTCGTCGAGTACATAGGCCACGCCGCCCGACATGCCAGCTGCGAAGTTACGTCCGGTCTTGCCGAGCACAACAACGATACCGCCGGTCATATATTCGCAGCCATGGTCGCCTGTGCCTTCAACAACGGCAATGGCTCCGGAGTTGCGCACGGCGAAACGTTCACCAGCGACGCCACGGAAATAACATTCACCGGCAATCGCACCATAAAGCACGGTATTGCCGACGATGATCGACTCTTCCGGTACGATATTCTTCGCCTTATTCGAAGGAAAAACAATCAGGCGACCGCCCGAGAGACCTTTGCCGACATAGTCATTCGCTTCGCCTTCAAGCTTAAGCGTGATGCCGCGTGAAACCCAAGCGCCGAAACTCTGACCCGCCGTGCCATTGAGTTTCACATGGATCGTGTCTTCAGGTAGACCCTTGAACCCATAACGCTTTGCCACTTCGCCCGAAAGCATTGCGCCTGTCGTGCGGTTAAGACTCTTGATCGACGCTTCAATTGAAACCTTCTTCTTTGATTGAAGCGCATCCTTTGCTTTCTCGATCAATGTGCGATCAAGAACAGAGTCAAGATGGTGATCTTGCGTTGTCGAATGATGGATGTCTTCTGCCTCCGCTGCATGCGGCTTTAAGAAGAGTTTCGAGAAATCAAGGCCATTAGCCTTCCAATGATTGATAGCGCGATCACGATCAAGCATCTGCATCTGACCAACCATCTCATTGAATTTACGATAGCCAAGCGTCGCCATGATTTCGCGGACTTCTTCGGCAACAAAGAAGAAGAAATTGATGACATGTTCGGGCTGACCGACAAAACGCTTACGCAACACGGGATCCTGTGTCGCAACACCCACAGGGCACGTGTTCAAATGACATTTGCGCATCATGATGCAGCCTGCTGCGATCAAAGGTGCCGTAGCGAAACCGAATTCGTCCGCTCCCAAAATCGCGCCGACGACAACGTCACGACCCGTGCGAATACCGCCATCAACCTGCACCGCAATACGCGAGCGCAGATTGTTGAGCACAAGCGTTTGATGTGTCTCAGCCAAACCGATTTCCCATGGCGAACCGGCATGTTTGATCGAGGTCAGGGGTGACGCACCCGTGCCGCCTTCAAAACCTGAAATCGTCACATGATCCGCGCGCGCCTTTGAAACGCCAGCCGCAACCGTACCCACGCCGATTTCGGAAACGAGTTTCACTGACACATTCGCAACCGGATTGACGTTTTTCAGATCGTAAATCAGCTGCGCTAAATCTTCGATCGAATAAATGTCATGATGCGGCGGCGGCGAGATCAAACCGACGCCCGGAGTCGAGTGACGCACTTTGGCAATCGTCGAGTCGACTTTATGACCCGGCAATTGACCGCCTTCGCCAGGCTTTGCCCCTTGCGCCATCTTGATTTGGATCATGTCGGAATTAACGAGATATTCTGTCGTCACACCGAACCGACCGGACGCCACTTGCTTGATTGCTGAACGCATCGAGTCGCCATTCGGCAAAGGCTTGAAGCGATCCGATTCTTCGCCGCCTTCACCTGTGTTTGATTTGCCGCCAATGCGGTTCATTGCGACCGCAAGTGTCGTATGCGCTTCACGCGAGATCGAACCGAATGACATCGCACCCGTTGCAAAACGCTTGACGATGTCTTTAGCCAATTCAACCTCTTCCAACGGCACGGGCTTACGACCATCTTCTTCCGCTGACTTGATGCGGAAGAGCCCGCGAATGGTGAGCAAATGCTCGCTCTGATCATTCAAGAGCTTCGCATAATCGCGATATTTGTCTTGTGCATTGCCACGCACCGCATGTTGCAACAGCGCCACCGATTGCGGTGACCATGCATGCGCTTCGCCGCGCAAGCGATAGGCATATTCACCGCCGACATCGAGCGCGCTGCGCAGCACCGGATTAGTGCCGAAAGCATCTGCATGGCGCGTGACCGTTTCGCGAGAAATTTCGCTCAAGCCCACACCACCAATTCGTGAATGTGTGCCGGCAAAATATTTCGCGATGAATTCATCGGAGAGGCCAATCGCATCGAAAATCTGCGCGCCGCAATAGGATTGATAGGTCGAGATGCCCATCTTGGACATGACCTTCAAAATGCCTTTGCCGATGGATTTAATGTAGTGCTTCTCGATTTCGTAATGCGAAAGCTTCAAGCCCATATCTTTTGCAAGCGCATGAAACGTTTCAAAAGCGAGATAGGGGTTGATCGCTTCTGCACCATAACCAGCAAGACACGCGAAGTGATGCACTTCACGCGCTTCGCCCGTTTCAACAACGAGACCCACAGAAGTCCGCAAACCCTTGCGGATCAAATGATGATGAACAGCAGCCGTTGCGAGAAGTGCCGGCAACGGAATACGATCCGGTCCAATCATGCGATCTGAAAGCACGATGATGTTGTAGCGAGTTCTTACAGCCGCTTCCGCGCGTTCACACAAACGCTCAAGCGCATCATGCATACCGGCTTCGCCTTGCTCGACGGGATAAGTAATGTCGAGCGTTTTTGTATCAAAGGAGTCTTCGAAATGGCCAATGCAGCGGATCTTTTCGAGATCGCCATTGGTCAAAATTGGTTGACGCACTTCAAGGCGCTTACGACGTGAATTGCCTTCGCGATCAAAGATATTTGGCCGCGGTCCGATAAAGGAGACAAGCGACATCACGAGTTCTTCGCGGATCGGATCAATCGGCGGATTCGTCACTTGCGCGAAATTTTGTTTGAAATAAGTGTAAAGCAGTTTCGATTTGTCGGACATCGCTGAGATCGGCGTATCCGTGCCCATCGAACCAATGGCTTCTTCACCTTTAGCACCCATCGGCTCAAGCAAGATTTTCAGATCTTCTTGCGTATAACCAAAGGCCTGTTGACGATCGAGCAGCGAAACATCGGTGCGCGCAGCCCGCGGTTCCACAGGACGCAAATCTTCAAGAACAATCTGTGTCGCTTCAACCCAGTCCATATAGGGATGAGCCCTCGCAAGCGATTCCTTGATCTCTTCGTCAGAAACAATGCGGCCTTGTTCAAGATCAACGAGCAACATTTTACCCGGTTGCAAACGCCACTTGGTAACAATCTTTTCCTCTGGAACTGGCAACACGCCCATCTCGGACGCCATGACAACGAGGCCGTCATCGGTGACGTAATAACGCGCAGGCCGCAAACCGTTGCGATCGAGCGTAGCACCAATCTGGCGACCATCAGTGAAGGCAATCGCTGCAGGGCCGTCCCATGGTTCCATCAAGGCGGCGTGATATTCATAGAAAGCGCGACGTTGTTCATCCATCAAAGGATTACCGGCCCATGCTTCCGGAATCAGCATCATCACGGCATGCGCGAGCGAGTAGCCGCCTTGCACGAGAAATTCGAGCGCGTTGTCGAAGCAGGCTGTGTCTGATTGTCCTTCATAGGAAATCGGCCAGAGCTTTGAGATTTCTTCGCCGAAGAGCGGCGACGCGACAGAGGCTTGGCGCGCCGCCATCCAGTTCACATTGCCGCGCAACGTGTTGATCTCGCCGTTGTGCGCAACCATGCGATAGGGATGCGCGAGTGACCATGTCGGGAATGTGTTGGTTGAGAAACGTTGATGAACAAGCGCAACCGCTGACTCAAGACGCTTGTCTTTGAGATCGGGGAAATAATCACCAAGCTGGGTGGCGAGTAACATGCCCTTGTAAACAAGCGTACGCGCAGAGAGCGAGACAGGATAGAAGCCCGCCGTTGCCGGGTTGTTGAGATTGTAAATCGTGTTTGAAATTACTTTGCGTAGCAAGAACAAACGACGCTCGAATGTATCGATGTCGGTGATCGACTTGTTGCGCGCGATGAAGATTTGACGAAGCACTGGTTCTGTCGGCTTCACGCTTTCGCCGAGGCATGCGGTGTGAACAGGTACATCGCGCCAGCCGAGAAAAATCTGACCTTCTTCTGCAATCACTTTTTCAATGATCGTCTCGCATAATTTGCGGCCTTCAGGATCGCGCGGCAAAAACACATGGCCCGCGGCATAATGGCCGGACTCTGGCAAAGTGAAGCCGAGCTTTTGGCATTCTTCGCTCAAGAACTTGTGCGGGATCTGCACCAACATGCCGCAGCCGTCGCCGGCCTTGGGGTCGGCGCCTACGGCACCACGATGATCGAGGTTCAAAAGGATCTGTAACCCCATTTCGACAATGTCGTGCGACTTGCCGCGCTTCATATCGGCGACAAAGCCGACGCCGCAGGAGTCTTTCTCCAGCGACGGGTCATAAAGACCCTGCGCGGCCGGCAGGCCGGGGTCCCGAACGAGTGGCGTTTTAGACTCGAGCGATTCGGTGAGAATGTCGGTCCCGTCTTGTTCCACGCGTACCATAGGCGTCTCCTGAGCCAAATTCCCTAAAAACGAGCCTTTTTGAGGTCCGTTTTTGCGTTTTCGGGGCTTTTTAGCGTATTTCAGGAGGAGGGTAGCGCCCCGATTTGCACCCGTTCCTTGTCGGGCGCCTCGGGACTATGCCGTCGAACGCCCTAGGCCCGCTTTTGGCGGGCGGCCGTTTTCTTCTTGCCAAAACCGGTGAGCGTCTTGGTAACCGACAGACGGAAAAGTAAATTAGCCTGCATGACCATCAAAGACCCGGCCTTAGAAGAGCGAAACGAATATCGCGGACAGAAAGGACAGCATCACTGTCCTAATTAAACCGAGAATTGCATTTTTTCCCGAACGATACAAGAGGTGGATCGCTCTATTTTTAGTATGCGACGACATGCCCAAAAGCGTTTATCCGCTAAAGGAAGATCGTGCCGCAAGGAGGCCCCGATGATCAATCTGGCGAGTGACAATGTGGTGGGTGCGTCGCGTGAAATTTTGGATGCGATTGCTGCAGCCAATACAGCGCCGGAAGCCTCTTACGGTACAGACCGATTCTCGCGCGAAGCCGAGGCGCGGTTAGGCAAAATATTCGAGCGGGAAGTGAAAGTGTTTTTGGTGGCGACAGGCACGGCGGCGAATGCGCTTGCCCTTTCGGCTTTCACGCCGCCTTGGGGCGCGGTGTTCTGCCACGAAGAAAGTCATATCGCGGATGATGAATGTGGCGCACCAGAAATGTATACGGCCGGCGCAAAGCTTGTCGGCATTAGGGGTGAGGCGGGAAAATATTCAACGCATGATCTCGAACATGCGCTTAAAAGATTTCCGCGTGGCGTGACGAAGGCCGTGCAGCCTTCGCTCGTTTCGCTCTCGCAAGTCACAGAATGCGGCACGCTTAATTCGCTTGATGAAATCAAAGCGCTTGCAGCCGTTGCGAAACGCTATAACATAGGCGTGCACATGGATGGGGCGCGGTTTGCCAATGCGCTTTTATCGCTCGGCTGTTCGCCTGCCGAGATGACATGGAAATCTGGTGTTGATGTTTTGTCATTTGGTGCCACAAAAAACGGGGCACTCGCGTGTGAAGCCGTGATTTTCTTTGATCCGAAGCACGCAAAAGATTTTGACTTCCGTCGCAAACGCTCAGGCCATACGCTTTCAAAGGGGCGTCTGTTTGGCGCACAGTTGCTCGCTTATCTCGAAAATGATCTTTGGCTCGCCAATGCGCGGCATGCCAATGCCATGGCCAAAAACCTCTCTGAAGGCTTTGCAAAGATCACGGGCTTCAGATTGCCTTGGAAGACAGAAGCGAATCAAGTCTTTGCCATTATGCCGAAGCGTGTTTCTGATGCCCTTTCGCAGGCAAATATTTTTGCAGCCCCATGGTATAAAGAGAGCATCAGCCTGCCGCGTGATGAGCAGATCAAAGAGGATGAAAGCTTCCTGCGTTTCGTCACAAGCTATGCGACTAAAGCGGAAGAGATTGAAATGGTATTGAAAACAGCACGGGCGGCCTAGAACATTTTGCGATGAAATGGCCGCCGGTTCATCGAAACAAAATGTGACAAGATAATGTGACAAGATAAAGACATAGAGCGTGTTTTTGAGTCCATCAAAAACACGCTCTAGAACCGCCCGCACACTCTAAAGTGAAGACGTTAAGCCGCGTTGGCTTCAATCACTTTCGCCGATGAATTCGCCGCAATCGGGATGAGGCGCGGCTTTTTCGCTTCCGGCACTTCGCGCACTAGATCAATATGGAGCAAGCCGTTCTCAAGCGCGGCACCTGTCACTTGCACATAATCTGCAAGCTGGAAGCGGCGCACGAAAGCGCGTGCGGCAATGCCTTGATGCAAGACTTCGCGGCGTATTTGTTCGCCTTCGGCCTTTTTCTGACCAGTAATTGTGAGAGCCGCTTCTTTCACCTCAATTGAAAGATCGGCTTCGGCAAAGCCTGCGACCGCAAGCGTGATGCGATACGCATTCTCGTCTGTGCGTTCGATATTATAGGGTGGGTAGCTCGTGGCTTCGGGCGCAGTCGCTTGATCTAGAAGCTGGAAAATCCGGTCAAAGCCAATCGTTGAGCGATAAAGAGGGGAAAGATCAAAGTGACGCATCGCATATCCTCCAATAGAAGCGACATAAACATGTGGTTCGCCCGAGGGGCCGAACCGGTTTCAGGACGACCATTATGATCCGTCCTGAGCAAGAGTTAGGAAGCCCAAAGCGTGGCTTCAAGGGGTGTCGCTGATGATTCAAAAAACGCGTCTGCCGCAGGAAGCGCGAGCGGATCTTGTCCGCGCCGGACCCTTTCCGGTGCCTCAAGGCGCTGAGGTCGGGGTCACGCATACGGTGGATGGTGCTGCGCTCCGCTATGCGTGCTGGCGAGCGGACGCGACACGCCGCGAGGCCCTCGTGCTCATCTTACAAGGGCGGACGGAATTTATTGAGCGCTATGGCGAGACCATTGGTCTTTTACTTCAGCGCGGCTTCGATGTGCTGGCCTTCGATTGGCGCGGGCAGGGAGGCTCTCAGCGTCTTCTGCCCCATTCCCAAAAAGGCCATGTCGCTTCTTTTGATGATTATGGACAGGATCTTGAAGCGATTTTATCCGTCGCTGATCAACATGGGTTTTCGAAGCCGCGCTATGTCCTCGCTCATTCGATGGGCGGAGCTATTTTGTTGAATGAGTTGAGTAAGGGGTACCTAAAAATTGAGCGCGGAATTCTCTCAGCACCGATGATCGGCCTTTCGATGATCCGTGCACCACGCGTCGCGCATTTGTTCGCGAATATTTTTTTTGCTCTTGGGCTTAGTGCGGCTTATGTGCCGGGCGGGAATGACAATCCTCTGATGGACTTCGAAAATAATCCGCTCACGCCTGATCCGTTGCGCTTTGGTATTTCAAGAACGATTTTATCTGAAGCGCCTGATCTCGCGATTGCGAGTCCGACGATTGGGTGGGTCAAAACAAGTTTTGATGCGATGGTGAGATTGCAAGATTCTGAAACCGCACAAAAGATTTCAACATCGCTGCTGTTTATTGCTGGACCACAAGATCGCATTACCGATACAAAGGCAACTGAACGTTTTGTTTCTTATCTTCGTAATGGCAGATTGATTGAACTTGAAGGTGCAGAGCATGAAATTTTGCTGGAACGCGACGCGCTCCGAAAGCAATTCTGGCAAGCTTTAGATGAATTTATTGGGTGAAGCGGTTAGCGATTTAAAAGCGCCAGAGCTTCGGCATGAATGAGCTTATCGCCTGCCGCGATAATCTGCCCGCCTTCGGTTGCGGGCTTGCCATCCCATGTCGTCATGATGCCGCCCGCGCCTTCAATGATCGGAATAAGCGCTACAACATCATAGGGTTTTAGATTGGCTTCGATTACAAGATCCATGAAGCCTGCAGCCACCATGCAATAAGCATAGCAATCATATCCGAAACGCGTGAGCCGTGCGGCGGCTTCAACACGACGAAACGCTTCAGCTTCTTTCGCATTAAACATCGTCATTGATGTGCTCGAAAGCGTGGCGTCTTTTAACGATGCGCAAGAGCGCGTTTTCAGCGTACGTTCGCCTTGTGGAGATTTTAAAGTGGCTTTGCCGCCATCACCAAAAAAACGTTCTTTGGTGAAAGGTTGATTCATCATGCCATAGGCCGCGGATCCATTGCGCGAGAGACCAATCAGTGTGCCCCACAAAGGCAAGCCCGAGATAAAGGCTTTGGTTCCATCGATCGGATCAAGCACCCACACAAATTCGGCATCGGCGTTTTCAGAACCGAATTCTTCACCCACAATCCCGTGATGCGGAAAGACTTCGCGGATGCGTTTGCGCATCACAACTTCGCTCGCGCGATCGGCTTCGGTGACGGGATCAAAAAGGCCGCCCTCATTTTTGTCGGAAGCGGCAAGAGAAGACCGGAAAAAAGGGAGAATGGCGGCGCCCGACAAAGTGGCGAGCTCGTCAACAAAAGCCGAAAAATCGACGGCGGTCATCATCGGTCTCCTGATGAGCGAAAGACGACCTATTTAGGCGGTCAATCGCCTTTCTGGCAAATCGAGAGGGCGAAAAGGCGCAAAACGCGGCTCATGCCCGAGGGACAGGCCATGAAATACCGCCATCTTATTTTTGCATAGATAGGTTAGACTTATGATTTAATTAACTTAAATCCAATACCTGCGTTGATTTGTCATATAATTCGACTAAATATGTAAACATCGCTCTTGCTTTTTGTGCAGTGCACAGGCACATTGTTGCAGTGCGATATCGCTGAAACAGCGATTTCGCCTGCCCTTCTTGGGCGTTTCCTCCCTAGACTTAGGCCGCCATCATGGCGGCCTCTTTTTTATTGGGTAGTTTTGGACCTCTACGCCCCGTGCTCCTCATTCCGCCGCAAGGCGTTCCGGACGAATGAAGTCCTCAATGAAAAGCGTAAGGTCTCGCGCCATCAGGCTCAGGTCACGCTTTAACTCATCGAAATGCGGTAACCGAACCATGCGCCGCTCATCCATATAAAGCGCGCGATTAACTTCGATTTGCAGCGCATGAACACCATTGCCCCGCGCACCGTGATGTTCGGTAATAAACCCGCCTGCATAGGGCCTGTTGCGTGCAACCTGATAACCGCACGCGCTCAGAGAGGCTTCAATCCTATCTGTAATATCCGCATCGCAACTTGTGCCGAAACGATCACCGATCACAATATCGCAGCGATAGCTTTCTGATCGCGTCACCGCAGCAGAAGGCATCGAGTGACAATCAATGAGTAATGCAAATCCATGGCGGCGATGTGCGGTTGTTAATTGGCGTGCCAACGCACGGTGATAGGGTTTGTAAAGCCATTCGATGCGATCAAAGGCTTCTGCGAGCGGTAGAGTGCTTTTGTAGATTTCTTGACCATCTCCGACAGTGCGTGGAACCGTGCCAAGTCCGCTTGCGACGCGAATCGATGACGAATTCGCAAAGAGCGGCAAACGCTCCGAGAACATTTTCGGATCGAGCTCATAGGGCTCGCGATTCACATCACAAAATGCCCGTGGGAATTCGACCGACATAAAAGACGCACCCATATGAATGACATCGCTAAACAGATGGTCGACATCCATATCTTCCGAGCGACGAAGCGCGAGCGGATCAAGCCGCGATGCGTTTAAAAAGCTTTCGGGATAAACGCGGCCGGAATGGGGAGAATTGAACAACAAGGCCGAGGGGCCGCTCTCCGGATTGAAGATCCGGAACGGTGGGTCGAAATGAGGGACGAAACCGGTAGTCATAATGGGTTTCAAAAATCCTGCGGTTCGACCGAGGTCTCGGTTTGGAACGCTTCGGCTTGGAGCTCCCCGAATTTGCGCCTAGTCTTCTTCACTGTCCATATGGGCGAAACGTCGCGCCCGCGCGCGGCCTTCACGGGTTATTTACCGGTTTTGGGTTTGATGCGGGCGAGATGACGGGGGCAGATGATGATCGATAACGCGCTGACGCGGCGCATCCTCTTAGCCGAGGACGACAATGACATGCGTCGGTTCCTGGTTCGGGCACTCGAACAGGCCGGTTTTCAGGTGGCGTCCTTTGATAATGGGCTTTCCGCCTATAATCGACTGCGCGAGGAGCCGTTCGAGCTGCTTTTAACCGACATTGTCATGCCGGAAATGGACGGGATTGAACTCGCGCGCCGCGCGACCGAACTCGACCCCGATATCAAGGTCATGTTCATCACCGGATTCGCCGCCGTGGCCTTAAATCCGGACTCGGAAGCCCCGAAAGATGCCAAAATCCTCTCCAAACCCTTCCATTTGAAGGATTTGGTCCATGAGGTCGAAAAACTGCTCGAGGCGGCGTAAGCGACTGAAAGCGGCATTTTTTGGCGTCCGCCCGCTTGCATCGGCAAAGCTCTGTCGTTATAGCCACCCAACGCCTTCTTGGGGGTAACCCCTGTGACGGGCGCGTAGCTCAGCGGTAGAGCACTACCTTGACATGGTAGGGGTCACAGGTTCGATCCCTGTCGCGCCCACCATTTGGTGAAAGAATTCTTCGGGTTCGATGCCGGTGACGGTGTGGGTCTCGATTTTTGAACGGGATGTGCGGGCGACCGCATCAAAACGGAATAGGGATTACGGCCATGAAAATTCGCAACAGCCTCAAGAGCCTTCGCGAGCGTCATCGCGACAACCAGCTCGTGCGTCGCAAAGGCCGCGTATACATCATCAATAAAACCCAGAAGCGCTACAAGGCGCGTCAGGGCTGAGTGATGGTTCCTTCGCTCCTGTGAGCGTTGTCGCACTCCTGATTTTTAACTGAAATGTCTCAAAGCCTCGCGAAAGCGGGGCTTTTTGTTTTCGGTATAAAGATGTGATTCGCGATATTCGATTCATCATGAAAAAGACGATATCTAAGTTAAGGTAGGATCCAATAGTCATGCGCCTTATCGCCGACCCTCCAATTTATCACCATAAAAAAGGATCACCTCGATGAAAGTGAAGACCGTTTTCGTTGCATTGATGTTTGTTGGTACGGGTTTGTCAGTCGCGCAGGCTGACTCAAAATGTGGGATGGATATGAAGCACATGTC
>Ga0194129_10001217_pt1 | contig 43677 bp, 28 predicted proteins | sample TA2KigCa35mmetaG_FD_150862 | JGI IMG/M metagenome (GOLD analysis project Ga0194129, IMG submission 150862) | Freshwater microbial communities from Lake Tanganyika, Tanzania - TA2015038 Kigoma Deep Cast 35m | ecosystem: Environmental > Aquatic > Freshwater > Lake | place: Tanzania: Lake...
GTCACGCGCGTGCTGCGCGTGCTGCTCGTCGCGACGCTGCTCATGTTCGGCGAGCGCGCGCTGCTGGGCGCGCAGAAGCAGTTGAAACGCGAGTGATGTTAAGGTTTTAATGCTAAAGTATAAAGGCAGGGCGTGTTATGTCGATGGCGACCGTGCATGCTGGGTCTTTTGACGTCCAGGGAAACAGGCTGGTGTTTTGCGCCATCGGAAAGCAAGATGATGTGTCGTCTATTTTTGAGAGGGAAGTCGGTCGGCTTAATGAAATGGTTGAAATGTATGACGGTACGTTCGTCAGTGTGTGTGCAAACGAAAGCACTGTATTTGTTGCGATCAATACACCTGTGGGTTGGGCGCTGGTGTTTGAAATCGATGCCGATGATCCAAGTAGATTTGAAACGATTGAAGACAAATTACTCAAAGATGGAAAACATGACCAGTATTTTGGTTCACCTGCAACGGTCCAAATGATGTGTTGCGCCGGTAAAGATCAGGCAGCCCTGCTGATTACCGATGAAAAAAACTTTGGAAGTGTTTGGCTTCGAATTTTTAGTGTACAAAGACAATGTAAAATTTGGGAAAAACGCCCTGTAAATTACAACGATCGAGAGCAATGCATCGCGATGATCGCATGCGGGAAAATGCACTGTGCCGCGCTCACCACTACAGGAAGAGTTTTCATTTGTGTTCTTCCGAGTAGTGAGGATTTACACGCTTATTCGCTAACGTGGACACTTACTGAGAAATTGGTCCATTTCGACACGGGCAATCCTCAGAAAGCTTTACAAAAAATAGTAGACGACAAAGATGTTCCTTTAACGTATAAAAGATGTTGTGCTCCTATGGCCGCCAGTTTTGCAGTCACAGGAGACCTTTCAAATCCATACATGATAAATTTTACCACAGATGGGGAATTAGCTCAAAAATTAGCGAAAGAATATGAAACTAAACAACGTGATCTGGGTTTAAATTTTAAAAAGCAATTTGCATCGCATGTTGTTGAAACAAACAGGTTGAAAAAACAAGCAGAAAACCATACGCGAGAAGTACAAGAGCTCGAAGACCAATTAGAAGAACATAAGATGGAAGGACAACGTCATGAAGAACATTTAAAAAATACTCATGAAGCGTTGGAGGAAGCGAAAAAAATGCATAATCAAGCTTTAGATTCACATGCAACATATAATTCTGAATTAATTAGACTTAAGAAAGAATTAAATGCGAAAGTGAAGGGAGTAAACCCAGTACATGTTGATACTCGTTCAACAAACCCTGAAGATTATCCAGAGGTAGACAATAGAGGCACTGCTACTTCGAAGCGTAAAAGCAGTGGTTTAGGTTTTGGAAAAGCAATCAAAAATCTTTTTAATACAAAAGCTGAGAACGAACTTCATTTTGAAAATGTTGCTCACTTCAGCGCAAATCGAGAGACTCGTTGTACCTACATTTGAGCGCATCCGCGCGCGCAGACGCGCGAGGCGCGCAGCGCGCAGGTTGTTGTGAATTTACTTAATGTTTTGAATAAAGTGTTTTAAGCACGCTTAGTGTACTGAAGTTATGGCTGCATATCTTGAGTTTCCATTTTTGTAGTGTAGAAGCTCCAGAGTAGGGGTGTCAGGTACACGGAGATGACTACGTCCATTGTGTAGTGGTTTCGAGCAATTATCGTAAGCAGGCACTGCATCGCCACTGTAGCCCAAACCATTGCCGTAAAGCAAGCCTGCACGCTCGGCGTCATCATGTAGGCGTTGGGGGCGTAGCGTAGACAGCAGAGGGCGCAGGTCATGGTTACCAGGATGTGGCCCGAGAACGTAAGGTCTCCGCAGTTGTACGTGCCCGGGCTCCCGTCGCCTATGCCGTCGATGGTTAGGCGAAACAGTATGTCGGTGACCGTCTTTGGCTGATCTTTTGCAATGTTTGGATTGCTTGGAAGACAGTGTTTGGCAGAGCCCGGGAGGGTCGTCGACATGAAGGTTATGAAGCGCAAGGTCTGTCCCATCGCCACCATCATCGCGAATCGCCGTATGATGTTCACGGCGTAGGCTGCGGGGGGCGCTGTTGTACGCGGCACGAACGACATAAAACATGTACATGAGAGTATTATTTCAAGTAATAACATGGGAAAGTTTGTGAAATAGCCCTGCCACTCAGGAAGAAGATCGAAGCCCAGGTCCTGGGTGAGGCGCGGGCCCGCGCGGTACCTGTAAAACCCCAGGTTTCTGAAAAGCATTAGTGTTCCGTAAACGTCTGCTACGAAACAGACAAGCAGCATACGCCACTGTAGGCGCAGGAGATGCAACTCCGTTGCAAAGCGTCCCCTGGCGTAGCAGAGAACACTTGCGCTCGCTGCGAGGCTTTCGTCGTCGACGCAGAGCTCCTCGTCGAAGGGAGGTATTTTTTTGTATGTAGTGGTGGTCGGGGCGCCTGGGGTGCAGGAGTCCTGGTTCATGCATCCTTCGGTTGAAATACTGATTTTATATCCAGGAAAAAATACCGTGTTATGCTGACCGCGCAAAGGGCGCGCGGGAGCCGGCAATCCGCGCGGGTGGATGAAACTGTATTTCGCAGGTGTGTTGCATGGAGAGACACGCGCGCTCGCCCGGGCGCGGGGCGGGGGCGGGCGCGGGGAGGGCGCCAGAGGGGCCCCCGGCAGGCGCGGGGGCGGGCGAGGGCGCCGCCCGCGGGCGGCGGGCGCGGAGCGCGAGCGCGTCGCGTGCCGACACGCTCAGCGCGGATGGGCTGAGCGCGGACGGGCGGCAGAGCGAACGGAGCGCGCGGAGCGCGAACCCCGGCGCGCGGAGCGCGCGGAGCCCGCGGAGCCCGCGCAGCGCGCGGAGCCTGCAGAGCCCGCGCAGCGCGCAGAGCCCGCGCAGCGCGTGCAGCGTGCGCAGCGTGAACCTCGGCGCGGCGGAGCGCGCGCAGAGCCCGCCGCGCTCGCCCGGGAGTGCAGGCGGGCTCTCGCCGAGTCCGACGGCGTCGATCGCCGAGTCCGCCGGGAGCTGGATTTCCGTGAGCTTCCAAAGTCAGGTGGAGGAGGAGCGCTTCAGAAAAGTGTGCCGAATTCTGGGAGTCATCGGCTACATATATCTTTTCACTGGAAGTTGCAGTTTTTTCTCTTCGCTGTATCCGGTGCGAGAGCAGGCGGCGCCCTCAAACAGTGTCGACGCCTTTTTGGTGACAAGTAACATCATCGCGATCGACCTCTGCAGCGCGCTCTTTGTCGTATGCGGGTTCATATCGGCTTATGCACACGCTAATATGAATTGTAGCGATTGGTTCGAATTTTCGAAGATCGTGAGCTTGTTTACTCTTGTAGACCTTTGGCTGACAACTGCAGTGGCGCTGCTGGTCGGCTCGGTGTTTCATCTGGCGCGACACACTTTTCGGTTTCAAGACTTAGCTCTCACAATTGTAACAGGGATCACAGGATTGCGAGTGCTCGAGTTTCGACAGGACTGGAAGTTTTGGCATGATTATAATCCCACAGGCTGGGTCGTTCCTACCTTGATGTATTGCTTCTTACTGCTGCCCTTCTCGACGAGGACTAACCAGCGACTCCGCAGCCTATGGAGCGGGGGCGGAGACTTCTTAGCGCTCGGTAATGCGGTGTTGCCAATCATCGTAATCGGGCTCTTCGCGCTGGTGCGCGACGACACCAACGTTTTCTACGCGAACAGCGCAAATCTGGGGTACAGACTCTTCGAGTTCAATCTCGGTGCTTGTCTCTATACGTTGTCAGTTCGCGACGGACCAGTTCAACGGGTGCTCCGCAAGGTGCTTGCTGTACTTCAGCGGTTAGCCGGAGCTATTTTGTTCCTCTTCGTCACCGTCTGGTGGAGCACGCTCGGTACGGAATCGCCGCCGGGGGTAGGGCAAACTTGTGTCCGCATGTTTACGTTCTCCCCTTGCCTGAAGGTGCACCACGGTTTCCTGCTGCGCGGATGCCTGCTCGGGGTAACACTGATAGCGACGGTGATGCAAGCACCTGAGCCTGGGCCGTACCTGCCGACGGCCCAGCGGCGGCTCGGCCGCGAACACCTGGCGCCGGTGCTGAGCGCGGTGCTCTTCCTGTGGCCAACGTGCTATGTGATAGAATTGTTACTAGAACTCAACTTTTCCGCAGAGCTCGCGCACGACTACGCGATGCTGCTGGTGTTCGTGGTGCCGCACGTGGCGCTGGGGGCGGCGTTTGTATGGGATGAAACTGGCAAACGCAAGGCGTTCACGGCGGCGGAGCGCGGCTTGGACAGTCTCGCGGCGCGTGCCGATAATTGGCGGACAGCGTTTCGTCAGCGGTGGCAAGGGAATTTGCGATATGAATCGCAGAAGGATCGAGTAGAGCAGACATGATTTATTTTAACGATGTGAGGTAGATCTTAAGCCATTTTATGCATGCCCCCCGAGCGCCAAGAGCTCGTGCGCGCGGGTCGACTTCCGACGCCGGTGCTCGGCGGCGTGGGCGGGGCAGAAGCGAAGGTGGCAAGTCTTGCAGACATGCGCTGCGGCGAGATCCTCGAAGCAGTCGTCGCAGAGCGCGGAAGCGGCGTTGGCGGCGGCGGGGGCGGGGGCGGCGGCGAGAGGTGGGATCATTTGTGCTTTGCGTGGCGATGGAGGATTGCAGGAGCGGAGATCTTTATACGCTCATGCTCTGCGGGCAGGGGCGGAGTTCGCGAGCAATGGAATTGTGTCTAAGTATTTTGCCCTAACCTCGGTATTGTACCACCGAGAAACACAGGATTACTATCTGACTCTCGCTAACATGGATGCCATGCAGACCGATCAAGCACAGCTTGTACTCCCGGGAAAGCAGTTGAAGAAGCTGAAGCGCAAGGCCAGGAACCTGGACGACCATCTCGAGGAGGTCGAGTCAAAGCTAACGCGCCTCCAGGAGCGCCTGAAGGACGCCACGGCCGAAAAAATGCTCTTGCAGGAGCAGATCGCCGAGCTTGCAAAGCACGTGTAGGTTTAATGAGACATAAGGTAGAAGTTGATTTTACCAAAAATAAACGACGAAAAAAAAATGAAAGTGACCTAAGTTCAGAGCCCGTTTTTGCCCTAAGTTTTCTGTTTAATGGATCGAGAAACGACCGAGCACCATCCGACATTCATCACCATGGACGCCATGGACACCGCCTTCTGGAAGCAGGTGCTGCTCGCACTGGTCAAAAGTGGCCCATGCCCGGAGCTCGAGGGCGTCCCGAGAATGTCCGAAGTCGAAGGGGAGATTGTGCGCCTGCGAAAGCAGATGGACGCGCTCCAGCGTGAGGCCACAGAGCACGGCGCGTACTTGCGCCGACTTCGGGGTCAGCTGCAGGAGGTCGACGAGACGCTTCCGAAGCCCGTGGTGAAGAAGAGGTCGTTGGCTGCCGAGATCCAGGAGGCCGAGGCCGCGGAGGCTCAACTCAAGAAGCGCCTCGACGAGCTCGGTATTCAGAAGACCAATGCCGAGGAGCTCGTGTCACTGCTCTGTCGCCTCGATGAGCTCTGGTCGCAGAAGAGCGTGCTCGAGGAGCTGTCGCGAATCCACTATAGGGCGCGCCAGTGAGGGTTCCGAGGAGGGTTCCGAGGAGGGTTTGAGTTCTGTGAAATAAAGTTTGGTTTTACCTTGCTGTAGTTGATAAACTGATAGTCGTTTACATAAACAAAAATTGACATCATATACATATAACGGTAAAAAAACATGGCCAACGCGTACGTCATTGCGACCTCCGCGCCGCTCGCAACCAGCGCTCCGCCCTTTGGACTACCAGATGATGCACCTGTAGAAATGAAATACAAACGCCTATTATATGAATATGAAGATTCACAGAGACATTAAGAACGCGTTAAAATTCTGCTTACAGAGTATATTTCTGACCTTTAAAATGCACGCGAGCAGATCAAAAATGGTTCTGAGAAACTTGACATGTTCTTAAAACACATGCATATTCGACTAAATAATGTTTTTTTTGAAATGTTTATTAAAAATCATTTCATCATGCTATTGTGTTCTACATTCTTTCAATCTCTACAGGCCCGTCGTAGTGCATGCGCAGCATAAGCTTCACAAGCGAGATTTCAGGTGCTCAGGATGCGAGCGGTCGCTGCCAGCACTCGCCCTCTCGGATGCGGAGCAGCTTGATTGCGGCGTGTCGTGCGGTGCGCGTGCCGAGCATGAGGCGGGGACAGTTGGGTTTCATCCACACGAAGGGCTCGGTGCGGCCGGTCTCATTGTCGCATTTCAGCCCCAGCGTGCGCAGGGCCTTGAGCTGCCCTGGGGCGTACGGCGCGAACTTGGACCGTGTCATGGTGCTGCGAGGTGCGCGAGTGTCCGCTTGCATGAGAGGCGTTCGATAAACAGGGCAGAGGTTAGGGCGCGTGAGTTAGGGACGTTTATTGTATAGACTTAGAACGCATATTGCACTCGCGACATAGCCCGTACTTACACGCATCGTCGAGCAGCTGCGGGTCCCCGCAGCCGAGACACGCGATGCTGCACAGCCGGCACGCCTGTGCAAAGTACGGCAAACGCATCCCCCGCTGTGCGCGCCACTCGTGTATCATCTCGAACTGGCGTTCGGTGAATTTAACCCGCGAAATGCTGCACCCGTCCGTCACCCACGCATCGCACCCGCAGCACTTAAAGCTCTCTCCGCGGCGGAACGCCGCAGGCTTGCTCCGCGCGCGCGCCTCCTCGAACTCTTCGGCGTATGCGCGCGCGCGTTCGAACGCCTTTCGCTTCAGGCCGCACAGGCGGCTGGCTTCTGCACGCTTGCGGAGCTCGTTCACGAGCGGAAGCACGGCCAGAGCCATACCCGTCGCGTTCATGGCCTGCTGCGTCAAAACCACGTCTTGCCACGCGTCCCATGCGTCGAGCGCCGTCTCGGTGTATACGCGGAGGCTAGCGCAGGCTACGCACACATCTATTTTCGTGAGCAAGTTCTCGAGTTTCACGTAGTGATTCTCTGCGCGCGCACACTCCAGTGCCGTTGAGGCCTTGAGCACTGTCTCTGCGCGCACCTCGACGACCTGGATGCCGTGCGCGCGGCTCGCGTCGATTTTGCGCTGCTCAGTCTTGTGAGTGTGAAAAACCTCGACTACAACGGCCATGCGCCCACGCCGCGAGATCAGCGCGTCAAATACAAAGAGGCTACCGTCCAGCGTCACCCGTCTTTCGAGCTCCACGCGGTCGTCTGGGCGCGTTATAAACCCAAACGAGTCGTTGCACTCGCTACAGCGCTCAATACAGAAGTCGTAATGTCCGACGAAGTGCACAAGCGCGTGCTTGCACCGCAGATGCTGCAGGCTCTCTCCACGGGGGCCCGGACAGCAGGATGCCGTGCGCTCGTGCGCGAAAAAAGCACTCACGTTGTAGCGTCCGCCTTTGTTTTTGAGTTTCGTCCGCCGCAAGACGAGCCTCTCGCGGCATTCACTACAGTGGTAGCGCCGCTGTTGCTTGGAAGCAGCCTCCTGCTCGGCAAAGGCCACACTATCACCACACAGCGCGTACTCGATCTTCATTACAAGCGCGCGCTCGGCGTCTTGATTTGATTCTTATATTGGACTCGAGGTTGGGGCGCGTGAACTTATTTTTTCGAAGAGTAAAACAGTGACGAATCGCGCACTCTTTGGTATTGAGATTGATTTTGTTGAGTCAGAAAATGTATTTTCTGACTAAACTGTGCAATCGCGTGGGAGCGCATGGAGCCCGGCGGGCGATTCTGCGCGTCCCGGCCGCCGAGGAGGCGCGCCTTGAGCTCGCGCCAGAGGCTCGCGGCGCTCACGGCGCTCGTGGGGAGGGCCCCAGAGGGGCCCGTGGCGGAGGAGAGGGCCTTAGAGGGGCCCGCGGCGGCGGAGAGGGCCTTGGAGGGGCCCGCGGCGGCGGCGGCGGCGGCGAGGGCTCCAGCGGGGCGCCCAGCGGCGGGGACGCCTGGCGCGCCGTCGCTCAGCTGTCGAAGCGCATGGTGCGTCGGCATGTTGTGTGAAGGTGTAATATACCTTCAGCAGGCGCGCGCGCAGGCGCGCGCAGGCGCGCGGAGAGATTGCTTTTTGTGTTTTGATATTAAAGAAAGTATAAGTCATGCCTGGTTACAATAGGTATATCGTGGCTTTTGAATTCAGGCCATCGTCTCCAGTAAATACACCGTCGTCAGGGCCTTGTCCAGGCTGCTCTGGATGCTCTGACTGTAAAAAAAAGAAGTTTCCGGGTTTTCCGTTTTATAATACAAGGAATCCAGGGACTTTAAATAATGATTTGCCACAACCATTAGCTGTCCAAAGTCAAGAAACGAGGACTACGGACACAAATGAAGAAGAATATAAAGAGGGTGACAAATGCTTCTATCAACCAAAAGACGGACCTTTTGAAGAGGGGACTGTAGTAAGTGTCGATAAATCAGTAAAGCCTTTCAGCTACAGAGTCCAGCTGCTTCCGCGCACAAAAGAGACAATAGCGGAGAATTTACGTAAAGAACTACCGTCATATTATACACCAGAAAATTTGCAGGAACATCCATTACATCTAATACAATCTAAACCTGTTATCGCACAAACTGGAGGACCTTTGAGCCAAACACAAAACGAATTAAATAGGCAATTAAAACATTTAACAGGAAAATCTTTAAAAAAAAAAGCGATGCGATCGCGGCGTGCACAGGAAGACACAGGAAAACACAGACAAAATAATACGGATGTAGATGAACCAGTATACCCAGAGGCAGACTACGATTGCATGTCGTTCAAAAAATTATATTAATAAAATCAACTCTGAAATAAATTTTGAAAACATCGAGTGTACATCAGCTTTAAGCGAGGTTGGGGCGAGGTTGGGGCGCTTGAACTTAATTCAAAATGTGCGGCGTGGCGTTGGAGCCCTGTGTCCTGGTGGTGCGGCATGAATCGCATGCAGTTTCAAAATTTTTTCTATATAACATAAATACTAGCAGAAACAATGACTCAACAGAACAAAGATTTGCGTTCCCCATACACCCTCTGTTATAATGTGATAATCGATGACACCATGAGGCACATCGATGATCTTTTGAAGGACAAGACCCTTGCGGAGGTGGCGTGCTACCTCGAGGTCGACCCATCAACGCTCAGGAGCTGGTATGAGAAGACGATGACGGACGTTGACACGCGTAACAAGTTTACGACGCAGCTTCGCGTTGCGATCAAAGTCCTGAGGAACCCCGCACAGGGCACTGGCGCCCGTTCGCTCGCGCAGCCGGTGGCCAGCGCCCCGCCTCCGCGTGCGGCGGCGGGTTCGGCTCCGCGTGCGGCGGGTTCGGCTCCGCGTGCGGCGGCGGGTTCGGCTCCGCGTGCGGCAGGGGCCCCGGCTCCGGTGGCTAGCATCCGAGGCGTGTTTGAAGACACGAGGAAGTGGGTGTCTTATCTTCGTACGCTCATGGGCGACGATATGGATCTTGTAGCGGAGACACTGAAAATCGACAAAAAGACACTGATCAAGTGGGCTTCGGAGAAAATGGACGCTCACGAGCAGCGCTCGTGTACGTCTTTTCTTCGTCGTAAGATCAAAATCTTCGAGGATGATCGGGTGTCGAAAGGACATGCTTCCAAGGAACTGCCGTTCACGGGGGCGGCCGCGGCGGCCGGCGGCGCGGCCGCGGCGGAGCCCGATCATCACACGCTTCTGCAGGCATGCAACCAGCTGCTGGTTGCCCGAGTGGTAGAGCTCGAGCAAAGCAACGCGGAGCTGCGCCGCGTGAACGACGGGTGGCTGAGGGTCGCCAGTGACATGATGCTGCACAACATGACCTTGCAGGAGACTGCGAGCCCGGCGAGCACATGCACTGATTAGACGCTTTTGAATTAGCATGCTGTGTGGATGTGATGTCTGTAATAAACTGTTATGATACCATTTATCGACAACGCATGCGAGTATACTCGCGAGGAACCATGTCGACCTGTGCGGTGCTTGCGTTTTTTCCTGGTCTGTCGAGTTCCCTCGCGTCTGCATGCTGAAACGCACTCGGGCGCGCTTGCATTTAAAACGCGGGCGCGGCATGCGGGAGGAGCGCGGGCGGCTGCAGGAGCTGGAGGCGCGGCGGTGGCGGCTCGGGGCGCTGCTGGCGGCGGTGGGGGCGCTGCTGCTGGCGAGCGCGGCGCTCGCGCTGCGCGGCGAGGCGCGCTGCGCGGCGGCGGTGGTGGAGGCCGGGAACGCGGCGGCGGTGGTGGAGGCCGCGGGCCTCTGCAACGGGCACGCGTGCGGGGCGCGCCTGGACGCGGTGCGCTTCGCGGGCGGGGACTGTGCGGGCGCGGCGAGGGCCGCAGAGGGCTGGGGCGCAGAGGGGCCCGCGCCCGGCGGGCTCGAGTACTGCCCCGCGGACCTGCGCGCGCGGGCGGCGTTCGACGCGGTGTGCGTGCCCGCGGAGCTCGCGCGGGGCGCGCGGGTTTTCCTGCTGGAGGCGCACCTGCGGCGCGGGGAGCTGCGGGTGTGCGGCGCGTGGTGCGCGGTGCGGCCGCAGCGCGTGGAGGAGGCGCTGCGGGTCTTCGCGGCGTTCCTGCGCGCGCACCCGCGCGAGGTGCTGGTGCTGTGGTGGTTCCCGGCAGGTGTGTCCGAGCGCGCGGCGGTGCTGCACGAGCTCGGGCGGGCGTACCGGCGCTCGGGGCTCGCGGGCTTTTCGTTCCGGACGACGGAGCCGGCCTGGCCGACCTTCGGCGAGCTGGTGGAGCGCAATGAGCGGGTGGTCACGCTCGTGGACGCGGGGGCCGCGGGCGGGGAGGCTGCGGGCGGGGAGGGCGGAGAGATCGGAGACGCAGCGCTCCTGTTTGCGACCGACAAGGCGCGGGACCGGCGGATTATGTTTATTACAACCTGAAACAGTGTAACGCATCTGCGCGTGGCGCGCCGGACTAGGGCTGCGTGACGACGGTTGCGAAGAGCGTCTCGCTCGTGCGGGTGTTGAGGACGGCGAAAGCGAACGGGCGGTCGAGCCTGAAATCCAGGACCGGGGGGCTCCGTCCCCTGGTGGTGCTGACGGCGGTAGCAGCGCAGGCCTTGGTGCCGCTCTCGTCGACCTCGATGACGACGCTGTGGACGACGTCGGTCGCGTAGGTGCCGTCGGCGGTCATGCGCTCGAGGCGCGCGGCGGGGGTGAAGCAGGTCTTGACGCCGAGGGCCTCGAGGTCCCTGCGGAGCGACACGGCGCCCGTGTCGACGCGGAACGCGGGGACCGAGAGCAGGACGCGCTCGGTCTCGACGCGCGCGCACGTGGCCTTGACGTCGGTGAACGCCTCGTCGACGGCCTCGGCGAGCGCTGCCGCGCCGGTCTTGTTGGGCAGCACGAAGAGCGCGGCGAACATGAAAGGCTCCTCGCCGGCGATCTCGGTGTCGATGTCGCTCTCGGCGCCGTTGGCGTACGGGAGCAGCACGACGATGCAGCTGCGCATCCTGTGCACGGAGAGCAAGGTGGGCGCCACGCGCTGCATCATGGTGCAGCGCGACTCGCCGGCGGGGCCAGGGGTCAATCCGTAGAAGAGGGCGTTGCGGACAGAGTTCTGCTCGGCGAACTTGCGGAACCACTGGAACTCGATCGCGAGCACGTTGAGGAGCACGGTTGAGGTCGGGTCTTGTGCGAGCAGGCTGGGGATGAGGCCGCCGGTGTGCTCTTTGATGTAGGCGTTGATCGCGTCCTTGCCGGCGAGGGGACGCGCGTCCGCGGCGAAGTGCGTGCGGAGGTGGTCGACGAACTCGGGGAGGACGGCGGCGTCGGCCCAGAGGGAGTTCGCGAGGTGCAGGCCCTCGACGGGCTCGGCGCAGGCGGCGGCGATGGCGCCTTCCACAGTGGTAGCTGGGACCCGGTCGAAGGCGAGGACGGCGTCGAGCTCTCGAATGGTGGCTTCGCCCGGTGCGGCTGCCGCGCGCAGCATGGCGAGCGCGAGGCCGATAGACAGCGGCGCGACGGCGACGGCGGGCGCTGCGGCGGGCGCGGCGTCCGGCGCGAGTGCGGCGGCCACGCGCCGGCAGAAGATGGCGAGCCCGGCCGCGGAGAGCATTTGCGAGGCTGTGGATGCGGTCGACCATTAAATATCCGCATTTTTGAGCCGAAGTTGGGGCGGATTCGCGGTAATGTGATTCAGATCGTGTTCATTAAAACTGGCTCGCGCGGGACAGCTTTGCACACGCAGACCGGCGATGCTGCTGCGGCTCTTGATTTTCGAGCACTTTGTCGACGATATAGAGAGACGCTTGCGTCGAAGGCTTCCGGCGCGCGAGCGCAAGGCCTGTGAATTGAGGCGACTTTGTCGCGTGGTTGATGGGCACAAGGGACTGCGCGAGAGCTTCCCGCGCGACTTGCAGCGCGTTCTGCGCATTGTCGAGTACGGGCTGGAGGACGCCTGGGCGGAATCAGAGGCGGCGCGCGCGCAACTGCGCGCGTTCGCGGGCCCGGCGCCTCCCGTGGCGGCGGGGCAGGTGCCACAGGATCCCGAGGCCGCGGACGCCGTGATTGAGCGCGCGCTGAGGGTGGCGTGTCCGTTGATCAAAGAGGCCTTCGACGTTTTCATGATGAAAAGTATGGGAGTGATGGAAAAGAATTTGTTTACGATTTAGCGCGTGCCCTTAGGATGATTGCTCTGCGCTCTCACGCCAAAGTTTCTGACGCGCGTATGCGATCGTCCGCCGTGTAGCATCTCTGGGTGTTTTGCATAATTTGTGGAGTTGAGTCAATGAAGTCGCACTTTGTTCATGGTGCCGTTGCCTTTTGTTACAGGGTAACAGGATTAGATTTTCTTTGGTTGACAAAGGGCAAAATACTCAAGGCAATAACGATCAACGAGCGAAATACGAAGAAACATACTCCAAAAACATATATGGGGAGGCTACAGTCCACGTCTGATCGGAGCAATGCATTCAATATGCCTACCAAGAGAGCGATGTAAAGTGCATCAAAGATAACAATCTTAATTAATAGATTTCGATTGTAGTCCTCATTCTCTTTGCTGTCAATAGGCCGATAATGCAGAGAAAAAAATGGATCCTCTGCAACAAAATATAGATACGCGAAGCACTCGAACACGATCATCATGTACAGAAGGAAGGGAACCTCTGCCAAGCACGTGCATCTTTTATTTTTGAGCTGCGTATCGCCTGCTCTGCATTTTGAATTGTCTTCGTGCCATGGATTTGTTTGTAACAAGACGAGCGTGATCAAAGGAAATAGCAAGAACCAGATATATTTACCCCATTTGAGCACATGCGTCTTCTCTGCGCCAACATCAGTTGTTTTCATGCACGAAAGTTCTTTATATACAATTTTCATATATATTGGTAAATCCTCTCTGCTTGCGCGCATCAACTCGTAAGCGCGGCGGTCGCGAGCGGCGCTAGCGCCCAGGCGCAGGTCGAGAGAAGGCCCGCTGCCGGGAGCGCGGCGCGGCGCGCGTGCGACGACGGGGCCGAGGGGGCTTGCGTGAGAACCGGTTCGCGCGGGCCGCAAATGGGCAGCGATATGCACACACTCCGGAGGCTGCCGGCGAGCAGCTGGTACCCGAGCGAGTGCACGCAGAAGCAGCGGGGCCAGCATCGCGCAATGAGCTCGAGGGCGACGCAGGAATCTTGGCCAGTGAACGCGGCGGCCTCGCGCGCCTGGCACTGCGCGGCGGCCTCGACCTCGGCCGCGCTGCAGGACGTGGCAGAGAAGACGGCGGTGCTCGGGAGCCAGGGCATCGCGAGCGCGCCCGGCGCGGAGGCGTTCAGCGCGGTGGCGTTGGGCGCGGTGGCGTTGGGCGCGGTGGCGTTGGGCGCGGTTGTGTAGGTTTGCGCCGCGGCGAGCGAGCACAGCAGGAAAAGGCACGCGGCGCGGGTGGAGGGGCCGGAGATTCTGCCGGCTGCGCGCATGGCCGCTTGTTCTTATATAGTGCGCATGAGTGCTGTGCGGCGTCTGTATAGCAAAGGTGTTACGAGGTAAAGTTTCGAGTGCTTAAACCTTCCTGGGCTTCGTGAGAAGTGTGACCCACATACGTTCTAAAGCGTGCCCCATGGGCGGATCATTACCCGTTTCCAGCGCTGGCAGCAAAATGTTCTGCATCACGTCGCCCCAGTCTTCGACAGCTCGTCGAATGCTCGCACTGTCCGCCAGAAACTCGCCCCTGTAGTGGTAGCACAGATGTTTGTAGTCTGCACCAACAGCGTCTACCAACGTTTTCAGATCTTTGGAGAGGAAGGTCACATTGAACCACCGATCCGTGATGATATAGTCAGTGCATGCATAGCCATGCCCCAGTGCATCGAAGGGGACTGACTTCCGCACAGCATTTGCCACAGTAGTCATGTCCACTTCGGGATTGCCCTGCAGAAAGACATTGATCGGACCGATGTTTTTGGGAACGAGCATGTACTTCAGCCACGAGTGCCCCTCTCGGCCCACGTTGGGTAAGTGAAAATTGTGCACATTTATCGTTACACACGCCCCACTTGGTGGCCCCATGGGAGTATGTACAGGACTCTTGTCGTACACGAACCAGGCTATGCGAACCCCTGGCATCTTCGAGCACAACTCCGCGACCCACTCTTTGTTGTTGTTGAACACGTTCGTTACAATGTGCACGTCGGCCATCGACGTCGGTAAATAGGGCTTATCTTTGTCCGCGTCAAACAACTCGAGCGCGTTTAGGATGCTTTCGTCCATGTTGAAATACTTGTAATTAGCCAGGCGTCCAACAAAACTCACCCTGCGCTCTTGTGCTGCCATCCTCTGGTACTTGGTATACAGCGCCTTGTTCTTCGGGGTAGGAACGGGATAGTACGGGTCTCCTCCGTCTTTGGAGTACTCGTAGAATACCACTGTGTGCGGCGACGACTGGTTTAGGAAGTGTTTGTATTCTACTATGCGTGTGTAATTCACATGCGGAGAAGGGTGGTTTACTACAGGGCCTGGCTGGAAGAACTGGAGATTTCGAAAGACTCTGCGTTCGAAGTCGAGGCTTCGGTACTCCAACTTCTCCCAGCCCAGGTGGGCAAAGTAGGCATCGATCGGCCCTGTGAAATACGTGCGGTTGCACTGGATTGTACTGCGCACATCAAAGTAGTCGACATTGGTGTACACTTCGATAAGTGGGTGCGCCAACATTCTACGAATCATGCTTGTATAGCCGTGACTCGGCAGTGCTTGGTACTTGTCGCTGAAGTACCGGGCGTCGTGATTGTTACGTACTGGAATACGTGACAGTACCTCCGGGCCCAGCTGAGCGGGAGTCTTCGACCACTGCTTGATCGTGTACGGCTTAAACAGCTTCTCGTACAGACGCTGTCCAACACGCGACAGCGCCATCTCCTCTGAGTTCTTCGGAACAGCATATGGAACTTGTTCACGTTTCAGCCATTCGTTCATCTGCTCTCGACTCTGAATGTGAGTGCCCAGCAGGGAATTCACTGTGTCAATGTTCACAGGCACCGGGACATGTTTTTCACCCACGGCTGCCAAGACCTGGTGCTCGTAGGGGGTCCAATCAGAAAAGGACTGAACATATTCCCACACCCGTCTGTTGTTTGTATGGAAGAGATGCGCCCCGTACAGGTTGACACGGAGGCCGGTTTCTTCGTCAATGTAGTCATAGCAATTCCCACCAATGTGGTTCCGCTTCTCTAAGAGCAACACGCTTTGATTCATCTGCGTAGCGTATCGTTCACTGATTACCGCGCCAGAGAGTCCCGAACCAACAACGCACACGTCGTATCGCATTTCTGACCGACTTTTGAAGCGGGAGCGACGGGAGTCGTTGTCCTCAACATACGACACGAAGGGAATTTCGGTCCCGGTGGAAAAGGCAATGAAAATTACTCCAACCAGGCATCCTGTAATGAAGGCAGTTTTCGACCGGCTCATGATTAACAATTTTTTAATATACACAAAATAGCCCCTGTAAATAATTTATGCGTCCCAAGACACTTGCTTTTTTTTAATATTCTAAACAAACACTCCGAGTGTATCACGTGTACTTATACCTCAAAATGCGCGCATTGTTCTTGGGACTCCTCGCGTGTTCGTGGGTGGGTGTGCTTCATGCGCAACTGGTCAGTCCGAGCATGCTACACCACGGCCCGCTGCTGACCCAGGTGACGCTTGAGGGCGCGGACGGCTCTAAAGTCTACCACATCTACTCCGTCACGTACGCCACGGCCTGGTCCAAGGAGTTCTGTGTCATGGCTGCATCCGCGAGCGCGCATGGGTTCGGACTGAATGTGCTTGGGGAAGGACGCCAGGCTCATTTTGACCAGGGTCGATTTTTGGAAAGACTCTGGGTGTTAAGAGATTTCGTGGTGGGTGTTTTGAATTCAACTCCTGAAGACATGAGAAACCACACATTGATCTTGTATTCCGATGCATATGACGTTCTGGTCAACGGCAATCCAAGAACGTTAGTGAAACGCTTTGTAAACTCTAAGAAAAAAATCTTAATCGGTGCAGAAACGGGCTGCTGTGGCACGAGGGAAGCGTTTGCGTTCAAAGATAATAAGTGCGATCCAAATTGGCCTTCCGATAAGTATACCACAACACCGTTCTTGAATTTTGGAGTTTTTGTGGGCTTTGTAACTGAAGTCGACCATCTCCTGACTGCGGCGAAAAATGAGTATGATCATTACCTAGCAAGGTTACAAAGTGATTACGGGCCAATACAACCATTGCATGTAACGCCCGCAACGAGCAAAGGCCCATGGGACCCCTATCTTATTGGCGGGGACCAGCAGTTGATATGCCAGCTCTTTGCGCACGAGGTCGTTCGCGGAGGACAGAGTCTGAGAAGCGCGATTGGAATGTCACTTGACTATGAGTCGCAGATTTTCGTAAATGCATACCAAATGGAGATCGGACGCGAGATCGTGATCACGGCAAAAGGCCGGGTTCGATACGACGTCAATCTGGCAGATTGTGATAAGTGGGACCAGGCGAGTTTTCGGGCCGAGTGCCGGCAACGCAGTGTGCGCAGAGTTCGTAGCGCGACTCTGCCCGTGATCTTGCACTTTAACGGCCCGCGAAAAGAGAACATGCTGGCCGTTGCGTCGCAAATGCGATGGCCGGACGCACTGGAGACTGCTGAGCTCTTTGAAAGCGAGATCTACTCTGTGTCCTCGGGCGCGCGCATGGCGCTGAAGGACGCGTGTGCACCTTACATGCCGGAGTTGGCGTGTGGTGGGACTGTTGGCGAGTGTCTTGTACGCACTGCTAGGGATGCGTAGAATATTGCACAGGCAATGTGTTCTGAGCTGTGTTCGGAACTGTGTGGTGTTTTGATGTTTGTCGTCAAAACGCTTTTGAATAAAGGCTGATATATAAATGCGCAGTTGAGTATGCTTATAGTCCTTGCGTTTGTGCTGCAAACGCTGCTCCTCTTCGACTGTTTATTGAGGCGCATTTTGCAAGTGGTGCTGCCGTGCAAGGTCACCCCACTCGAGCGCTACGCGAACACGAGCATTCTGTCGACTCTGGCGGCGAATGCGTTGAATGCGGCGACGCTTCCGTTGCAGGCGCTAGCGACTCTCGTGGGGGCGTGGAGCCGCTACGTCATGTTGTTGGTGCTTGTCGGGAGCGTCTTCACGCTTCTGCTGGTGATGTCGCCGAACGCGGTCTTCGTGTACAGCACGTTGGCGCGGGTGTACAACTACTCGGCGACGCCTCTGCTGGCGACCTCAAAGGTTGTCTTCATTTTGGTGGACGTCCTCTGGCGGGCGGGTGTGCCCTTCTTCAACGGGCTGGTGTTCTTTGCGACGGAGGCGGTCAGGAGGGTTGCGGTGCCGCTTTCGCGGGAGCTGATGGGGGACGTGGCGGAGGTGCTGCAGCTTTTTGTGCTGGCGCTCGGGGCGCTCGGGCGCGGCGGGCTGGTCTGGGCGGAGAACGTCTGGGGGTGCACCGGGGGCTTCGAGGCGCGTGGGCGGGTGTGCGGGGCGGGCGCGGGCTTCAACGCGAGCGCGGGCTTCAACGCGAGCGCGAGCGCGAGCGCGGGCCTCGCGGCGGACTGCGGGGTCGTCTTCATGGGCGAGGACGTGCGCTGCCACGCGGCGCCGGAGCACCTGCACCTGGACCTGCTGACGCCCGGGCTGCACCTGCGGGCGGCGGCGCGGGTGGCGCAGCGGGCGGCGGCGGCGCGGTGCTCGCTGCCGGCGCTGGCGATGGGGCTGGCGATCTTCCCGCTGACTGACTACCAGGTGTACCTGGCGGCGCACGCGCTGACGAACGCGGTGCTGCAGCTGGCGGTGGGGCTGCCCGTGCAGACGATCCGGCGGTGCGAGGCGGTGCGGCGCGCGGGGACGCACGGCGCGGTGGCGCAGGCGGTGGCGTGCACGCCGGACTTCGAGGGGCTCTTCGACACGGTGACGGCGGGGCTGCAGGCGCTGGGGCTGGCGCTGGACGCGTGGGCGAACTACGTGGTGCTGCAGCTGGGGGCGGCGCTGCGGGGGACGGCGCCGACGTGCGCGGGAGAGCCGCTGGGCGCGGAGGACGCGGCCGGAGGCGGGCGCGCGGTGCGGCTCTGGCTGGAGGACGCGGTGCTGGACGCGGCGCGGGCGATCGAGGGGCGGACGCGCGAGGACCTGGAGCTGCTGGCGGGGCGGGCGGGGCTGCCGCGGAGCGAGACGCTGGCGCGGGTGCGCGTGGTGGGGCTGACGGCGCGGCTGATCGCGGTGACGGACGGGCTCAACGTGCTGTACCGCTCGGTGTACGACGGGACGGTGTTCGCGTACGGGGCGTTCCCGTTCCGGGTGGACGTGGCGGCGGGGCTGGCGGCGGTGGCGTACAGCGCGGCGGACGTCGCGGAGGCGGACCCGTTCGGGGAGCGGAGCACGGGGCTGCTGGGCTGCGCGTGCCGGGACGCCGGGGGCGCGGGCGGTATTGTGCTGCTCTGCGCGACGGCGCCGTACCTGGCGCACGTGGAGGACGACGAGGCGGCCTTCAACGCGACGGCGACGCACCGGGTGCGCTTCGAGGGGCTGACGCTGGCGGGCATGTCCTGCGCGACCTCGGTGGTGCGGGTGCTGCCGCTGCGCTGGCCGCGGCGGCGGCTGGCGCGCGCGGGGAGCCACGGGGAGGGCGTGTCGAGCGGGGGGTACTCGGGGTACGCGCGGCCGTCGCTGGTGGCGGCCGGGCGCGAGTGGCGGGACTTCTTCACGGGGGACGACGAGGCGGTCGGCTCGCTGCGCGAGCACGCGAATGTGCGGCGGACGGCGCGCGTGGCGGGGGTGGTGGCGGCGATCTACGTGACGCCGACGTGCGGGGGCGACGCGGCGGGGGCGGCGGCGGGCGCGGGCGCGGGCGCGGCGGCGCGGCGGTGCGCGGCGGTGCCCGACAACTGCTTCCCGTACTGCATGGGGCTGGTGCGGGCGGGGGCGCGCGCGCAGAACGTGAGCATGTACAACGCGCAGCGCTGGGCGGAGAGCGTGGTGCTCCCGGACATGGACTGCGGGGTGGCGCGCGACCGCGGCGGGGCGTGCGCGGCGGAGGGCGGCGCGGCGAGCGCGCTCGTGGAGGTCGCGGGCGGGTCGCGGCGCGGGCGCTGCGCGGCGGAGTGCACGCCGAGCGACGGGGCGGCGAGCGCGGTGCCGCTGGGGGCGTGGGCGGCGGCGAGTGCTGATGCGGCGAACGGCACGCTCGCGCGGCTCGTGGCGCACAACGCGGTCTTCGGGGCGGTGCGCACGGCGCGGCACCCGCTGGTGGTCGCGGGGGACACGATGCTCGTGGTGCGCGGGGAGGCGGACGCGGGCCCCTCTGGGGCCCCTGGGCAGGCGCTGGCGGCGGTGCGGCTCTTCGACGTGGGGCGCTCCTCGATGCAGCTGGCGGCGGAGCGGCTGGTGAGCACGGCGAACGCGCACGCGGCGCGCATCGGGCGGTGCGACACGTTCGGCGACGACGAGTGCGTGGCGCGGGCGATGCGCCGGGGCGAGGTGGTGCTGCCGCCGAGCTTCGTGCAGGTGGGGGGCGCCGGCGCGCAGGCGTCGGGCTTCGTGCTCCCGGCGGCGAGCTCGCGCTTCGCGGTGCACTTTGCGGCGAACCCGGAGCTGGCGGTGTACCAGGGGTACTTCGACTTTTGCACCGGGGCGACGGCGGCGACGGCGTTCGAGGTCTCGAGCTCGTTCGGGCGCGCGCGCGTCTGGACGGTGCAGACGGCGCGCGCGGTGGACCTCGAGGCCGCGGGCGAGCCGAGCGCGGCGGAGGTGGCGTCACGGGTGTCGTACATGCGCGTGCCGGACTTCTTCGACCCGCGCGAGCAGCGGAGCTGCGACGTGATTGTCGGGCTGCGGGTGGAGGCGGTGGAGTACCTGAACGCGGAGAACGTGCTGGTGACGGTGCTGGCGGGGCGGCCGCGCGACTACGACCCGCTGCTCGGGGACCTGCGCGGGCCGCGGCACTACCGGTACTACTTCCTGCACCCGCAGCGGCACGACTGCGCGGACGCGGTGGAGGGCGGGGGCGCGCGCGGCTTCACGTGCTGGCGCGCGGAGGCGGAGGGGCAGTTTCCGGACGACCGGGTTGTGTCGGACGCGGTGGGGAGCGGGCTGTGTCCGGAGCAGCGGCCGCTGCCGGCGCTGGGGACGGCGCTGATGATGCCGCTGGTGGCGGCGGCGGCGGGGCTGGAGACGCTGCTCGACAGCGTGTGCGCGCTGGTGGCGGCGGCGGTGACGCGGCCGAGGAACCCCGCGGCGGCTGTGCTCGAGCTGCGGACGCTGCCGCGCGAGCTGACGCTGCACGGGATGGTGGACTCGGGCGGGGCGCGGCTCTTCGACGTGGACCCGTTTCTGGCGGCGATGAAGTGGCTGGCGCACTTCGGCTCGGGGCTGATGATCTTCGCGACGGACGCGTTCATTGCGGCGACGGGGCTCGACGGCGCCGGGCGCGTGGGCGAGAAGACGGCGGGGGGGCTGCGGACCCTGGTGGTGGGCACGGCGCGGGTGCGCGCGGGCTCGCCGCTGGAGGTGCCGCCGTTCGCGCAGGTGGAGAGGCTGTTCCGGGCGCCGCTCGAGCAGGCGGGGGCGCAGGCGAGCACGGCGGTGCTGACGAGCACGGACGGGGCGGGGGGCTTCTCGCTGCCGGGGGCGGTGAAGCTCTTCGTGCGCACGCAGCTCGCGATGGCCTCGCAGGCGGAGCTGGTGCTGCGGCTCGGGCGCGCGATCGCGCTGCGGCTGGTGGAGGCGAGCGCGGCGGGGCGGGCCCCAGAGGGGCCCGTGGCGGGCGACGCTGCGGGCGCCTCGCTGCGCGAGCGCGCGGCGGCGGTGGGCGGGGTTGCGCGCGCGGCGCTTGTCGACGCGCGGGGGCTCGTCGAGAGCACGCTGCTGGACACGCTGCGCTCGCAGTGCCACGGGCTGGCGCTGGCGCTGGGGGGGGGCACGGGCGCGCAGACGGGCGGGGCTGGCCAGGCCGTCTTCCACGCGTGCATGGTGTTGCCCGACACGCTCGAGGGCTGCCTGACGGCGTTTGCGGTGCTGACCTCGGAGTACCCCGCGGCGCAGTGCATCTGCCGGCTCGGGCAGGGGGAGGCGCGGCGGCAGCTGGAGCGGGGCTCGGGGCTGGGGCGGATGTGCCTCGGGCACGAGAACGCGGCGGCGCAGCACGCGTGGACGCAGGACTTGGAGTTCCGCACGGACCCGGCGCGGGCGGTGACGGTGTGCTTCGCGGCGATGGACGGGGCGAACGCGCGGCTGCGCGACGCTTTCGACAAGGCGCTGCGGCGGCTGTACATGCTGGCGCAGAACGCGGGGACGGCGGCGGACGCGATGCTGGCGACGCTGACCGGGGACACGGTGGCGTGCGACGCGTTCGACGTGAGTCCGTACGTGCTGAGCATCGTGCCGGAGCCGATCGACTACTTCATGCACTGCAGCGACACGGCAGACTGCCGGACGCGCTGCTACGAGGAGTTCCGGGCGTTCGAGGCGGCGAACCGCTCGGTGGCGCTGGGGCCGGTGCAGCCCGGCGTGCGCGAGGAGGTGGTGCTGCCGGTGGAGAGCCTGCTCTTCGGAGTGCAGGACCTCGCAGAGGGGCGCGCGGCGCCGCCGTTCGCGGTGCAGGACGCGGCGGAGCTGGCGCCGGCGGCGTGCGAGGCGGTGTGCGGGGGCGGCGGGGCCGGGGACGAGGCGTTTCCGAACCGCTGCCTCGCGGTGGCGGGCGCGGCGCGCGACGAGGGCGGGCGCGCGCTGGCGGCGAGCGCCTACTTCTGCCTGCCGATCGACATGACGCAGTTCGTGCGCGAGTGGCGCGCGCAGGCAGCGGGGGCGCAGGGCTACGCGCTCGCGGCGGGGGCGCCCGCCGAGGGGACGACGGCCGCCGCGGAGGCCGCGGAGGCAGAGGAGGTGCTGGCGGTGCACCTGCTCGGGACGTGGGCGCCCGCGGCGGGCGCGCCGGCGGTCCCGCGCGACGCGCTGCTGGCGGTGGTGCGCGGGGAGGGCCCTTCTGGGGCTCCCGACGGCGGGGCGGGCCCCGGCGGCGGGGCGGCGCGCGTGCGGCTGCTGCTGCTGCGCCCGGGCTTCGCGGCGCGCGCGGTGCTGCGCACGGCGGGGCGCGCGGAGGCGGAGGCGGGCGGGGGCGCGGGCGCGGGCGCGGGCGGGGGTGGGGGCGCGGGCCCCGCTGGGGCCCCTGCCGGCGAGAGCACGGACTTCGCGCAGGGCTGGCTGAGCGCGATCGAGCGCGTGCAGGTCGTGCCCGCCGACGCGCCGGGGGGCGCGGCGACGATCTCGGTCTTCGGGCACCGCATGTACAGGACGGGCGCGGGCTCGGCGGCGCTCGCGCTGCGCCCGCGGCGCGCGTGCCTGCGGGGGCTGCTGACGGTGGAGGCCTCGGGCGCGAGCGACGCGCCCGGGCGCTGGAGCGAGTGCGGGACGCTCCCGGCGCGCGAGGCGTACGACTCGGACGAGGCGTGGGAGCTCGCGGCGGGCGGGAGCCGCTGGGACGAGGCGGCGACGCACTTCACGGTGTGCGTGCGGGCGCGGGCGGGTGCGCCGTCGCCGGCGGGCGTGGGCGCCTCTGGGGCCCCTGCGTGCGCGGCGGAGCTGCGCGTGCCGCACGCGCAGCCGGCGGCGGGGGCGCGGGCGGTGCTCGAGGTGAAGGTGGGCGCGGCGCGGCGGCGGGCGCCGGCCTCGGCGGGGCTGCTGGCGACGCTCGGCGCGGACCGCGACGCGCGCACGTACTTCGACCGCGGGGGCGCGGTGCACGTGCGCGAGGCGCTGCTGGCGCGCGTGCACTACAGCTCGGAGGCGGAGCTCGCGGCGCTGGGCGCGGCGGCGGGCGCGGGCGCGGGCGCGGGCGCGGGCGCGGGCGCGGGGGACGCGGCTGGCGCTGCGTCTTCCCGGCTCGCGCTGCTGCTCGCCAACGGGCGCGAGGCGGGGGCCTGGCTGCACGTCTGGGAGCTGGCGCTGCCGGCGGCGGGGTGGAGCAGCTCTGGCAGCTTCGCCGGCGCGCTGGCAGAGGCGCGGGCGCGGGAGGGGCAGCGCGCCGAGACGCGCCTGCGCGTGGCGGTGGCGTGCTCGGTGCAGAACTGCGCGGCGTGCGGGCAGACGGCGGGCTCCGGCGCCGCCGGCTCCGCGCAGCGGCTGCCGCAGCTGCGCGAGCTGGAGAACACGTGCTACGCGGCGCAGGCGTGCGCGGTGGCGCGCTGCGCGGGGACGCTGGTGAACCTGCGCAAGCCGCTGTGCAACATCGGGAGCGTGTTTGCGGGCGAGATCCACGGGGCGCGGGTGGTGCTGCAGAGCTGCTGGCACCTGCTGGCGGACTCGGCGGCGGCGCTGGTGGAGCTGACGCAGCGGCGGCGGCGCGCGTTCGAGATCGCGTGGCCGGACGAGGCGGTGCGGAGCCTGACGTGCGTGGGCAAGGACGCGCTGGTGGCGATGAGCGCGACGCTGACGTCGATCCTGGGGGCGGCGAGCACGATCGCGATGGAGGTGCCGGTGATGAAGACGGCGTTCTTCGGGGCGACGGACGCGCGGGTGCACGCGCGGTACGTGATGGCGCTGGCGAGCTTCACGAACCTGCTGGCCTCGATCGCGATGGCGCCGATCTACGCGGTGATCACGGCGCAGAAGATACTCTCGTGCTCGCTCAACGACGTGAGCGCGACGCTGGAGAACCTCGTGGCGAACACGCAGCGGGTGGCGAGCGGCGGGGGGCAGAGCTACACGCGGCAGGTCGGGCTGACGATCTCGTTCGGGAGCGCGCGCGTGCAGCAGGCGAGCGCGGGGGTGGCGACGTGCCTGACGGAGGACATCCGGCAGGGGGTGCAGAACTCGGTGGCGACGGCGCGGGCGGTGGAGACGCGCGGCGCGGGCGGCGGCGGCGGCGCGCGGCTGCCGGAGCGCGTCGCGGCGCTGCTGGCCGGGTTCCTCGACGACGTGTCGGACACGGTGCTGCGGACGTTCGTGTCCTGGGCCTTCCACATCCTTGACACGGCGCTCGCGTGGCTGCTGGGGCTGGTGCGGGGCATCCAGGACGTGGCGCAGACGCTGGACTGGGACAACTGCAAGCTGCCGGTGGTGGACAGCGGGCTGCGGAGCTACGGGCGCTGCGCGTGCGGGGACGAGGCGCACTCGATCCCCGCTGCGGCGAAGCAGGCGACGTGGGCGCAGGGGGCGTTCTGGTGCTCGGGGTTCCTGCTGCTGAACGAGGCGGACGGCGCGGACCTGCTGGTGTGGAACCCGTACTCGCTGGAGCAGCTGCTGAGCTCGCGCTCGGAGCGCGGGGGCACGGTGGACGCGTACCTGCAGTGCCTGCGAGACGCGCCGGCGCTCGGGGGGCGCGCTGCGTGCGCGGCGCAGCGTCCGACGCGCGCTGCGCTGGAGCAGCAGGGCGTGGAGGTGCTGCAGGTCGTCGCGCGCTGCCGCTCGAACTACCAGCAGGCGCGCTGGGACGAGGCGAGCACGCTCTACGCGCTCTTCCCGGCGGAAACGTGGGCGGTCGCGGGCGGGCCGGGCGGCGCCGAGGGGCTCGCGGCGCTCGAGGAGGCGAGCTGGCGCGACGACAAGTGGAGCGCGGTGCGGCGGGCGATGGTGCGCGCGCTGGAGCAGACGGCCGCGGAGACGGCGGCGGGGGCGCGGGCGGGCGGCGGGCTCCAGCTGCGCGCCGAGACGTGGCAGTGCCTCGACGACGCGCTGCGCGGCGGGGCGCTGGCGCACGACTGCTGGCGCGGGGCCGCGGGGGCGGAGGCGGGCGAGGGCCGGGCCCGCGGCGCCGAGCGCGCCTTCGCGTACGCGCGGGCGGCGCCGGCGGGCACGCGGGGGGAGAGCTACGCGGACGTCGACGCGTGCCGCGCGTTCTCGGGGCCGGTGTGGGCGGGCGCGAACGCGACGACGGGGCTCGCGCTCGGGCTCCCGCGCACGCTGTGGTCGGGGAGCTCGAGCACGCGCGAGCCGGTGGCGCGGCTGCACGCGCTCGAGGAGGACGCGGCGGCGGCGGCGGCGGCGGCGGCGGCGGAGCTGCGGGCGTACGTGGCGCGGGAGATCGCGCCGGAGTTCGAGCGGCTGAGCGGGTCGCGGCTGCGCGATGCGCTGCGGGCGCAGCTCGAGGTCGAGACGTGGAGCGTGGAGGGCGACGAGCTGCACCAGCTGGTGGACTGCGTGGTGCTGGGGCCGTACGCGGCGGCGGAGCTGGCGCCGAGCCTGCACGACGGCGGGGCAGCGCTGCCGGCGCCGCTGTACCACCGCGGGGACCCCGCGAGCCGCGCGTTCTCGAGCTGGGGCGAGACCGGGGGGAGCGCGGCGCGGCGGGCGTTTGTGCTGGAGGCGCGCGCGGAGCTGGCCGAGCACGCGGCCTCGGCTGTGGTCTCGGAGGCGTGGCGGCACTTCGACGCCCTGCGCACGCGCTGGCTTGGCGGCGCCGGCGACGGCGCCGAGAGCGACCTGCCGCGCGGCGTGCTGTGCGCGTGCGAGCGCCCGGGGGAGCTCTGGGAGCGGGTGGCGCGCGGGGCCGATGCCGGCCTGGCGCCGGTGGGCGCGGGGCTCGCGGCGGCGCTGGCGGCGCGCTGGGCGCAGCGCGGCGAAGGCCCCGGAGGGGCCCCTGGCGCGGGCACGGCGCTCTCGGCGGCGGAGGTGGAGGCGATGGAGCAGGCGGCGCGCGAGCGCCTGACGTTCGCGAGCGTCGTGGAGGCGCAGGGGCGGCTGTGGCGGCCGGCGTCGTTCCGAGGGAGCCTGGCGTGCTGCCGGGGGGGCGGCCCCGCGGGGCCGCTGGCGGGGGCAGACGGGCCCGTGTTTGCGGCGGACGCGCCGTTCGAGCGGCGCGAGTGGGACATCGGGGAGGCGGCGCTCGGGCAGGGGCTGGCGGCGGTGGCGAACTCGAGCCTGTGGACGCAGCTGTGGCACGGGGAGGACTGGGCGCAGCCGGGGGGCGCGGCGGCGGCGGCGGCGGCGTTTGAGGCGCCGGCGCGGCTGAGCGCCGAGGAGCGCGGGCGGCTGCGCGAGGCGGGGCTCTTCGCCCCGTCCGGGCGCACGCCGGTGCGCGCGTACGACGAAACGGAGGAGGCGCTCGGGGGCGCGCCGCTGTGGGGCGCGTGCGCGGCGCGGGCGGGCGGGCTCTTTGCGACGCTGCCGTGGACGCGGGGGGCGGGCTCCGAGGGCGTGGCCGGGGCGCCTGGAGGCGCGTCGGGGGCGCCTGACAGCGCGCTGGGCGAGATCCGCGAGGGGGCGGCGGCGGCGGAGGCGCTGGCCGCGGCGCTGGAGGGGAGGGCCGCGATCGCGGGCACGCACGCGCTCGAGGAGGCGGTCGAGCGGGCGCTGGCGCGCGCGCGGGCGCTGAGCCCGGCGCTGTACACGCATGGAAATCGTTATGCGCCGTCGGACAGCGTGTGGTGCGAGGCGGGCGGGGGCCCCGCAGGGCCCGTGGCGGCGGGCGGGGCCCCTGCAGACGCGCACCTGTCTGCGCGGGCGCCGGCGGCGGCGGCGTGGGCGGAGGACGCGGCGCTGCCCGGGCTCAGCGCAGAGGAGGCCTTGCGCGTCGCGGGCCCGGGGCCGGCGGAGGTGCTCTATCCTGCCGCGGCGCTGGCGCACTGCGCGTGCGGGTGGGGCCAGAACGCGAGCTTCTGTGCGGTGCCGTCGGCGGCGTGCGAGGGGGGCGCGGCGGCGCTGGCGGAGGCGCTGGCGGCGCTGCAGGCGCTGCAAGCCGTGGCCGCGGAGGCCGACGCGGAGGCGAACGCGGGCGCGCTGGCGGCGGCGGAGGCGGAGGCGGCCGCGTGGGAGGCGCTGTGCGCGGCGGGCGTGTACAACTCGCGCGCGGCGCTGGTGCTTGTGCTGCGCGTGCTGCGCCGCGACGCGGAGCGCCCGGGCGCGCCCGCGTGGGCGGCCGAGTGCGACGCGGCGCAGCCGAGCACGGGCTGGGGGCTGCTCGACGCCGACGACGAGACGGCGTGGTTCGCCGGCGGCGCGGCGAGCGCCGGCGCCTGGCGCTTCGACGCGCGGCGGCTCGCGAGCGCCGGGCCCGGGGGCCTGCGGCTCGGGCTGCTGGCGGCGGGCGCGCCGGAGGGCCTCGGGCGCTTCGCGGGGCGCTTCAACCTCGGGGGGGATCTGCGCGGGACCTTCGCCGTGCCGGCGGCGGGCGCGGCCTTCGCGCACACCGTGGGCCAGCCGGTGTGCCGGGGGGGGCTCGACGCGTACCTGGCGCAGCCGCTGGACGCGGCCTTCGCGGACGTGCTGCTGCCGATGGCACACTCGGTGGCGCTGGGGGCGGGCGCGGCGTGCGGGCGCTGGGCCGTCGAGGCGGCGCTCGCGGCGGCGCTGGAGCGGGCGGCGGGGGCCGCGGCGCCCGCGGCGGGGGGCCTGCCCGCCGCGCCCTTCGCGGAGGCGCGCGCGCTGCAGGCCGACGTCGCGGCCGCGTGGGAGCGGCGCTGCGCGGCGAGCGCGCACGCGGCGGGGGTCTGCGAGCTGCGGGGCGTGCTCGCGGACGGGGCAGCGCCGGCGTCGGCGCGGAACGCGAGCGCGGCGGCGGGCTGCGCGTTCGCGGGCGCGGGCCACGCGGTGCTCGGGTGCGCGCGCTGGTTCTACGCGCCCGGGTGCCTCCTGGGCTGCGACGGGGCGCTCTACGACCCCTGCCTCTGCGAGGACGACGGGGCGGCGGACGCGGAGGGCGGGGCGTGCGCCCCGCGCGCCTTCAGCCCCGCTGGCTGTGCGCGGGGGCGCGTCGGCGACGCGCGCGGGCTGGCGCGCTCGCGCGCTGCGTTTCTGCTGTCCTCGCTGCGCTGGCCGGCGGCGCTCGACGCGGGGGAGGCGCGCGACGCGGCGGAGCTCGAGCGCCTGCAGGAGCAGCTGGCGCTCGCGCGGGGGGCCGCCGGGAGCGCGGCGGACGCCGGCGGGCGCGCGGCGCTGCTGGCGGCGGCGCGCGCGTGGCTCGCGGAGGAGCTCGCGCGGCGCGGGGAGGCGCTGGGCGAGGGCGGGGCCCCTGCGGGCGCGAACGCGAGCGCGAGCCCCGGCGGCGCGAGCCCCGGCGGCGCGGGCGCGCGCGTGCACGCGTACTGCGACGACCTGCACGACTACTGGCCGGACGCGCAGCACCCCGTGGGCTACCACCCGACGACCGCGTGCCGGGCGGCGGAGACGGCGACGCGCGGCTTCGCGGCGTGGATGTCGCGGGACGCGGCGGGGCGCACGCTCGTGGACCCCGCGCGCATGCGCAACGCGACGCGCGGCTCGGAGGCCTTCGGGGCGGCGCACCTCGTGTGCGACGCGCACGCGTACGCGGCGCCGGGGGTGGAGCTGAACCCGTTCTACATGCGCGCGCGCTGGCAGGGCGCCGCGGAGGCGGACCCCGCGGTGCCGCGCGCGGCGGCGCGCGCGGGGGTCGAGGACATGGACCGCGAGGGCGCGCCCTCGTTCGACGCGCGCGACGGGACGCGGCGCGCGAGCGGGGCCGCGGGCGACGCGCTGCTCGGGCACTCGCTCGGGCTGGTGCGGGACTGGGCGCGGTGGCTGGTGCTCGGGCCTGCTACCTCGCCCGGCGCGCGCGCCGAGCGGCAGGCCGCGCTCGATACGGCGTGGCCGCACTGGGCGCGCAACGAGACGGACGCGGAGGAGAGCTCGTGGTTCCTGGCGCGCGACGCGGGGCGGCCCGCGGGGTGCGCGAACCCCGCGCTGCAGCGGTGCCGGCGGGACGCGGACTGTGCAGGGGGCTTCCAGAACGCGAGCCTCGTGTGCCTGCTCAACTTCGCGGAGCCGGCGGAGCAGCGGCGCGGCGTGTGCGCGGCGCGGGGGAGCTGCTACCAGCACCGGCACTGCGGGGCGGAGCGGCTGTGCAGCGGGCAGGGGGCGTGCGTGGAGGCGCTCGTGGAAGTGTCGAACGACGCGGCGTTCGACGTCGAGGTCCAGCTCTTCGGGGCGGGGTGCAGTGTCGACACGCTGCGGCTCGGGCGCGACGAGGCGATCCCAGACTTCGCGCGAGCACACGGAATGTGCTCGTTCCGCGACTGGTACCACTACAAGAACGTGACGCGGGACATGCCGCGGTCGGCGCAGCGCAGCGGGCTGCTCGAGTTTCCGGACAAGGTCTTCCACCGCACCGACGAGCGGCTGGAGCCGCGCTCGCTGCTGGAGAACGGGGTGCTGGCGCACGCGAAGACCGCGTGCGACCGGAGCTACGAGCACACGAGCTTCGGGGCGTGTGCGACGCGCGACCTCGGCACGGCACTCGGCGGGCGGGCGCGGCTCGGGGCCGAGCCTGGAGCGGCGCTGGCGCGGGCGGCGAACGCGACGCGGACGTGGGTGGCGCGCAACGGGACGTGGCACGTGCGCTTCTGCGAGCTCGCACGCAGGTCGGAAGCAGCGGGCTTCCTGAGCCCGTACTTCGCGGACAGCGAGCTGCGGGCAAGCGCGCGCGAGATCCAGCGGTGCACGCGCTTCGAGCAGGTGTGCCCCGAGATCCCCTTCGCGGTGCGCGGGCGCGTGGTAAAAGGGCGGCGCGTGCGGGTGCGCGGAAACGACGGCGAGGCAGGACGCGGCACGCGCAACTACTGCAGCATGGACTCGGCGCGCTGTGGGGCCTTCGGGCACCTCGCGGGCGAGAGCTGCGCGCAGGCGAAGGCGCAGACAGAGTGCTTCGCGGACGGCCTCGTGCTCCCGCTGGTCGGCGTGGTGTTCGAGCCGGACGGCGCCGGCGTGGCCGACGCGTACCGCTCCGACGCAGAGCTGCTCGCGCGGCTGCGCGCGCACTGCGCGTACGCCTTTTCGAGCACGATCGACGACGCGCGCGACGAGGAGCTCTTTGCGCAGATGCGCGCGACGCTGCTCGCGGCGTACCCCTCCTCGGACGCGGAGGCGCAGGCGCGCGTCTGGCGCATGGCGAACGCGCTCGTGTTCGCCGTCTTCGGGGTCGGCGCGACGCCCGCGCGCGACGTCGGGCGCGGGCTGCGGCGCGCGGGGCAGACGGCGCTCGACGTGTACCTCGCGCACGGGCGCTGCGCGCGGTACCTCGGGGCGCGCCTGAAGGCGCAGGAGCGCCGGCTCGGGCGCGAGGTGCAGCCGAAGGTGGCGTACTACCTCGCGGAGGACAGCACGGTGTCGCCCGGGAGCTCGCTGTACCTCTTCTCGCGGCGCGTGCCCGTGTTCGTGCCGCTGCGCTGGCTGCTGCAGTGCGTGGTCTGGGCGCGCGACGCGTCCGGGCCCGCCGCGGGCGCCGCCGCCGCGGCCGCCCCCGGCTACGCCTGGGAGGGCGGCGTGCACGAGCGCTGGGTCGCGGGAGTGCTCGCGGGGCGCATCGACCAGGACGCGGCGCGCTGCGCGAACTGGGAGTGGAACGCAGCGAGCCGGGGTGCAGCGACGCCGATGAGCCTGAAGCGGCGGCTGCTGACGGCGAACCGGCTCTTCACGGTGACGCAGGGCGATGACGACAGCGTGTGGACGATGAACACGATCACGAGCGACGTGGACAACGCGGTCTCGTACGCGCTCGACCTGCTCGGCGCACGGGGGCGGCCGGAGCTGTGGTGCGTGGGCGTGAACGCGAGCGCGGCGGTGCAGGGCGCGCAGACGCTGGCGGACGCGCTGACGAGCAACGGGCGCGTGGTGCTGGCGCGGAAGGCGGTGGTGCGCTGGGGGACGCTGGACCCGACCCTGAGCGTCGGGCAGTACAACGCGGAGATCCAGCGGCCGGAGAACAACCCCGCGGGCGCGCAGGACTTCTCGGTGCACAGGGACGTGCGCGCGTGGCTGGTTGGGACACAGACAGCGGCGCAGTGGACCACGCTGACGCTCAAGCGGCTGCTCGAGCTCAAGGCGGTGAAGGAGCGCGACCCGGAGCTCACGGAGCCCGTGAACGACACGGAGACGCACTGGTCGATGTACGAGTTCGCGACGCTCGACGACATCGCGTTCCGGGCGCACGAGGTGCTCGGCGACGCGCGCGCGCCGACGTACGACGAATACGTCTCCGGGGAAGCGTGCGAGCGCGGAGCGCAGACGGGCTTCTTCCTGCGGGAGCCGGAGTTCGGGGCGCGCGGCGCGGCGTTCGCGACGTGCGCGGAGGCGGGGCGCTTTGCGGCGCTCGGGTGCCGGACGCTCGAGGCGGGCGTCGCAGAGTACTTCGAGCGGCGCGCGCTGCTGCAGCCGTTCCTGCGGCGGCGCGAGCTGCTCTTCCTGGTGCTCGTGCTCGTGCAGACGGCGATGCACAACCTCGTGGTGGGAAGCATTGAAGCACTGCACATCCCGCGCCTGGGCTGGGAGGAGGCGACGGAGCTTTTCGAAGACAGCGGCGCGGGCGGGCCGGGAGACCCGCTCAACATCGCGGAGGTCAAGGAGATCGACGCGCTGATGAACACGCTGAGCGAGTCCGGAGTCGAGTGCAAGGGCGCCAGCGTGGACCTCGGGGAGGTGACGAACGTGCAGCACCTGCTGCTGGCGCAGTGCGAGCAGGAGCTGCGCGAGGAGGTGGGCTGGGTGCTCCCCGGGCGCGTCGGCGACGGCGCGCACTCGCTCGCGCTCCCGGTGCCCGCGCGGCTGCTGCTCGGGGGCTTCTACCCCGCGTTCGCGCAGGCGGCCTCGGGCTCTTCCGGAGCCACTGCGGACGGGGCCCCTGCGGGCGCCGGGGGCCTGCTTCCCCCAGAGTCCTTCCTGCGCGACCTGCTCGGGGCCGTCTCGAGCGCCGACGCGCCGCTGACGGGGCGCGTGTGCTTCGGGCGCAACGAGGACGGCGAGGGCGGCGCTGGCGGGGTCGCTCCTGCAGCCGCTGTGGCGGGCGCCGACGAGCGCCGGGTCTACGTGATGCACCCATTCTGGGGCGAGTTCTTCGACGTCGCGCACTCGGGGAGCGCGGTGATGGAGGCGGGCCGGCGCGCGCGCGGGTGCGACATGAAGCGCTCGGGGGCCGACAACTCGCTGCTGGTGTTCTCGACGCTGTGCGGGGAGACCACGGGGGCGCAGGAGGACGTATGCGCGCGCCACCCGCACTACCTGCAGGAGCTGCGGCATGCGCTGCCCGAGGAGTGCGCTGCGCTCGACGGCACGGCGGTGCACCGCGGGCAGCTCGGGGCGATGCTGGGGACGCCGCTGTGCGAGCGGCGCCCAGACGTGGGCGCGGCGACGTGCGGCCGCGTGCACGGGCTGCTGCACGGGCGGCAGGGCAGCGCCGTCGAGAGCCTGGCCGACGTGCGCGAGGTCGGCGCCGTCCAGGAGGGCCTGTGGCAGCGCGCGAACTCGCTGTTCCGGGGCGCCGAGGACGCCGGGCTGGCCGAGGAGGCGACCGCGCTGCGCCTCGCGGAGCACGACATCGGAGGCCACCGCCTGCACTTCCGCATCAGTACAGAGGGCGTGCTGCGCCTGGACAGCGTGCTGATGCGGAGTGCGCCCGACGCGGGAGCGCGCGCGCCGGTGCAGTGGCTGGCAGAGGCAGAGGCAGACTTTGCGGAACAGAACAGGCTGTACGAGTTTGCAAACGCGGTGGAGCCGGCGGCGGCGGACGTGAGCTGGCGCTGCCCGCTCCACTGGCTGCAGACGTTCGTCTCGGACGAGGCGCGCGACCAGGCGCGCTCGCCGGTGGCCGCGCGCAACGAGGCACGCTTCGCGCACATCACCGGCGAGGCGCGCTTCGCACACCCGACGGTGCGGTACTCGAGTCGCGTGGGCGGGCTGCGCGCGGCGCGCTTCGTGAGCGACGGCCTCGCGTGCGTGGGCGCAGGTCTCGCGCCGGAGTGCCACGGGCCGGAGCTGCTTGCGCGGAGCGTCGACGCGCTCGTGGCGCAGCAGCACGCGTGGCGGGTCGTCGAGTACGTCGGCGCTGAAACGTGCGCGCGCGTGCTCGACTGGCCGGACATCGCGGACGCGCAGGCGGAGCGCCCGTAGGCGGAGCGGCCGCAGCGGAGCGGCCGCAGCGCAGCATAAGCGTAGCATACGGCTCAACCACTTCAAGTTGAGATATCATAGACTCGAAAAGAGAAACTTTGAGGCTTTAAGGTATTTGGAGTGTACTGATGCACTTCATGGGCTTCAAAGCCGCGGTCGCGAAACCCGATGTAAGAGAGTATGTCATCCCGTCAGAGTCTGCGTTGTTCGAGGCGCTGCTGGAGGCGTACCGCAATCCCGCTATCATGAGTACAGAAGACATGCAACTCAAGGTGTTGGAACGCAATCCGACCTGGACAGTAAGTCTGAAGCGAGTCCGGAAGCTGTTGTGCAATGTTGCGGCGCATCACGACGCAGAGGCAGGGGTTACGTGCGGAGAGGATGAGGTCGACGACTGGTGTGTCATCAGGGCGCCAGTCGCCGCTGCAAAGGCGAAATCAGTGTCTGCACTCTGGGCTGCAAAGGCGGTCGGCGGTGGAGTTCACAACGCGTGGTAGGCCCGGTGCCACAGCGGCTCGTCTTTTGGAATCCGCGCGTCCGCTGGGAACCGAATGGTCCTGCGCGCGACCCTGCGTGAGACCCGGCGCCTCTTGAGGCCGAGCTTGCGCAGCAGGTCGAGGATGGCATCGGAGGGATCGTCCCACCCACTAAGCTCCACCCAAGACGTATTTTGCATTGCTGCGATCGCTTCGGTCTCTGCAACCCACCGGTGCAGCTCTGACCGAAACTTGAACGGGTCGAGCACCTTCAGCGTGTGGCAGCCTAGTAATGAAGCCCGCTTGCGTTTGGCTGCGAGGGTCAAGTCGAACACCAGCTCGAAGACACCCTCTTCGCGCAGCGCGTCCATACGGGTTGCGAACATCTCGAGCAAGTGACGGGGCTCGTATTCGAGACCGTACCACTCCGAAGCTGCGCAGAAGCGGTCGATCCGCCGCATGACTAGCTCGAGGCTCCACATCGGAGGCGCCTCGCGCCATATGGCGGGGTACTGATGGTTCTTCTTTTGGCCGGCGCGCGCGTCCGTCTCGCGCACAAACTTCGCGGCCGCACGGCACAGCGGCGCCAGCATCAGCCCCGCCTCCTTGCGCGTCAGCTGCGCGGCGATCAACTGCAGCGCGTCCTTGGAGTGCAAGAGCGCGTTCATGGCTCCTGATTTCGCGTGTGATTTTCTGCTTGAAATAAATGTGCTGGTGAGTGGTCCCTAACTTCGTGCCCGGCCTGGTACCTAACCTCGTGTGCATATAAGATATGTAAGAGGATCTCAGCAGAAATATGTTGATGAAAATTTGCGACGTCGGGCTTTTGACGCTCGTGATCCCCTTCTTGAGGGAGGCGCATGGCCACAAGCTTGCATGCACCAGCAGTGCTTTGCGTCGTCTTCTCGTCGAGATCACAGTCGCGCGCAGCTTCAGATGGAAGGTACACGATGAAATCGAGGAGGTGCTTTTGCGCATATGCCAGCAGTTCGACTTTGGCCCGGAGCTTTACCCGTGGAGCAAGAACTGCGGCTGGCGCCAGTGCCTCGAACTCTGCGCGCGTGCGATGGACAAGGCGCGCTCGGAGCAAATCGTGACAGTCATAGGGCCGGGCAACCCCCAGCCCATGGGCATATTAGGTTGGGCGGGCTTCAAGGTGGCGAAGGGACGCGAGCTGCAGTGGCGCGAATCGATGCTGGCGATGGTGTCGGGTGGCGCTTTCGACGACCGCGTGCCGGAGAACTACAGGTTCGTTCCGGAGAACCCGACGTGGTGCGTGTACCAGATGCTCACGCACCTCGGCTTCCGCCAGGTGCTGTCTCGTGCGATGCCGCGTGCTCAGCATTCACCACGGCTCCAGCGTCCTGACCAGATCTGGTGGCGCAAGTGGTGTTACTCCGAGGACAACAGCTTCAAGCAATTCAAGAGTGAAATCGCCGCCCTGAAGGCCGAAGTGTTGCGCGGGGCGCCGGCGCATTGATTCGCCGGCGCGGCTTGCCGCACACATGGCACTTTGCCGTTTGTCGGTGTTTTAATAAAGTATGTCAAACACTTGCTGTGTGTATTGTGAGTTTTATGAAAGCAAACAGGGCATGGCGCGCTACGCGACGAGCTTGCGCTTGGCCCCGGCGCTCGCGGGCTGCTCGGGGCCGGCGAGCTCGGGGCCGCTGAGGTCGATGCGCTCCTCCGGGCTGCATCGCAGCGCGGCGGCGACATGCGCGGCGAGGGCGGGCGGCAGAAGGGGCGCGAGGCGCTGCAGAGTGCGCACGAGAACGGTCTTGGCGTCATGCGTCAGGGCGTCGGCGTCTTCGAGGGCCGCAAGCATGGCCTCCACCAGCGAGCTGTCGACAAACGCGTCGACCACGTGCTGCTGGGGCTGCTCGCCCAGCACGAGCTGCGCGAGCACGAGGACAAGCTCGGAGCAGCGGGCGGCGTGCGGGTGCGCGAGGTGCTCAAAGCCGGCCCAGCGGCTCTCGCACAAGAGCTCGGCGACGGGCGCGCGCAGGAGCCAGAGCAGCGTCGCGACAGTTTCCAGCGTGCCGGCGCCCTCGGCGGCGACGAGGCTCTCGGCGGCGGCGGCGTCGCGGAGCACTTGCCCTGGAGGGTGTGCGGCGTGGGCGTAGAGCGAGCAGGCATAGGGGCTGCTCACGAGGAGCAGCACGACGCGCAGCGCCAGCTCGAGCGCAAACGTCGGGCGCGGACTGTGCACGCTGAAGACCCTGAGCGCCGCGATCATCGTGCGCATGACGGCGGCGCTGCCGCGCAGCAGGCTGCGCGGCACCGCGTTCGAGACAAGGAGGTTCGCGAGCGTCTCGGCACAGATCATGACGGTGACCGGGCAGCCCGGGGCGCAGCGCACGTGGTGGTTGATCTTCTCGAGCAACGCGGGCACGAGCCGCTGGTAGAACTTGACGTGCTTCTTCGCCCTGCTGTGCGTCTTGATCTCGGCGACGGAGTCGCGGAGCAGCGCGAGCACGGCCAGCTCCTGCTGCTTCGTGCCCTGCTGCGACAGCAGCATGTTCAAAAGCCTCGTGTGCGTGTTCTTGACGATTATCTCGCTGCGGAAGCAGTGGTTGGCGGCAGACGAGCCGCGGAGCATGCAGAAGCGCACGGGGGCCTGCGAAGAGCACACGAGCGATTGCAACGTCCCGAGCACCCGCAGGGAGAAGAAGTCGGAGAAAAAGTCGGAGAACTCGTCGGTGTCGGCTTCGGAGCGCGGCTCGAGTAGGCCGAGCAGCATCTCGCAGATGTTCGCATGCCCGAGCTCCCGGTACTCGAGCCGCACGCACACGGTCTCGAGCACGCCCAGGGCGTTTGTGACGAGCTCGCGCAGATTCTCGCGCTGTGCGTAAGTCAACTCCGAGAGGCTGAGCTTGACAAAGTGCAGGACGTCGATGCACGCGCCGACGACGTCTGCCTTCCCCCCGGGCATGATCCGCGAGAAGTCGTCGTCCGCCAGCAGGCGGATGAAGTGGCGGAAGAAGGCGAACACTTCGGCGCACCGCGTCTGCCGCAGCACGTCGAAAGGCTTCCACGCGAGCATGTTGGACTCGCTATAGATCTCAACGACGAGGCGCTGCGTCGTCGCCTGCACGATGCTTGCGATTTTCCCGCCCCGCTGGACAAAGATTCTCCGCGACGCCCCGGCGAGCAAGCCCTGTGCGGGCTCTTCGACCGCCGACACAATGTTCCTGAGAATCTGCAGCCCGTGCTCGAGGCCGTCGCTGTCTCGTCTGCTCACGATGGCGTCGAGCACGGCGTCTATGTTGCGGCACACGTAGTCGACGACGTCGGACACGAGCGGACGCTCGCCGAACAGAGCCTGGTCGTTTGTGAGCGCGCGGGTGGCCGCGGCCATGACGCACAAAGCCGCGCCACGAGCCTCGGGGTCCTTGGACACAAGGCTGAGTTTCTCGACCGCGTGCATCACCGCGCGCCGCGGGCCGATGACGACGGCGAGCGCCTCCAGGCCGAAACTGCCGCAGGTCTCGAGCGCGTCTTGGATTTTCAAGGCGAGGCCGGAAATTTCCTGCAAACCCTGCAAATTTTGAATGGGGAGGTCCCCGACAAGCGCAAAAAACCAGCAGGCGAGATTGGCAGCCGCAGGGTCGGCCAGCATGTTCTCCAGGACGAAGGACGCCAGCACGGGCACCCCGGCGTCGTAAAGCAGTTTCGAGGTGCATGTGCGTTTCTGGTTCAAGAGATGCACGGCGAAGAACAGCGCGCCTTTGCATAGATCCGCCGATGGGGATGATGACGATGCGTTCAGATGGTTGACGATGGGAGAAAAAAGCACAGTGAGCTGGCCCTCGAGGCGGTCCTGCAGCGTGCCACCGTCGGCAACAAGGGCAGCGAGCACGTGAAAGCCGTGCGTCTGCACTTCTGCGTCGGACGACTGCAGCGCTGCCTCTGCTTCGCGCGCGACGAACTGGACCTGCTGCTGGTTCTCGAGCGAGAACGCGAGCATGCGCACCAGCAGGGCCGCGGCCGTGGCGGTCTTGTTGTTGGTGAAGTATGCTGCAGCCGTGTGAAGCGCGCCGCATCGACAGGCAAAGTCTCGCAGGTAAACGTTCTCAATGAGTCGAAGCAGATCAGCCATGAGCACGTCAGGCGGGTTTGCTGCATGCGCAGAAAGCTGCCGAAGTATGGTTTCAATCTCCAGGGCTTTGGGGCCATTAGCAGCAAGGTCGCTTCCGGCAAGGGCATGAGCTTTTCCACTCTCGATGTCTTCCAGCAGAAACTTGTCGACGAAGCGCTTGATGATGGTCGCGGGACGAAGATGCGCGTTGGTGAGGTTTAGATTGGTGAGCGGCGACCTAAGATTTCCTGTTGTCAACCAGTACTTCTCGATGTGCTCTCTCTCGTACACAAATCCGTCCGATGTCATCACCGGATCTTTGTAGAGCATCAGCGATAAACTGCAATTGAGATCGCGGTGGCGCAGACCAACCATGTGTGCAGCTGCTTCCGTTTCGAGAGCGGCGTACTCCGTGGCCGCCAGCACAGCGCATCGCGGCAGGAAAAGACCATCCAACAGCGGCAAAGCCCCGGCCTTCTCTGCGAGTGAACGAGTTTGGACGCCTGAAGCGTGCATCCAAGTGCGTAGATTGCATGCGTGATCATGTGAGTATTAAAAATCCTAAATTTTATGTCCCTAAAAGATGACTCAGTTATTGAAAATTTTACAAGGGAATCTTCAAATATTTACTACAGAATCTTCTAAAAATTACCATAAAAATCTTTTGTGTCATTGTGATCACCAGGAAATTTTGAAAAAGCGCTTATTGGTACAAAAATAGTATTGATGACATATACCTTACGGTGTAAACGTTTCAATTTATCCACAGCGTGTATTTTCAGAAGTGTACTTTCAGAAGTATGTTGTAAAAAAGTAACAAATGACTTAGAAATATGCCCTAACCTTTCGACATTTAAAATATCCTGACGTCATAATTTTCTAACAAACCACGATTTTGTATCAAATTTAATTTTAGTAGCAAAATCTTGGTATTTTTTTCAACTTATTTTGGTGGTTCAGAATCTATAATAAAAAATATTGAAAAAAAAAATGAGTAAAAGGGCATTAAAAGGGTCTCCTCTGAAATTTGGAGAATCATCAATCACCTGCCACGTTTGCACGAGCATGGCGGATGATTTGTGTTCCAAGAGCAAGTCCGTGCCTCCGCCGCCGGCAGGGCCGCCGCCGTCCGAGGAAGTAGATGCTCTGATGAACTGCTCGCTCTCGGTGATGTTCACGAGGTTGGTGCTAATGCTGCGCGACCAAACGCCATCGCTGAGCGGGGTGAACGACGCTCTGAGCGCTGACATCATCTCGCCGTGCGCGCTTACGTACGAGATCTTCGGCAAAATGGTGCGGGAGGCCTTGGAGAAACTGGAGACCAGGGAAATCGGCGCGATCAGGGGCGTGCGTGTGCTGCAGAGCATGCTGCACAACATGAAGTCCGAGATCTCATGCAACCCGTTTGCGGAAGATACGACATCCGAGCAGCAGGCGTTGACATTGATCGAGCGGAAGGCGGTGATGTTGATCGAGCGTGCTGTGTCCGAAGCGTGTGTGACGATCGACGAGGTCGTGAAAAAGCTGTACTATACGTCGGGGGAGCTCTCGGCGCCGAAGCGCCAGCGGTGCGAGATGTCAATGCAGGGCGAGATCGAGGGGGCGGTTGTGGCTGCGCTCCCGGCGATGCTGCGCATTGTCATCTGGCTGGTGCACGCGGTGACGAACAGCACGCGGCTGAATGGCGACGACGATCAGACTCGGCTGGTGTTGGACGACCTGCGTGGGCTGGTGCTGTCGCTGGAAATTTCGAAGACCAGTCTGAAGAGTATGATCGAGATGAATGAGCAGCTTGTCGCAGTGTTCACGCGGCAGATGATGGTTGCTGAAAGGCGCGATCAAGGCCGGGAGAGCTCCGAGCAGAAAGTGGCTGTGGAGCTGGACGCCACGAGGGTGGCGCTCGAGCAAGTGCGCGCGGACTTGAAGACCACGAAGAAGTTGCTGTGCATCCCCACCTTCATGGTCACCGACGTGGACGGCCGTGTTTGCGAGTGGGGCGAGCTGGCGCATCACGTGACGGGGATCGCGAAGATGACAGATCGCTTTGTCGACATCCGAGCCGTCTTCTGTGAGACGGAGTACGTCAACGACACGCTGTGCACGCTGAAGTGCGCTAGACAGAATGATCCGGAGATGGTCGCGATCCGCGTGGAGTTGCGCACGTTCAGGGATGACATAGAAGTGACTGAGAAGAAGGCCTTTGTTTCATTGAAGGCGGTGGTTTCTGAGCGCGACCAGGACGGATGTGCTAAGAAGATTCTGTGGTTCGGGGAAGACTTAACTCGCGAGCGCGAGATGCTGGCCTATGAACAGGCTGGGATGGGAAAAGCGTGCCAGGATCTCTGCAACTTGAAGACCGAGATCGGCGAGATGCGCGCAAAGTTCTCCGAAATGGATGCGGAGAAGGAAAAGCTGTGCCAAGATCTCGCCCACGCCCAGAAGGCGCACGAGCAGTCAGAGCAGAAGCTGCGAGATTCCGAGGCCGAGAACCAGAGGCTGGTGCAAGAGCTCAGCAAGTTCAGGGAGTTCATGAGTGCGCTCGACTCCTTGAAAAGCAACCTTGGGAGCGAGTAGAACATTCTGGGAGGAAATGCCGTTTTCTTTGGGAACACACGTAGTTTGGTTTGTATGACAATATCTCAAAAAACATCGTTTTATTGAGAACAAAAAATAAAAGTGTTTGAGTGTGCGTTCGTTGGTTGTTTGCACACAACCGTCCCCTGGTGGGCAGCGAGCGCGGTCGCATGTTTCCGCAGCAGGGGCATGCCGACGAGAATTTCTGCCCCGAATGCAAAGCGGCGTGGGACGAGCAACCGCTGGGCGCGCTGGTGCGGAGGTGGACGGCCGAGGCCGCGGACGTCAACGGTACACAGTCCGGGCTGGTGTGCGACAAGTGCAAGGGCATCGTGCGCAAGCGGGGCGCGCGCGCCGCGCTCGGCAGCCTGCATTTCCACTTTGTCAACCCGCAGCGGAGGTGCGCAAGCGCGCGCGGGAGTCCTACCGGCGCGACCGCGGCCTTCGGGCGGCTGTCGAGGGAAGAACAGGACGCGCGGCGCGCCGCACACGACCAGGAATTGCGGGAGCGCCATAGCTGGTGCCTGCAGCGCGGACTGACGCCGGCGCACGAGCACGTGCACCGCGCGCCCGGGTGCGACGCCAACTTCATGTTCGGCGAGCCGCCCTGGCAGGCTGACGGGAGCCTGAACCCGCGCGGGGTGCCCTTCTGCTACGCGGCGGAAATGATTCTCGAGAAGGAGAGACAGCTCGAGGACTACGACGCGCGCGGCTTCGCGTGCCGCAGGTGCGGGGAGATCGTTCGCATCGCTGCTCGGGAGTTCAAGGGCGGGGTCGAGCCCGTGGACTGGTGGTGGTGCAAGGCGTGCAAGGAAAGCGGCGCGGAGGGCTCTGGTGGCAAGACTGTGAAGGAGAAGCGGGCGGCGCAGGCGGCGGCGGGGTGTATGCGACTGGAGGCGGTGTGGCCCGGGCGCGCGTGAGCGGCACGCGTTTGCGGAGACAGGCGCGGCGCTGGGCGTTCCAGGGTGTTGGTGTCGTCGTCTTTAGAGTTTGTTTGGTCATTACACAGTAATGTTCTTCAATTTCATCCGCGGCCCGCTACGGGCCGTACTCAAACTTAGACATGAAGAGGTGGAGTGCGAATCTGTGGTCGTCGTTTTTCAACAGTGTCGCGGTTGCATGTTCTGTGAGACGGGCCTCGAGCTTTTGTAGGTTTTCGAGGTCGAGCTGCAGTCTGCGCAGGGCCTGTGGGTCGGCGTCCGGCGCGGGCTCGGCGGCTTCGTCCGCGAGAAACGACTTGAGCTTCTGCAGGTTCCGGAGCTCGAGCTGCAGGTTGCGCATGACGCGCAACCTGCTGTCGGGACAGTCGGGCGCGGGCGGAGGCGCGGGCGCGGGCGGAGGCGCGGGCGGAGGCGCGGGCGCGGGCGGCGCCTCCGGCGCGGGCGGCGCCTCCGGCGCGGGCGGCTGCCGGGTGGGTGGGCGTAGAAGCTCTTCGGGTCCGTGAGCGAACTTACAGAGACTGCCGAAGCGGCACGGCGGCGGATTTTTACACAGAGCCGTCTTGTAGAAGGAGTGCTTTGGGTTGCTTGAGCACATGCGGTCTTTGCGCGCGGTGAAGAGCGTGGTGTCCCAGCAAGTGCGCGGTTGTTTTAAAGTAAAACACTGTCTGTTTCGGGACGTTAGCGCAGAGTATCCAACTTTGCTGGCAGTGAAACGGTCGGAACCGCAGCGGTTCGGATTGTTGCGCGTCGCGAACCTCGAAGCCAGTTGCGCGTAACCGCAGCGCTTCGGATTGTTGCGCGTCTCGAACCTTGAAAACACTTGCGCGTAACCGCAGCGCTTCGGATTGTTGCGCGTCGCGAACCTTGGAGCAAGTTGCGCGTAGCCGCAGCGGTTCGCATTGTCGCAAGCACGAAACTTCTTTTCAAATCATGTTTTATTCATCTGAAAATGCGCGTGCATTGCGCGCTGCTGGTGCTTTTCTGCGTCGCGGACGTAGTATGCTTGCGGCAATCCCTGAGCGGCCTGTGCGCGCTCGTGTGCGCCGAAGCCGGAGCGGCGAACCACGGACGCAGAGTCTCGCGGGTGGTGCCGTGCTTCGTGACGCCCGTCGCCGGATGCTCGCTCGCGTGAGGCGCACGCCGGGCGGCGCGTGTCAGTCGCAGTCGAGGGAGCTCACGGCCGCGCGGATGGCGTCTTCGGAGAGCACGTTAGGGAATTCCTGTGTGAATAAATCGCAGAGCGACCTGAGGAACGTGTGCGGGGTCTGGATGAGGGGGTGGTCTTCGGCGCTCAACGCCCCGGAGAACTCCCGGAGGATCTCGCTGGACTCGAAGTTGAACTTTCGCCGCTTTTGGCCCTCGAGCACGCAGTCCACGTGCAGGTTGTACTTGGACTTGCGCGAGCGCTTGGGCGGCGGCCTGTGGCTTTCCACGTGTTCCTGGTCCGCCGGGCTGTCGCAGCTGCCGGCGGGCGCGGGCTCGGCGGGCTCGGCAGGCGCGGGCGCCGCGGCCTCGGCGGCGGGCGCCGCGGCCTCGGCGGCGGGCGCCGCGGCCTCGGCGGCGGGCGCGCCCGGGGCGCCTGCGCGCGCGCCGCTGCGCGCAGGTTTGGCGTTCTGCGCGCCGGGCTTCCCCGTCTTGGTCTTGATCTTGCGCATCATGGAAACGTTCTGTGGAAATAGCGTTTGGTCAGTCGCGGAGTTTCTGCGCGCAAGGCGGCTGCACGGACGCACGCGCGCGCGACGCGCGCACCCGGTTCGACGTGCGCAGCTTCTCCTGGAAAAGTCGCTGCGGGATGACGAGCTTGCGCGTGCCGTCGACGAGGCGCTCGAAGTTCTGGAAGTCGCGCGTCAGGCGCACGTTGCGGAAGATGGCCTTCTCGAGCTTGCTGTTGAGCGAGTAGTAGGTTCCGTTGACGCATATGCACGCCAGCTGCTGCTCGATCGCGCCGCCCTTGGGCTGCATCCAGTACACGTAGCTCTCGTTGCGCTCCATGTGCGGGAGCAGGTCATCGACGCCCGGGCGCGCGACGGCGGTCGTCACAAACTCGACCCCGCACTTGATGATGTCGAACTCCGAGACGTTGATCGCCTTCATGGTGGCGGCGCACGCGGCCGCGGCGCGTCAGGCCGGATCTTTTTTTTCGAGAGGCACGACTCGCAGGGGCGTTACCTCCGCGACATGGACGTCTGCACGAGCGGCGCAAACATTGCGGCTTCGGTCGTCCTCCTGATGCCTTTAAAGCTGTCCTCGTTCATTTGCTGCATTGTGTGTCAGGGAGTAGAGTTAGGTACATTACAGCGCGCAAAAGGTACATGGAAATGATGGCAAGCACCTTACCTGTGAGTATACACAGCCCGGACAGCAGAAGGTGAACAAACAATCCAT
>Ga0194129_10001220_pt1 | contig 43571 bp, 33 predicted proteins | sample TA2KigCa35mmetaG_FD_150862 | JGI IMG/M metagenome (GOLD analysis project Ga0194129, IMG submission 150862) | Freshwater microbial communities from Lake Tanganyika, Tanzania - TA2015038 Kigoma Deep Cast 35m | ecosystem: Environmental > Aquatic > Freshwater > Lake | place: Tanzania: Lake...
CCATCCCGAACTCAGAAGTTAAACCACTCATCGCCGATGGTATTGCTCCCAAGAGAGTGAAAGAGTAGGACGTTGCCAGATTTTCCTTTTGCCCGTTGTGCCCCCCACACCGGGCATTTTTCATTTAAGGGGAGTGGCGTTTGGCTGCATATAGCGTGCGTTTATTCCGAAGGCTGTTATTAAGTGTTCACATTTTTCTATTAGTTTTTGCGTTGCTTTAGAAGCTTGGAAACCTGATACGATTTCATTTGAACGAACACGGCCAAATCGTGTCACATCGATAGGATCTTCAAGGCATGTATAAGCAAGATTTGAACGCCAACGGCATGTGTCCTTGAAGATTACTTTGAAGGTTTTATTTTCTTTGAACTGTTTTTCATATAGGCAATTTGTAGTTTTTTACCCCGACAAAACATCTCCTGAATTTCTTGGGGTGTATTCCGTAGTCCAATTTTCTCCTGATACGTAAATTTTGGCATAATGAGTTCGCGCAATCGCAGATAAACAAGATCTATGAAACTTTCTTCAAGTTTTTTAAAGTTTAAATTTTTAAATAGATTAATAATTTGTGCTATACTGAATTCATTTTTGTTATTTGCTGATTATAAGAGTTCCAAACTCATTTCTTTGAAGTTTGTTATAGACGATGGTAGTGAATATTCTCTTTTTTATCCTCCAAAACTTGTGCAAATTCAGTTGGGTATGTTTTTTGTAGAAGAGCAATTTTCGCACGAGGAACTTCCATTCTAAAGGTTTTATTTTTTGATCTATAAGATTAGTCATGATCGTGGTTGTAAGAGGTAAACTAGTTTTGTCTTTTAGACTATTCAATTCACGTATGTCAAACGATTCCGATTCAAATTTTTTATGGGGGATGCTTTTAAATAGTGTTTGAATTCTGGTGTTTAATCCTCCTCATTTTTTGAATCCGTTACAGCTTTTTCAAGTCCTAACTGCAATTGACGCCAAGTGGATTCTCCCGGATCGATAGATATTTAAACCCCGCTTTTTTTTTACTAATAGGGTTTTGATTTTTTGGCTAACGAATTTTAAGACACAAACAAACAGTAACTTTAAACTGCGCGACTTTTTAAGTAGCGGTTTCCTGCTTTCCCTATTGTTGTAAATTTTCAACGAAGTTCAATACTGGTGGAGCTGCGTTTTGGTTAAAAGAGCACATATTTTTTAAAGGCGGCTTTGTAGACCCCCTCTTTTTAATGCCGGCTTAGCGATTAGAAATTTCCTCTTTATGATCTATTTCCGAATGAGAACATTTATGAGATAATTCTTAGAGGTTAATATTATCATGATTAGCTTTGCAGTCTCGTTTTTACATAAGCTGATACCTCGTAGGAGGGTTTGCTCTTTTTAGGATCTTGATTTTCTAGAGATCTTTTTTGCCGGTACCAGCCTTTTGGGGATAAAACATGTATTGGTCTGCTTGAATTTTATCCGTACCGGAAAAGTAAGAGTCTGCTATTGCTGAGAGGAGTGGGTGATGGGGTTGTTTGTAAGAGCGACCTTTTCAAAAGCTGCCCAACGGTTCCTTTTTCGTAAATCACGGTCAATCAATCTGTAGTTTTTGTCTTCAAGGAGCTTTCTATAGTTATAAAAATTTTTGTAGGATAAGATGTCGTCAAGTAAGATGTACTTAGCGCCGTATAATTTGTCTAATTCAGCTTTGCCGGTAAATTCGGATCCATCAATTAGAACGAGATCAAAAAAATCTATATTATTTTCACTTTTTATGGTTTCAATCCCATTTTGGTCGACGTTGGAACTATTAATGTAGTTTATGTCTTGATATAGCCAGTTGAGTACTAAATCAAGAGGATTTTTTCTCAATTTCGAGCGAAACTTGTTATAAAAAAAAGTAACCTCATCTTTTGAGGGAAAATCGACTATCGGAACCGAGCTGACATTATACAAATGGATCTGGGGGTTATTTCCATAATAGTTTTTTAAAAATTCAAATCGAAATTTAGAGATTTCGATGCAAAACAGGTTCGGTTTAGCTGGGTTCTGAGATATCCCAGTAACAAATGCCGAGGTGGATCCTTCCCCGCAGGATGCGCCTATTTCAAGGATAGTCTTTACCTCAGGATTTGACGCTATTTCTATTATTTTTGAATAAAAGGAATCGTTTTTAATCTCAGGAGGAATATAAAAATCTAGTCCGAAAATGATATTGGCGTAAAAATACAGAAGGTATTTTTTCATAATTTTAAGTTGACCTGCTGTTAATCTTTGGTAAGCATCTAAATTTGTTTCATGTAGGCAAATTACAGGATTTTACTTTGGTGATAAGTTATTCATTGGGGTGTTCTCGGGTTATTCTCTCAACTTTCTTCGCATATCTAACAAACGATCGTATTTCTTTTTTTTAGATCCTACATGCGTTGATTGTAGATAAAAAAACTGCTTGAAATAATTAAAACACAATATGCCTTAATTTGTCATCCTATAGTAATACACTATTTGAGAATTTCAGATGTATTCGAATTTAATAACCGTATTGATTAAAGAGAATAGATTGTGGTGTTAAGCTTTGGAATAATTTAAGAGGGGCGAAGCATAGAGGATTTGTTTGGCTAAAAGTTGTTTGAGTCTTTCTAAAGAATCGACATAGTATCGTAATGGTAGTTTGGTTGCGACGATACCCTGGTACCAATCACTAGTATTCGAGGATCACAATAGAAGTTGTCAAGAGACAGATTTGTATGAAGTTAATGCTGTGAATTCAAATGGATTTAACGGCTCATTTTCATCGGTTAGTGGACCTGTTTTATAGGGGCAACTCCAATTGCTGACATTGCTTTTGTAAAATCTCATCCTCCAAGGTCAGCGCAAAAAAATAATGCATGCGTTGATAATCTTGCATGCGAAAACTACTTAAAACAGCACCTCTCAATGCATAATATACTGCTTGCTTAGCAATTTCTTGTCTTTCGCCCGTAAAACACATGCGTTCTACAATGCAATTTTTTTGAGGGATTTTCCACGCCAGATACACGGTTCCAACCGGGCACTGCTCACTTCCGCCCAAGGGTCCAGCAAATCCAGTAATGGCGATACCTAAAATATTTTCTCTCACCATGAGTCCTTCTGCCATTTGTTTAGCACAAGGCGCGCTCACCGCACCCTCATGATCTAATAAGTCTTGACTCACACCTAAAAACCGATGTTTTGCAAAATTGGAATAGGAGACGACACTAAATTCAAACCAATTTGAGCTGCCAGAAATTTGAGTTAAACAATGAGCAAGCATACCACCAGAGCAAGACTCCGCGGCTGCAATCATCCAACCTCTAGCCATCATATGCATCGATAAATGTTGGATAAGCTTTTCAATTCGCTTGCTCAAAAGCATCATAAAATCCTTTTAAAGAATGTATGCATCTCTTGAAATGCTTTTTTTTGAAGTTTCAGGCTGATACATTAATCCAAGCTCCACGTCATTCGCCATTGAATTAGTAAAAGCATGGGACGTATTGCCATACATATGCACTTGCCAATTGGCTTTTAAATGCGTCATTTCATCACAAAATTGTTGCACAGCCAAAGGAGGCACCATTGGATCATTATAACCATGTAATACCAGTATATCCGCAGAGATTGACTCGGGTTCAAAAGAGGGATCTGATGTAAAGACCCATGAAAACTGACTACCCCTGCGACCCCTGCACCACTTCGAGCCAAATCAAGTACACACAAACCACCGACACAAAAACCAATTGCAACCATTTTATCGGTTTGAACCAAAGGAAGTTCAGCTAACACTTGATAAGCACGCTGCATTCTCTCTCTTAATAATTGACGATTAGAGATGACTGGTTGCATTAATGCTTACTTTTCTTCATCGGTGACGCCTACCCGTCCCTCACCATACATATCAACGGCAAATGCCACAAAGCCTTGTTCGGCCAAAACTTTTGCTCTTTCTTTTGCTAACTCATTGCAACCCGACCAATCATGAACAACTAACACCCCTGGTCTTACATGAGGGCTATCTGATTGATAATATATCCATCCTTTAAGTAAGGTATTTCCATGTAGATAGTGTTTTTCTTCAATCTTCAACATCCTTTCATGCTCCATTTATAGAGTTAAGTTAATCTAAGGTATGTCGATAACGTCTCAATGCAACCAACATGGCCACTAGCATAAAGGCAAAAATGTAAAACATTTCCGGGTAAATTTCACTCCACCCATTCCCTCGCATAATAATACCGCGCACGATAATTAAAAAATGGGTTAAAGGTAAACAGTTACCTATAAATTATGCCCACACAGGTATTCCCTGAAATGGAAACATAAATCCCTGCAATAAAATAGAAGGTAATAAAAAGAACATAGTGCTTTGCATCGCTTGTAACTGATTTCGAGCCAAAGTTGAAAAGGTTAATCCCATCGCTAAATTTGCAGAGATAAAAGGCAAGCACATGAACAAAAGTACTATTATGGAACCTTTTATGGTAATAGAAAATAAAATCTTACCTAAAATTAATATCAAAACTACCTGAACATATCCCACCAGAATATAAGGCACAATTTTACCAATCATCACCTCAAGTGTTTGCAAGGGTGTTGATAACAGCATTTCCATGGTTCCCCTTTCAAATTCCCGAGTGATGGCAAGTGCTGTGGTCAAGACCATGGTCATAGTTAAAACCACACCCATTAATGCAGGTACAATATGAAAAGCCGTATTTATACTTGGATTAAAAGCAGACAAACTCACTGGTTGATAAAGACGAGCGTCCTTATTTGAGATAAGACTTTTATCTTGCAGCTTGGAGTAGCCCCTATAAAACCGGTCCACTAACTAACTCGTTTTGTTTCTTCTAAAAACTCTCTTGGTGAGAGCATCTTTAGTCTTTTGTGTGGGGCTTTTTCATTATAATCATTAAACCACATCGGCAGCTGGCCTACAACAGTTTTTGCATCCTTTAGATTTCCAAAACAAACATAATCCCTTTTGAATGTCTTAACAAATGCCTCAGCCATTCCATTACTTTCAGGGCTATATGGCAACAGAGTGCAAATATCTAATCCAAGCCTTTTGCCGAATGCTACGGTTTCTTTAGCCGTGTAACAGCTGCCATTATCAGTTAACCATTGAATGGGTTCTTCAGTGCAGGTCTTTCCTAAACGATACTCTATCGTTTCAAGCATCAAATCTCTGATAGCTTGCCCATCTATGCCAATTGTTGATGCGATGTAGCGCATCGCTTCTCTATCACACGTTCCTAGTGAAAATGCTACATGAACCCTTTCCCCATTTTGACACTGTATAGAAAAGCTATCAGAGCACCATCTAATATTGCTAAATAGAGTTTCTACTTTTCCATCATGTGCTTTTTTTGGCCTATGTGCAGGTCTTGTGAGCAGCAGGTTTTCTTGTTTCATCACCCTATAGACCTTCATATGATTCCAAGGCCTTTCTTTGTTTTTCTTTTGATCAGCTTTCAATAGAGCTGTGATCCTTCTGTAACCATAGCTTGGTCTTTGCTCTAAAATCGATTTGATTTTAGCAATAACATTGGTATCTGGAGCATTCATGTAAGTGATTGCTCTTTTCTTCTTTTGTGCCAGGAGATTAGACCTAGATACTTTCAAGGCTGCTGCTATTGCACGGAGAGGAAATTTTCCACTCCGGGCAAGGGCTGCCGCGATATGAGTTTTTTTTCTGTGCTATTGGAGTAGCCCCCCTTTAACCATGTCCACAATGCTGTTTTGCTCCTTAATTTCAAGAGCTAGCAGGTGGTCCTGTTTAAAAGGGGGCTACTCCAGTAAGTTTGAGGTAGTATGCGTTGATAAGTTTATTGGGATTATGTGTTATCCATATAATTTATGGACTGGGGGATGTGGAGCTCCGAGGTGCCTATTTTCAATTCTCTAATGAGGTGGCAAAATCTAGATGTTCTTTTAGTATTCCATGTATTTAATTAGAGTATTCTAGAGATTTTAACCAGTATTTAAGGGTATGGCTCAATACAGATTATTGTACGAAGGAGGGAAATTCCATAAATATAGGAGATAATAGCACTCTCCAAATGGTTTCATTTTGCATTGGACCAAAGTTTTTTTATGAAAACGAAGATGGTATGGCCCCGTATGTAGGTTTTGGTCTAACCGGCTCTTGGATACACACGACTGATGGAAGCATTTATCTCCCAGCAAACACCAACAAATGTTTTGCAGGTATCGTTGGTAAGTTCGGTGTACGATACAGCTTTTTCGAAAGGTTGGTCCTAGATTTTTTCTTCGACGCTTTTTTTCAGCCTGTCGCTACGAAGTATGGGGATGCAATCGCAAAAAAAATATCAATCTAGGGGGGTACAAAGCGGGTTTGGGAATCCAAACTTTTTTTAAGTTTCCTGGGATGTACCGAATTAATGTGTATTTATCCACTTAAAAATTAAAGCTCATTTCGATTTATTGAATATTAGGAGTAGAATTTATTGAGTTAGATCAAAAAGGTATTTTTTTATAGAAATACCTATACCTACATTTGTTTGAGGTTTGTAGAGGTGAAATTTATTCTGCAGCAGGAGGATTCAAAGAGTCCCAAATGCTTATGGGGTTTTTTGTTAGATGTGTTGCCTGGGGGTGGATTTTGTTTTGTACCATTTCAGCAGTTGCATCATTAGGGGGCTGGTCTACCGAGTATCTGTCGGTTGTTTACCCAATTTGGAGTACTAGCCCCCCCATTTTTAGGATCATCTAGGTTTTTTAGAAGACCTTTTTTCGGAAAGAACCCAAAAATTAGTATCGAAGATCACTTTCAAATCGTATTTGCTTGCAAAACGGTAAATGGCCTTTTGCACACTCTCAAATGTGTAATCATCGCCACAAAGTACGCCATGCCCTTTAACATAAGGGAACCACGCTTGGAGATCATTATAGCACCCCTCTTCAGAGTGATCTCCATCAATATAGATCAGATCAATTGATCGATTCAGGTTTTTAAAAAAGGGGGTTTTTGAGGCTGTAACGCTATCCATTCTTACGGGGATAATCTTATGAGCTAAGTTTTTGTGGATCACATTCGAGAGAAAAACTTCGTAGAGTTTAGGTAAAAAAGCAGGATGAATAGCACCTCCAGGCTGGTGCTCTATGGAACCTAACCAATGGTCAACAGCGTAGACAAGACCATCTTCAGGTAAAAGGGATGCCATAAAGCAGGTAGAATGCCCAGTCCAGGAGCCGATTTCAACAATCGTCCTGATGTCTGGACGATATTTTTTTATCCATCGAGCGAGCTGATACGGATTGTTGAACCAGTTTTGTTCTGTGAATGGCAAAACCTCTTTTAGATCTGCATACGGTTTAGGTAAGTTACTACTAAATAAAAAAAGAGGTAGCAGAGATAATATTCTAAATAACACTGGAAAACCTTTTGAAATAAAATTATTTTCTTCTTTTTACGTTTATAAATTGAACATTAAAATACGTCAGGTATTGTTTAAGAGCAATTTTTTCTTGCAAGACGAAGGATAGCTATTGATGTTTTTAAAGAAACGGTGTTGTCAGCCAAAATGATTCTTTGGCATAGAACATACCGTTATTTAGGCATGAAGTTATTTAGCAATATCTATTAATTTAGATAAAGTCGATTTTTTTAGTTTTTAAAATACCCACTTTGAATTGAGCAGCCCCTAAAAAGGGGGCAAAAATTACCCTAGTTTAGCTTTTCTGAAAGTTGAATAATAACAGGTAAATGTCTTACCCAGCTCTTTCCAACTCCTAAAATCTGGTTTGTATTATTGATCCGGAGGAGACTGTCGATCGATTCTAGCGTCGTCGTCGATCTGATTCACCTAATCGGGTTTGCAGACTCTGGGAGCCTCATTTTTGAGGGGGAGTCGTTGCACAAAAAAAACAAAAAAAGAGGTATGAGGAATGAAAAAAGCATGATGAAGTTTCCAATAGTTAAAGTTTTGTATCAGCTCCAAGAAATAGCCTATCCTGAATATTTTATAGGTTATCTTTTTGTTTTATAAATATATGCACCAATAAAAAACGCTCACAAGGGTCTCTGAGGCTATTTATTGAAGAACAATAGACTCTTTTTGAAATATCAAAAGGATCTGTAATTAAGCCTTAGGCTAATTGCCGTGTCTTAAGATAGCTTCAATTAGGAGTTTCGTTTGGAGACTTATTTTCCAACACAGCTTAAGTTGTTTTTTCTTTTTTTTAGATATAGGCATGTTTTGTCTGCCCTTTTTTATAAAGTCGATGCCCAAAAAAGATCGAAGTTTTCTTAGTAGAGGATCGTTAATATAAATTATTTTTTGCGATTAAGAAAAAAGATTTTGCTACAATTATCCGCTGTCGGGTATTTTCAAAGAAAAGAAAAGGGCCAATCAGGGTGATCCGTAACTTTTTTTTTATTATTCTTTCGATTTCGCTCTTTGCGGATATTCGAACAATAGAGTCTTTCAAAGAGGTCGAATCAGAGCTACTTTCGCTCCGTGAGGATACACTGGTTGTATTTGACATAGACGAAGTTTTGATCACAGCCGTAGACCAGGCTCTTAAAACTCCTCATAAGGAGGTTTTTCGCGAGCTTGTATCCGAATTTTTGCAGCGAGCTACGACCGAAGAGCAAAAAAAGATGCTGGAATATCGATTAAGCCTTACCTACCTCTATCCAAATAGAGTCCTGGTAGAAAAAATGGTGGTTTCGATCATTGATGCTTTGCAGCGAAAAGGGGCTTATGTAGTGGGTATTACCCGCTGCAGAAATGGGAGGTATGGGATCATTCCTCAAGTAGAGCAGTGGCGTAAGGAGATCCTTTGGAAAAATGGGATCGACTTTAGTTTAGGCCATTTTCAAAATATGCAGGCCGTTCTGGATGATATTGAGCAGCCGTGCGGCGGTTTTCCTAAATTTGAACAGGGCCTTTTATTTGGTAGGGGAGTATCAAAAGATTTACTCATAGCCAGCCTGATCCATAAATGTCAGCTCCCTGTGAAAAAAATTTATATCTTCGATGACATTAGAGCTCATCTCGAATCTTTAAAACATTTAGAACAATTTGAGGTGCACCCTGTGGAGTACACGGGGGCAAAAAAATATTTTAGACCGCTTTCAAAAAGACAAGCTAAGTGGCAATTGTATAAGCTTTTGGAGAAAGGGCAGTGGTTTGATGACCAAGATATCGAGGAGATGGGGTATCTTAAAGGGCTTATTAATTACAGCATTCCCTCCTTTTTTGATTTGTTCTTTTGAGCATTCCTAAGCTCTAAGCTTTCGAATCAAAAGAACACTAGGACAATCTTTTCTATTGATCCAATGCGTCCATGTAGCAACATAGAAGTAAGGGTCGAGACCTTTACAGAGCTCCTCTAAAGCCTCTATTTCTTTTTTTCCCTCTAAATGACCTCTGTAGCAGGTAATAGAAATTCCACCCCCCCTTCTCAAAAGGTGCAAAGCTTTTTGAACACTTTCAATGGTCGATGTGCACATGGTTGTTAACCCCTTGTCCCCCTTGGGCAGATACCCTAAATTATAAACAAAAAGGGCTACATTCGTTATCTCAGGATACCGGTCAAAGGTTGCATGGGAATCTAGTATCCAACGGATATTGAAAGATTCCGGAATCTTTTTTTTAGCCTCACTAATGGCCTCCTCCTGGATATCAAAACCGATCAATTCCCCTTTTAGAGGGTGGAGGATTTCATATAAAGCCGCAGTGTCATAACCGTTTCCTACGGTAGCATCGATTGCAAGATCCCCCTCGGTCAGAATTTCTTTGAAAAATAGTTTGGTCAACCCATGTACTTGTTGTAAAGAAGACATCAGACTAGAAATACTACCTGGTTGTCATACCCAAACGCAACCGGTAACAATTAAGAAACAAGATGGTGAGAATTCGAAAAGGATTATATGTATCCGTACACGAGTTTTCAGTATCTGTAGGTATAGACCTGATCTGATCCATCGTCACAGGGGCTCTGGTAAGGGGGGAGCTTCCGTGTTCCGCTATCCAGCGAGTGAGCGCAGACCGATCATAAATCTCTTTTTCGACTCTTCCGCCCCCTAAGTCGATCTGCACCGGCTGAACAGGTGGAAGTAATGTGATGGGACAACACTCTTTTTGTTCTAGGTCATCTCGCAGTATCTCTTGAGTTTTTCTGCTGATGAGCTCCTCGATTTCAATTAGCCTGCTTTCAAAAGTGGGGAATGGATAAATACCTCTGAAACTATTTAGGGAATTACGCAACGACTGTAAAGATTCCAGTTCCATCGCAGATTTTTTTAGGTCAAATCTTTGGAAAAATCCATGGAGATATTCGTCCACCACACAAAGTTGGTCAGGGTGGAGAAATGAAAGGATCTGTTTTACCTCTTCCAGCTCTTCAACGGCGATAAGATTGTAGAGTTCATTCTCTTTTAAAAGAGGAAAAAGGGCCCGTTTTTTTTCCGTTTGCAGATGCATCGCCATACCGACTATGTAGTTTCTTAAGACCGGTCTAGCCATCCCGTAAAAGAAAAAATCGGTAGGGATCCAGTGGAGATGCTCTGCCATTTGCGGTCGAAAAATAGCTGGTTTATTTTTATTTGGGAAATATACCGAGAAGTAAAAAGTCGTCAGATAATCGTTAAAAGTCGGATTTTCAAAGTCTAGATTTAATAGGGACTGGGTGTTTGTGTCTAAACGCCGATCTGTCGCGAAAAGGGCTATTTTTGGTCCAATACAGAGAAAGCATTCTCTTAACTTAACCGGGGGTAAAATAGACAAGGTAGCCGGGTTGATCTCAAAATAAAGGGAAAAAATTTGTTCTGCGGGCACAGGCAGATCCCCGATTTGTATAAACCTACCCCTTTCGATAGCCCATTTTGCAATTGGAGGGGATTCTAAAAAAGGTGTCTTCAAAGTCCGCTGACATTGTTGCAAAGTGTAATGCTCGCCTGATAGAAACGTTAGATCTTCCAGCTCCTCCTTTAGAAATGGGAAATAGTGGTGACAGAGGTCCTTAGGGATTATTTTATGAAACAAAAGGCTCGCCAATAAAGAGATTCCGTAGGGGGTAAGAGAGCAAAGATGATCTAAAGCGGTATTTTCTAAAGCTAACCTATGGAACAGCTTTATTGCGAAGTTGTTCAAGATGCTCTGATTGTTTGGGTTTTGTTGCTGAACAGCACGTAAAAAATTTTTAGCCTTCAAAATTGCTACAATAAAAGGGATTTCAAGTTCACCTATGAAAGCGGTCTCTTGTGCTAGGGTCCAGATGGTTTCTGTTCTACAAATACCTTGCCGATTCCGCACTGCAAGATCAAGAGACTGGAGGATTTTGGCTAAAGAGGGTTCAAATACTGATATATAGTAGCGCTCTACCAAATCTAGCTCGCTCATGGTAAAAGGGTCTTTATCGTCGATTGTAGTCTCAAAGAAACCGATAAGCAGAGCCTCTTTATGGCTTAAAAAAATCTCCTCGGCGATTTCTTTTCCGATTTGGGTTCTGCACAATTCTGCAATTAGAAGGAGGCCGTTTTTGATGCCGGACGGGGTGAAAAGAAAATCCATGCTCAATATCTTTTTCGTATTCAAGCACGAGATAGTGCGTGTCGGATTTTTTAAAAGGGAAAAGCTTAGAATTTTTGTGAAAAGAAATAGCGGAATGAGGCGGATTAATTCCGCATCTTCGTTTTGTAAAAGCTTATAGAAAAAATCATTTTCATCAAGAGTTAAAAAAATCTCAAGCGTTTCAACGCTTGTATTCCAAAGAATAGTTTTAATCAAATGCCTGTTTTCAAAATTGGACAAAAGATGAAAAAGTTTCATGGAGTCCTTTGAAGAACTCAGAGACAGGAGGCTGTTTTTCAAAAATTGCGGGTAGCTCAAAACAATAGTTTGAACCTTTTGCATCTTTTCTCGGGCCGTTAGGGGGTAATGGAGTATTTTTTTTAATCTTGCTATCAGGTTACCTGCCGATAAGGGACAAACGCTAGATAAATTAGATTGAAAGATTTTCAAAATCTGATCGACCGGCTGATCATAAAATTCGGGAACCAAAATATGGTGTGCTAAACAAGATTTTTGGGTAAGATGCATACGAAATTGGATGTTTGCAATTTATGGATTTTTTGTCGATTTTTTTATTCAGCTTAATTTTTATTTTACTTGGAATAATATCTTTCCTTATCTTTGATAAAAAAAACGGGGCCCCACAAATGGTAAAACCGCTTGAGGATCGGCTCAAAGAGTTGGACGAACAAATTAGACTAATGGATAGATATCGAACTATAGAATCTACCCGTTTGAATGAGGAGCTTAAAAGGCTCCACACTTCCGACCAGATTCTCTTAAAGGAGACAAAAACTGTCTTGCAAGCGCTTAAAAAACCGGACGTGCGCGGTTTTTGGGGAGAAGTGCAGCTTAAAAAGCTGATGGAGGCTTCGGGTATGTTGCCCCACACCGATTTTTCCGAGCAACAGTCGATCGAGACGGAAACTGGGTCCTTACGTCCGGATATCATTGTGAAGCTTCCGCGAAAAAAACATGTGGTAATCGACGTTAAGACACCGATGGAAGCATACCTTGAGGCGATGGAAACCGAAGATCCTGAAATCTATGCTGAAAAAATGACTGTGCACGTCCGCCGTATCAAAGAGCATATCGATGATTTGAAAAGGAAAAAGTATGCTAAGCTGGTAGAGGGGTTTGAATTTGTTCTTTTGTACCTTCCTACGGAGGGACTGTTTTCAGACGCTTTAAAAATCGATCCAACCCTTTTAGAATACGGGATGCGCCAGGACGTTTTGATTGTGACACCAACCTCGCTGATAGCTTTATTGAAAACGATTGCTTTGTCTTGGAAAGAGGATCGATTAAGGGAAAATCTTGAGCAAGTTCGTCTTCTAGGACAAGAGCTGCACAAACGGATAGTCGATGCTACTGCGCATATACAGTCCATGTCTAAAGCTTTGAACCAGACGGTAGAGGCCCACAATAAATTTATTGGTTCACTTGAAAGAAGGGTATTGGTTACAGCTAGGAAATTTGAAGAGATGGGCGCTGCTAGTTTAGGGAGCTCGATTCGCACACTAGAAGAATTGGAGATTCTTGCGAAGGAGCCGGTGCAAGAATCCAAATAGCGCTAGGGATTTTTTTTAAAATCAAAACAATTGACCAAAGCACCATTTTTTGAGAACATTAACTCCCCCTAGGAGAGGTTCTTTCGATGCTTGAGACTTTATCACCCCAAAAATATCCTAAATTACTCGCCCCGGCCGGCTCAAAAGAGGCATTTAAAGTAGCCCTGCTTATGGGAGCGGATGAAATTTTTTTGGGTCTTAAACAATTCAACGCCAGAAAAAGGGCCGAGAATTTTTCACTCGATGAATTAGAAGAGCTTGTCCCTTTGGCAAGGCAATATGGCTGTAAAATCCTAGTAACCGTCAATATTGTTATCCAGCAAAAAGAGCTCGATTCTTTAGTTCCGTTTTTAGACAGGCTTGAAAAAATCGGAATTGGGGCAGTGATTGTTCAGGACTTAGGTGTGGCCCGGCTCATTCAAAAAAATTTTCCCAATTTAAGAATGCATGCGAGTACTCAACTGGCAATTCATAATCACCACGGTGTTGAGGAGGCTATACGGCTAGGTTTCAAACGTGTTGTTTTGGCTCGCGAGATGACTTTGCAAGAGATAAGAAAAATTCGCTCTGTTTATAGTTCCGATGTGATTGAGCTGGAGACCTTTTGCCACGGGAGTTTATGTTACAGCTATAGTGGACTCTGTTTTTTTTCTGGCGCTGAGGGTGGTAGGAGCGGTAATAGGGGAGAGTGCGCCTATACATGCCGTAAACCCTATAAGATACTGTCCGAGCCCGGTCATGGGTTTCTGTTTAGCATGAAGGATCTAGATACGGTTGAGATGCTCGAAGAATTTGTGAAAGCCGGTGTTGACAGCCTCAAAATAGAAGGGAGGAAAAAAGACGCCCAGTATGTAGCCACAACTGTCAAACGTTATAGAGAGGCGCTGGATCGGCTTCAAGGTAAAAAAGAAACTGCAGGGAAACGGTTCAAGGGGGCTTCTGATCTATTTGATATTCTAGATGAGGGGAGGTTTTTTAGCTACCAAAGGAACCCTACGACACTTTTTTTTAAAAACCGATATGAAGAGAATGTGATTGATCTTAACAGCCCTACCCACCAGGGAATGGAGTTAGGGGAGGTTAAAAGGGTAGAAAAAAGAAAGATCTATTTCGATTCGCTTCTTTCTTTAGAAGCCCATGACGGGGTGAGGATTGAATCGAAAAATCCCCTGTATCATGCGCGCCCTCAGCATGGCGAAAAGGTTATATCCAATACGATGGGATTGATGAATCGGTATGAAAACAAAGAGATATCGTTTTCTGTGGAGGAAATTTTCGTAGGTGACAAACGCCTTTTTTCCCACCCAGGAAAGCGGGAGCTAGGGCTGATGCTCCCTAAAGGCTCCTATATTCCATCCGTCGGGGATAAAATTTTCAAGACCCGATCGAACGCCCTTAAGAGAGCAGTAGATCAATTGTTAGGAGAACCTTTAAAAAAAGTAGTATCTAGAGAAACGTTGAACCTTGAGGTGAATTGGGACGAAAAGACCGGAACGTTTCTCTTCAAGGTGAGTAAAGGGGCTAAGGAGTTGTTTCAGCTTGTAAAAGAATGCACCCTTACGCCAAGTCCTTCTGAAGAGGGGCTTAGACTATCTTTTATCGATGTGTTCCAACTTTTAGGGGAGATCAAAACCTCTTTAGAGATCAAGGCGCTCCAGATTCCGCCATTTACGTTTGTTGCTAAAAGTGTACTGAAAGAATGGAAACGGGAATTGGTCGAGGCGGTGAGGGGAATCGAGTCTTTATATCAACCTCTGCAGTTCAAAGATGTTCCTAAAGATAGCGCCGGCCCTGTCGGGGAGCTAAACCATCCTCAACCAAGATGGATTGTAAAGTTTGATAGGGAAGAGCTGTCCCCATTTTTGGATTTAGAGGGGGAAATGCTGCCTGATGAGCTGATATTTGAACCAAAAAAAGCGTTTTTGGAGAAAAGTGGACCTGCTCTTTTAGAACGCCTCGTAGAGCATGCTAGAAGCAAAAATATTCTATTACGTGTAGCTTTGCCACTGATCTTACGTTCTTGGGATGAGCCCTATATCCGTTCTATGATATGCTATGCTTTAGACCTTGGTGTGCGTCATTTTGAATGTCCAAACATAGGTGCTTTGAGTTTCTTGAACAAGGAGGCCTGTGGTATTCCTCTCGATATTTCGGCCGATTTTGCCCTCTATGCATTGAATACACAAGCCATCACGCAACTAAAAGAAATGGGTTTTTCAGGGGCTACGTTTTCGATAGAAGATGATAAGGAGAATATTTTTGAACTCCTCAATCAAGGGGTCCAACCTTTCATGAAGATGATCCTCTATAAGGACATCCCCCTTTTCATCGCCGAAAGCTGCTCATTGACCGCTCTACATGGTGGTTGCCCCACTTCAAAGGTGTGTGGGTACAGGACACTAGAAATTGAGGGTGAGGATAAGGAGAGATACGAAGTGCATCATGAGCTGTGTAAATCGGTTGTTTTATCCAAAAAGCCCTTCTCGCTTGTTCCCTATTTAAATCACCTGGTGCAACGGGGGGTGAAAGCGTTTCAATTCGATTTTATAACCAAACGATATTCCTTTGCCGAGGCTCTTGAAATCTACAAAAATGGGAAAAATGGTATTTCAGTTGGGGATTGTACCGATTCAAATTTTATGAAAAAACTTCTTTAAATTTAGATTAAGGTGACTTGTACAGTAGCTCCAAGCGTTTCTAAAAAAAACTGCACCTCTTTTAGGTCCGCATAGTCCTTGCCGTAAAGGAAGATTTTTTTCCTAAAAAAAGTCGTTTTTGAGCTCGCTACGGCAAGTATGTGGACCCCCTGTCTTAGTACCCCCTTTCTTTGCCGAATAAGGATGTTCCGTTTGGTCCGATATCCTGTCGGTCTTAAAGAAAAAAGAAATTTGCAGCCTTCGGTAGTCCCGGAGGCATAAATCTTGAGCCAACTTAAGTTTTTCTCTTTATCGTCTATGGCGAAAAGGGGATTGGGCGATGCTTTCTCAATTTGGATTTTGCAGGCATTCACAAAACCCTCTTCGATCCTTTTTTTAAGATCTTTCAATAGTCCATCCCGTTTAATTTTTTCAACTTCAGGAGCGTACAGGGGAGATACCCCCTTTTTTAGGATGTGGATTTTCTCTAGAAGCTCTTTTCGTTTCAGTTCTAGAGTGAGGATTTGTCGATCAACGGTATACAGTTCTTCTCTGATTCTATCTAGTGACATGCGGTATATAAAAAAAGGCCGGTTCTAGGAACCGACCTTCGAAATTCATTCTTTAGGTGTTAATAGAGGTTTTCTATTCTACACTAAGGACAAAATAAGCGGGAAATGCAAAATGGTTATTCGACCTTGCAGTGACATGAAATGTCACAGGCTTTCCAACAAAAGGCTTTAAATCAACAAGAGTCGAGTAGGCATATCCCACTGGGCAATCGCGATCACGAATGATGAAATCACCCGGTTTGTTACGGACCGGATCTACGTAGGATTCTAAAACACCCGATACCTTAAAAGAGCGGTTTTTTTGATCATGGTAAAAATCCTCAATCGTTTTATTTCTATGACTCATGGCCCAGGAAAGAAAAAGATTCTCCTCTATAGGTTCCCAGCTCAGATTAGCTATTGGTGGAAGTGCTGCAGTGGCCTCTTTTTTCTGATTATGGGTTACTTCAGCTGCAGTTGTCGCAATTGTAGTTTCGCCTCTTGGACGCTGCTTGCTTATGGAGATTTCCTCCGCCCCTTTTTGTTCCTTTCTTGCAATTTCCTTTGAGATTTGGTTAGCCTTTGTCTCTAGGTAGGCGAGCTTTTTTTGCAGATAAAGGTCTTGCATCTCTACAAGTTTTGATTTCGCTTTATCCACGGCTTCAGGAAATTCTTTAAATTCATGTGAAACTATGTGGTAGTTTTGGGCGATCTTATCAAAGTCGATCTCATGAAACGGTTTCACCATCTCAGCTAGCGTGAAAGCCTCGGTTTTTTCCAAATGTTTGGTGAGCTCGATTTTTTTTCTGTCTCGCACAGCTTTGAGTTCAGGCCCCCCTGCATAATCGACATATTCTTTAGCTACATAAAAGCGCGTTTTGTTCGGTACGGAAATCTCAAGCCATTTTGGCTGTTTTTCACAGATCTTTCCCTCAACTTTATCACCTGCACTCAAATGACCGACGATAGGGGAGTCCAGATCTGGCATTAATCTTACGTTAACACGATTCCCTTCAATCACTCCGTCAAGCACAAGACTTCTAAAGATATAAGCATGCATCTCTTGCAGAGGTTCGACTGCATAAAAATCGTTCTTCTCTGCCGTCACAACAAGAAGATCCCCTTTTACAAGTTCTTTGATGATGGGGCTATCTAACTCTGAAGAGAGGCGTAGGCGAACGTTATTGCCTACAACTTTTCCTGTGAATGGTTTGAAATGGGAAACTTTCTCAATTTGTTCAGCTGGCTTCACCGATTTCGTTTGAGAAGGTTTTTGTACTGTAGAGGAAACGGACGCATCTTTTACGGTCACTTTTTTTGGATTCGCGTCCTCAGCGATTAGCAGGGTAGAGACGGTGAGTAAACCCAAGCAGGACAAAACGCTTCGCATACCTTAAACTCCTTGAATAACAACATTCTAAGAGTTTTTCAGTATTTCTCTCTAGCGTTTTTTCGTTGTTACAAAACCAAAAGAGATTTTCTTGACCAATCTTGAAAAAAAAACGAGACGATTTTCACCCTCTCTTTGTTTGTTGGGATTCTTTAATCTATCGAAAAAAAGATAGTTCAAGAGTCGCTGAAAATGTTTTTTGGGAAAAAGTTAAAAACTTATTTTAGGTGAAAACGGCAATTGCACGCAAACGATTTTTAGTTGAAGAGGTAGTGAAGGGTGGTTTTTTTAAATTAGGTTTTCAGGGCTGCAATGATGTGTTGGCAACGATTGGATCCGCAGGAGCATCCCAGAGGTTCGCCAAGATAGACTTGGTACAATACGCCAGGCTCATCTCTGCTCGTTACCTTGAACATGTGGGGCCCTACCTCCTCAACCATCCATTCAGGATCACTACCGCCCCTTAATAGATCCTTGGGAAGATTTTTTGGTATGTGGGGCTTTTTTTCCTCCACCCTTTCGTTTTTTAAAGCCCGAGCTATTTGGCAAAAAAAACAGTTGCAGAGCTCTACAGGTTCCACCTCTTTGACCATATTTCCGCCGATCGCTTTGGCGATCAGGGTGATCTTATCGAGAATCTCTTTGGGTAGTGGGGGGGAATTGGAGAATTGGGGATTGTGCCCCTGAAATAAAGATCCCGGATCGTTTGCATCTAAATGAAACGAGATCGGAGCGCCAAAAGAGGTCGCAACGTTTGCATCCATGGGGGGGGGTTGAAAGAGATTGGAGAAAAAGGGGATCTCTTTGACATTTTTAAAACGCTCTTCTTCGTCTGCCGATTCCTCAAGATGTTGGACGTGCATTTTGAAAATCAGATCGATCTGATCCTGGGTGAGGTTGGGAACTTGGGCTCGGGTACCGGATAAAAGATGGACAAAAAGGAGGTCTTGCCCCTCGATATTTTCGACTCCCAAAGAGGCTATTTCACTCCATTTACAGGAGATGTGCGGAGGGATGTGAAGGACTCTTTGGTTGATCTTCATTAAAATTCTTAGGTTACCTTTAAGAAACTATACTCAATTCACCGCAGCCTTGTCAAACCCGTTTTTTTCTCTTGATTTTAGGAGGTAAAAGGAGCCATAAGGCAAAGAAACAAAACACGGAGTTTGAATGGGTCACGGGCGTAAAACGTTTCTTTTGGATTCAACGGTCCTTTTGTATGATGTGGATGTTATCCAACACTTTAAGCGTTCAAATGTTGTGATCCCAAGCTTTGTGATTGATGACCTAGATAAGCATGTAGGGCAAAAAACCGACTTTGGTATTATAGCCCGCGATCAGCTGCAGTTTTTAAGTGAGCTCTCAAAGACGGGAGATATCAATCATGGGGTGATCATAGACGGCGAGATCCTCGTCCGGATTGATACCTTGATCGGATCGATAGACAAAAAAAGGCTACCCCATTTAGCCGATCTCCCTCACAATCGTATTGTTCACCTAGCATATGCTCTCAAGGGTGAGCTGGACAACCTTGTAGTAGTTTCCAGATCGGTTGCAACGCGCCTTTCCCTTGAGGTGCTCGGAATCGAAGCTAATGACTTCCAGCCTCCTCGCAAAGATATCGATCCGGTATCAAGAATGCGCACAATCCATGTCGAAAAATCGGTGATCGATCACTCCTATATAGACGGTTTTGTCCACATGCCGGAAGAATCCTTTTTAAATAATGAATATGTTTTACTTTTAGCTAAAGAGGGATCGCAACTTCTTTGCCGTTTTCACCCAAGAGAAAAAAAACTTTTTCCGATCCGCCGAAAGGGGGCAAAAGTAGCCAGAGGGATATTACCAAAAAATATCGAACAGGAAATTGCTCTGGATATGCTTTTATCTGAGGATATCCCTCTGGTTTCGTTGATTGGAAGAGCCGGTACCGGAAAGACTTTACTGGCCATGGCGGCAGCCTTTGAGATGGTATTTGATAAGGGGATTTATAAACATCTGATTGTTACCCGTCCTGTCCACTCATTAGGTCCCGATATCGGCCATTTGCCCGGAACTGCTCAAGATAAATTGAAACCCCTCTTCGGAGCCTACTTTGATAATATCGAGACAATCAAGGAGGCGCGCAATGAGGATGTCGGAGATGTGGCCGAGTGGGTGAGCTGCCAGCCGAAAATCAAAATGGAGGCGATCGCCCATATGCGTGGCCGCTCATTTCAAAGATCCATTTTGATCATCGACGAGTGTCAGAACTGCTCGCCTCACGAGATCAAGACCCTTATTTCAAGATCGGGGATCGGTACAAAGGTTATTTTGATTGGAGACATTGAGCAGATCGATGCAAAAAACCTGAACCGCTATTCGAATGGCCTTTCCGAGGTAACTTCCCATTTTGCCAATAGCCCGATAGCTGCTTATTCTTATCTGCAGGCGGTGGAGAGATCGGCTTTAGCTCTAGAGGCCTCAAGAATGTAGCGAGAAAAATAGATCTCTCTCGAGATTGGAACACCCACGCTCCATACAACTCGGTTCGGGATTGGCAGATTTTTCCGAAAGACCCATGAGAAGAATGTTCGTAAACATGAAGATCTTAAAGATTCCGCAATCAAACCTCGCTGAGTTTTTTGCTTTTTTGTTTTTTAGGAACTCTTCTCTTGCTGAGCAAGAGTTGGAAGATTCTGCATATTGATCAAGCTTTTCAAGCGCCTGTTGATCGAAAGAAAAAAATGGGGCAAACGCATAAGGGTTCTCGTGGACTTTGGCAATTGATAGGATCTCGTCACTTGTAAATAGTTTTGCTGCGCTGGGATTTTTATTGAAAAAGCTTTGACCGACCAAAGGGTGTTTTTTTGCATAGTCTATAAATGTCTCTTTGGACGGAAAAAAATGGAGGGATATCTGCCGAAATTTAAGAATTTTTTGTTGGATCAATCGTTCTAACAAAATCGGATTTTTCTGAAAAAATGGGGCGAAAGTTTCAAGTTCACAACCATAGAGTCGCCGCATCTCATCGCTCACTTTGTCTTTCATCGGGGATGAGGGTCCATTCAGGATTTCTAGAACAGCTTTGGGAAATTTAAAAAGGTTCAGGGTTTCTGATTTAAAAATTTTTTCATTAAGAAGGGGGAGCTTTTTGATGTCTTTAAGGTCAAAACCCACCTCATTTTTCAACTGTGAAAGATTCTGCATGCAAATCACAAAATTAAGATCTTTTTTAAGTCTAGCAGGAGCCTTTTCAAAATTTTCTTTCATATTGAGCGCTGTATTATAGGAAAATGCAAACGTAGAGAAAAGAGTTTCTACTAATAGATCCTCTTTTGAAAGGTTCTTAGGGGGCTGGCCGTTGGTTAAAAAATGGGATTGGAAATCTCTTCTTTGTGGTTGGAAGTCGACCCTATTGTGTAGCTTTGAGTTATAGAAAAACCTCTGTTTAGGGGCAGGTCTATATATAGATAGGAGTGCCAATTTCGATTCAAAAAAAGTTTTAACGTAAGAGCTGTTCCCCCTGAGGAAACTAGAGCGAAAAAGGGTACCTACTTGAGAAATCATCGAAAACATCCCGTGTACTTTTAAGGTTAAATTGTAATAAATTTTATAAATTTAATCAAATAAAGACTTGGGAGTTTAGGGTTTTTTTTTGGGGATTTTTTTCTACTTAAACTGAGTAGTTTAGGGAAGTAATATTAAAAAATTTACTTTAAAAGAGGGCTGGGGGTGCAGGCTAGGGGGATATATTTCATTTTTCTCCTAAAAAGGATGTCTTTAAAGGGGCTGTTTAGCTTATAGTAGATCCCTATTATGGAGACTCGATGGGCTTTACTAGATTAAACTTGCATAAAAAAATTCTTGATAAATTGGAGAAGCTAGGTTTTTCTAGTCCTACCCCGATTCAAAATGAGGCGATCCCTCACATACTAGAGGGGAAAGATCTCTTAGCCTGTGCTGATACCGGTACCGGTAAAACAGCCGCGTTTCTGTTGCCTACGATCCATATGCTCCTAGAAAAAAGCGAAGAAGTCGCAGGACCCAAAGTTCTCATTTTGTCTCCTACAAGGGAACTCGCTGCCCAGATTGAAAAAGAGGTCATCCGCTTCTCCAGCGGGTTGAGCCGTATCCGATCAGTTGTCGTTTTTGGTGGAGCCGGGTGGACCGAGCAGGTAAAAAAAGTTTCCAAACCCCATGATATTCTCGTAGCAACTCCGGGTCGTTTGATCGATCTAATGGAGAAAAAAAAGGTGGATCTCAGCCAAATTCAGGTTCTTGTCATTGATGAGGCCGACAGGATGTTGGATATGGGATTTATCGAACCGGTTAATTTGATCGCCTCCAACACCCATCCCGACCGACAGACCTTGCTTTTCTCAGCCACCTTAAAGGGGCCGGTATTGAATCTTTGCAAAAATTTGACCATTGATCCTGTCAGAGTGGAGATCGAAAAGGAAAAAAAAGAGGTAGAGAACATCAAGGAGCATTTCTATTTCACAAACGACATTGCTCACAAGCATCGTGTTCTTTCAGAAATCTTGCAAAAAGAGAATGTTAACCAGGCCATCATCTTTGCTGCCACAAAAAGGTCTACTGAGGAATTGTCTGAGAAACTGAATGAAGAGGGGTTTGAGGCCTCAGCTCTACACGGAGATATGAAGCAACGTCAAAGAGACCGCACCTTGAAATACTTAAGAAATGGGGAAATCCGTATCTTGGTGGCGACCGATGTCGCAGCCAGAGGTATTGACGTCTCAACCATCACCCATGTAATCAACTTTGATCTGCCGAAACAGGTGGAGGACTATGTCCATCGCATAGGACGTACCGGCCGTGCAGGTGCAGAGGGAGAAGCGCACTCTTTTGCATCTAAAAGGGACAGGGCTGTAGTTACTGATATTGAAAAGATCATGAATAAAACTTATGACATCTTTTCAGGTGATAAAAATCCGACCAGGGAGAAGAAGGGGAAAAATTTTTCCGAAGGGCGCGATAGACCTAAGTTTTCAAGAGAAAGGAAGTCCGAATTTGGCGACCGTGAGAGAAGACCTTTTGGCGACAGAAAAGAATTTGGCGACCGTGAGAGAAGACCTTTTGGCGACAGAAAAGAATTTGGTGACCGTGAGAGAAGATCTTTTGGCGACAGAAAAGAATTTGGCGACCGTGAGAGAAGATCTTTTGGCGACAGAAAAGAATTTGGCGACCGTGAGAGAAGACCTTTTGGCGACAGAAAAGAATTTGGTGACCGTGAGAGAAGACCTTTTGGCGACAGAAAAGAATTTGGTGACCGTGAGAGAAGACCTTTTGGCGATAGAAAAGAATTCGGCGACCGTGAGAGAAGACCTTTTGGCGACAGAAAAGAATTTGGCAGTAAAAAATCCTTTTCTAAAGATGATAAGTTCAAAGAGTCCGGATTTAAAATGGTCGGTGGGGCCAAAAAAAGCAAAAGCTTCTCGTTAGGAAAATATGATCTAGAAATGCCTTCAAAAGATGGAAGATCAAAAAGACCAAGCGGTCCAAAAAGGGGAAAAAAGGTTTTTACAGCCCCTAAAAAAAACCGTTATTCCTAGTCTAGATTAGATCATTTTCTATGGTTGTATGGCTCCGGCAAATTTGCTAGGGCCGTTTTTTTTTGTGAAAGAATCCGAAAACGCCAAAATTTTTTGGGTTTCGGCGTTTTTAATCGAGCTAACTTGAATCCAGTTAGTAGGATCTAAGCAATCATTAACGGTAAGCTATAGGTCAATGGTGTATAACAAAGCTTATTCGTGCATCGATACGAAACTTAGTGATATGACCGTTCTCTACTTTGGCGTGGATATGATCGACATCAACTTGTTTGATCTCTTTTACGGTTTTACTTGCCTCGTGAACTGCGGAATGTATCGCCTCCTCGATCGTTTTTCCCTCGCTTATGACCTCAATTACCTTCACTATAGACATAAATAACCCTTAAAACATAGACTCTTCTAGATAACATATAAAAATTTTTATGTTTTCTTGCTAGAGTTTTTTTAAGTTGTTGATCTAGATGGGGAAGAGTTGTCACCCCTTTTTTGTTCTTAGTTGCCGCAGGCACCACCCTTTTTGAATGGAGGGCGGTGCAGTAAGTGATTTTTAGAGTCTACCGATGGGAAGTTTTTCTACAGAATTTCGATTTTACCGGTCTTTATTTTGTAGTAGCCTCCGACAATATCGAGTTTTTTTTCGTCCAGAAGCTTTTTAAGATCTGCATTGTTTTTTAAACTTGCTACGGTCGAGACGACATTTTGTTTGATTGCAGATTCCAGATTATCCCCTTTTCGGAGGGCTGGCTTAATGAGGGCGGCTATTGCAGGGATATCTTTTGCTTTGTTGTTTAAGACCGCCCGAACTGCGCCGCAAGATTCGTGGCCTAAAACAACAATAATACTAGACTCAAAAACTTTAGCAGCAAATTCGATGCTTTCAAGTTCCACTGAACCTGCAACATTTCCTGCAATTCGAACGACAAAAAGATTGCCGGCGGACTGGTCGAATACGATCTCCGGTATCACTCTAGAATCGGAACAGGAGAGGATGATACCAAAAGGTTTTTGCCCCCCTATCAATGCGAGGCGCTTATCAGAAGAGTGATCGGCAAAAAGGAGTTTATTGGTAACGTATCGATTGTTTCCGTCTACCAAAATCTGCAAACTCTCTGTTGGGGTAAGTCCTACTATCGGGGCAAAGAAAATAAATAAAATGGGTAAAAAGTACTTCATTCCTTTTATTTAAAGAGTTGCTTAAATTTTATCAAATATTTATTATAAGTTTATTCTTTATTTAACGAGATGCTGTTATGAAATACTTACTTTCTTACACTTTTATTTTATTTTCACTTTCTGCGATGAGTCCTACTCAAGTCGAAGAATACCTAAGGGATAAAACTTTTTGGTCTCAAGTGGATCAGGATAAATTTGTTTTTATTGTTTTGTGCGGTATTTGTAATAAAGAGGGGCCAGGTACCTATTTGGAAATAGGTGCTGCCCAACCGGACTTATTTAACAATACTTTTTTTCTAGAAAAAGAGCTGGGCTGGAAAGGAATGAGCATAGAGATTGCCTCTACGTACATGCAAGATTGGAAAAATAAAAGGGTAAACCCTTTGCTTATTCAGGATGCGTTGCAAGTAGATTACTCAAAACTTCTTGAAGAGTTTCCTAACGAAATTGATTATTTGTCCCTAGATGTGGATGATACTTACGTAGAGGTCTTAAAGAAGATCCCATTTGAAAGATACAAGTTCAAGGTGATCACTATAGAACATGATGCGTATCGCTTTGGGGATATTTATCGTAACCTCGAGAGGGAGTTTCTTCAACAAAGGGGATACAGACTGATGGTTCGAAACATCTTGGATTGGGTGGGCCAATTTGAGGATTGGTGGGTGCATGAATCACTGCTTACAAATAGTCTATTGAAGTGCTGGGTAGATGCAAAATATGAAAATCTTTATGGGTCGCAAGTTGCTGCCAATCTTTTTTATAAATTTGCACGTGACGAAAAAATAAAAGAGAGGAAAAGGAAACTCCTTAAATATAAGGGATAAAAAAAGCTTAGTGTGGGTAGGCGATAAACCTTTAAATAGACAATTTTTGTTTTATAGTTCAAAAAGAGCTTCAAAGGGTGGAGTTGCATCACAAAGGATAGAGAATGGTTACATTAAGAATGATCAAGAGAGAATTTTTACATGTGTTGCCGGTTTTTATTTTTTTTCTTTTTTTCTTCACCCTGATTAATTGGACAGAAACCTATCTCTTTGAAAATACAGGATTAAAAGGTTTTAGTTTTTCGGAAGTCGCGCTTGCAGCTGCTTTGATTGCAAAAATTGTTTCGGTTCTGGACCATTGGCCATGGATAAACCGTTACAAAAAGCATCCATTGGCTTTCGTTATTTTATGGAAGACCTTTTTGTACTGGATCATCCTTTTTATAGTGCGCCTTGCCATCAAATTTATCCCTAGTTTCTGGGTAAACGATGGGCAGTTTGAGACTGACATCCAGCAGTTTTTTGTAAGTATGAACTGGAATATTTTTCTTTCAGTGCAAATGTATTATCTAATCCTTTTGTTTATTTACGTCACATTTATCGAGCTGGTAAACAAAATAGGTCGAAAAAAGGTTTTAGAACTTTTCTTCGGATGACAGATCTTTAACGAAAGTTGTTCTGGGTTGCGACTTTAGCCTTACCCCTTGAAAATCCCTGATCACTCATCGATTCCAATCCTTTCAAATCAAGAGAGAGCTAATCATACCCTCCCTAAATGCACAAACTCAAAAGCTTTCCTACATGATTCCGAAATTAAAGGGGTAAAGTAAGAGAAGGCTTTGAGCTTTGAGGAACCACGATGTTGAAATCATATCTGTCGAAGAGGTGAAGTCATCTATTTGCAAGTAATATGAAAATTTAGCTAAAATAGACTCTTTTTTACTATTGGGCAATATTCTATAAGCATTGTTCTGAGGTCAATTTGCCGATCTCAATCGCATTTGGTTTGTTAAAATTTATAGGAATCCTAGTTTCAAGATCGGAGCGGAAGGCTCTTAGATTTTTACTATGGATATGGAGATTATAAATCGGGATCCTGTCACCGTCGATGATCATTAGGGGTATTTTTTTTCCAAAGTGGTCTTCACTCCATTCAAATTGGCAATTATCTAGGTTCAAATAGGAGTCCTCCCTTTTGTAACCTTGAAAATTTTTTCCGTTTCTTGGATCTTGTCCTCCTAAATATTGCCCTATTGTCGCAGCGTCAAATATGCCTTCTAACTTGTCGAAATGGGATGAATAAAGGGATCCGTTCAGAGGTTCTTCTCCATAGAGATTCACTAATTGAAAGAGTCGCAAGTATTGAGGGGGAATAGTAGGAAGATGCTCGATTCTACGATTTTGATGAGTGTTCTTATACGCTGCCAACATAGTCATATCATGCCAATTATGTTTACTATTGCGGGAAAAAAACTTAGCAACATTTGAAGCGGCTTTTGGTGTGGCAAAATAGATGCAGCCTGGAACAACAAAATGGTGACTTAAAAATGTTGCTCCGCACTCCGGGTAATTTTTTTCCAAAGCAGGAATAATTTCTTCCAGATTTTTGTATAGCATGTTGTCGTACTCAAGATGAAACACATGATTCAATCCATTTTGTTCCATAAACGAGTCCAGGTAAAAAAACCTCTCTGAAGTAAAGAGCCAGAATCCGTCCCTAAATTCTAAGTTTAATTTTTTGTGAGCCTTGAATTTCTTATGATGTGTCGTTATAGGTAAACTCTCCAAAAAAACTACTGAAGCACCTGCATCCTCCAACGAATAAGGAGCAGTTTGATACGCTTCGTCGTTCAAAAGAAAATAGACAGCCGATTTGGGGTTGAAGTGCTTAGCTTGTCTGACTGCATCCTCAGAGTATGCTGGGAGCTTTTTCCCTATGTGAATAAAAACAATTGAGGGCGATGAAGAAAACAAAAATAGCGGTAAAGTAAAAAATAAAATTAGCGTAAATGACATGTGAATATCATACTTAACAAATAAAATAGTGCAATAAATATTTCATAATTATTTTTCGTCCCTTTTTCACTATAGTGGCTTTTTGTGTTATTATATCGAGGGTACTCCTTTAGGTGTGCATTTCGTTAGTTGGAAAACTCCAATCTCTGCGTTTGCATCAGGGTTTTAACCCCTCTAAGGAGTAAAAAATCGCCATTTTTTAACACCAACGGATCTGTTGCTCCGTTTCTTTTGTTTCGTCAAGAATTTTGGAACACCCCAAAAAATATGCAATCGACGATGTTGAAATCATATCTGTCGAAGAGGTGAAATCATCTATTTGCAAGTAATATGAAAATTTAGCTAAAATAGACTCTTTTTTACTATTGGGCAATATTCTATAAGCATTGTTCTGAGGTCAATTTGCCGATCTCAATCGCATTTGGTTTGTTAAAATTTATAGGAATCCTAGTTTCAAGATCGGAGCGGAAGGCTCTTAGATTTTTACTATGGATATGGAGATTATAAATCGGGATCCTGTCACCGTCGATGATCATTAGGGGTATTTTTTTTCCAAAGTGGTCTTCACTCCATTCAAATTGGCAATTATCTAGGTTCAAATAGGAGTCCTCCCTTTTGTAACCTTGAAAATTTTTTCCGTTTCTTGGATCTTGTCCTCCTAAATATTGCCCTATTGTCGCAGCGTCAAATATGCCTTCTAACTTGTCGAAATGGGATGAATAAAGGGATCCGTTCAGAGGTTCTTCTCCATAGAGATTCACTAATTGAAAGAGTCGCAAGTATTGAGGGGGAATAGTAGGAAGATGCTCGATTCTACGATTTTGATGAGTGTTCTTATACGCTGCCAACATAGTCATATCATGCCAATTATGTTTACTATTGCGGGAAAAAAACTTAGCAACATTTGAAGCGGCTTTTGGTGTGGCAAAATAGATGCAGCCTGGAACAACAAAATGGTGACTTAAAAATGTTGCTCCGCACTCCGGGTAATTTTTTTCCAAAGCAGGAATAATTTCTTCCAGATTTTTGTATAGCATGTTGTCGTACTCAAGATGAAACACATGATTCAATCCATTTTGTTCCATAAACGAGTCCAGGTAAAAAAACCTCTCTGAAGTAAAGAGCCAGAATCCGTCCCTAAATTCTAAGTTTAATTTTTTGTGAGCCTTGAATTTCTTATGATGTGTCGTTATAGGTAAACTCTCCAAAAAAACTACTGAAGCACCTGCATCCTCCAACGAATAAGGAGCAGTTTGATACGCTTCGTCGTTCAAAAGAAAATAGACAGCCGATTTGGGGTTGAAGTGCTTAGCTTGTCTGACTGCATCCTCAGAGTATGCTGGGAGCTTTTTCCCTATGTGAATAAAAACAATTGAGGGCGATGAAGAAAACAAAAATAGCGGTAAAGTAAAAAATATAATAAGCGTAAATGACATGTGAATATCTTACTAAACAAATAAAATAGTGCAATAAATACTTCATAATTATTTTTCGTCCCTTCTTCACTATAGTAGCTTTTTGTGATATTATATCGAGGGTACTCCTTTAGGTGTGCATTTCGTTAGTTGGAAAACTCCAATCTCTGCGTTTGCATTAGGGTTTTAACCCCCTTAGGAGTAAAAAAATCGCCATTTTTTAACACCAACGGATCTGTTGCTCCGTTTCTTTTGTTTCGTCAAGAATTTTGGAACACCCCAAAAAATATGCAATCGACGATGTTGAAATCACATCTGTCGAAAAGGTGAAATTATCTATTTGCAAGTAATATGAAAATTTAGCTAAAATAGACTCTTTTTTTCTAGTGGGCAATTTTCTATGAGCACTATTCTGAGGTCAATTTGCCGATCTCAATCGCATTTGGTCACCGATTATTTGAGGAAGTCGCATATTCTTAGTCCAGGCCAGCAGTTGGCCGATTTTTTACATACAAATCGACTTGCTGATAAGGGTGAGGGGGTTTTCGAGGTATTTGACCGCTCCACCAAATTTCTCGCAGACGCCGGAATAAAATACTACGGCTCTGCCGAGGCATCAGCCTGGCACTATAAATTCTTGAAGGCCGTTTCAGAATTTAAGGTGATTTTGGGGAGCCCGATGCTGACGAATGCGGGCAGACGGGAAAAAAGTATCTCGGCCTGCTCTATTCCCCCTGTCCGATTATCTCGCATGCAAAGAGATGAGATCGCAAAAATGGTAGGGGACTACCATACAAGAGGGATGGGTACCGGTTTTTGTCTCGATGATGTCGAGGAGCCCCAGGAGATGGTCCGCTACTTGAACCAAGTTGCCATGTCGGAAGTCCAAAAAGGGATGATTGAACGGTCATGCGGCAACATGGGGGTATTATCGATACACCATCCGAAGGTACTCTCTTTTATCCGTGTGAAGCAAGAGAGTCCTGATATCCAACATTGGAAATTCAACCTTTCGGTCAACATCACCGACGCCTTTATTGAGGCGCTGGAAAAAAACGAACTCTTCACATTGAGCGATGGTCAAAAGGTTGATCCGCAACTTTTGACGAGCTTGATAGCGGAGCACGCGCACACCACAGGGGATCCGGGACTTATTTTTATGAATCGGATCAACCGCCTGAACCGGGTGCCGCAAATGGGTCGTTACGAAACGGTAGTCCCCTGCGGTGAGGTGTCGCTATTTTCAGGCGAGGTTTGCCAATTTTCTTATCTCAACCTACCCCAATTTATCGTAGGGGATAAAATGGATTGGGAAGCTTTGAAAGAGAGCATCCACACCATCATGGTGATTTTAGATAACGCCGTCGAGGTGAATATCAACAGGATGCCGACTCAATTGAGTGCCGAAGTGATCTCCAATCTAAGACGCGTCGGTATTGGAATCTGTGGTTTTTCTGAATTGCTTCAGGCAAAGGGGCTCTGTTACGGATCGCTAGAGGCTCAAAATTTTGCCATAGAGCTGATGAGTTTCATAAATTTGGAAAGTAAGAGGGCCTCTGTAGAGCTTGCAAAGCAGCGGGGACCTTTTCCATCTTTTAGAAATTTGAATACCCGTGTAGAGCTTTTTACCAAACCTTTCCAAGAAGTCCCCACAACATGTGCGAGTGAAAAAGATTGGGAGCAGTTAGGTAATGAGATCCGACAGGTGGGTATCCGTAATCTCTCGACAACCATCATACCTCCAAGCGGAAGAAGTTCTCTCATAGCAGGATCTAATGCCTCGATAGAGCCCCCATTTTCACTGGTTGCCGACTCGCGATTGAAGAAGACGCTCGAAACCCACGCTTTCAAGGAGGGGTATTTCAACGATTTGGGAGCTGTGTACGACAGCATCGAAAAAACAGGTAGCCTGCAGCAGTCAGACCTGCCGTTAGCGATCAGGCGGATCTACAGGACGGCTTTGGAAATAACCCCCACAGACCATCTTTCCATGACAAAAGCGTTTCAATGCCATACCGACGAGGGGATTTCAAAAACGATCAATATGGGTGAAAATTCGTCTGTTGAGGATGTAAAAAACGTATTTCTTTCGGCAATATCTGCTGCTAATATGAAAGGGGTCACTATTTACAGAAACAATAGCCACCGCTTGCAGCCTAAATCCCTTTCTACCTCTAGTAAGGATTCTCTTATGTTGATCGATTCGATTTACGGCCCTGTAAAAATAACGCCCAAAATTGCAAAAATTTTAGCTTCGCCCATGATGGAAAGGCTTAAAAAGGTCAGTCAAAATGGGGTCGCTTACCTTGTAGATCCTAGACAATCCACATCCCGCTACGACCACTCGGTGGGAACTATGGCGCTCGCTAAAATGCTAGGAGCTTCCGAGCTTGAGCAGATTCAGGCCCTTTTGCATGACGTTTCGCATACCCCTTTTTCGCATCTGATCGACTACGTGTATGGATTTAAAAAACAAGATTACCATGAGAAGCATAAGATCCGTTTTCTATCCCAAAAATGGGTACAAAAAGAGTTGCTAGACTGCGGAATTTCCCTCGATGTTCTAAAAGAGCAGAGCCCGACGTTTTTCCAAAAAAATGGGATCAATATCGATCGGATCGATTATATGGTTAGAGACCTCAAGGCGGTGGGCAGGATTTTTCAGCCCGAGTATTCCATGATACTGAACAACCTTGTGGTAGAGGACAAAAGGATAAAATGCCGCGACATGGGGACAGCTAAACTTTTATTCGATAAATTCCTTGAGGTCAATCAAGAGGTCTACTTCGACCCTAAAGTGGAGGCAGCGTCGGTCGATTTTACTGCTTTGCTCCAAAAAATGCTTCTTGAGGGCATTTTGAAAGAGGAGCAATTTGAAAAAAGTGAGGAGGAGCTTTTGGAGGCGATCAAAAACAGTCCCTACAAAGCCGAATTCGAAGCAATTGGGCCAAAAAGCCTCAAGGGTTCTTCTTTGGTAAAAAATGGTCGCCCACCGATTTTACGCAAACTTCGTTTCATCGATCCTGAGATTCAGGGTTTAGAAGGGACGCTGACAGACCACGATCCAAACGCGAAAGCACGCCTTGAGGAATATCTGTTAAAAACGCCAAAAGAGGTTTACTATCATGGCTAATTTTCTGAAGTTTATCTTTTTGGCGTTTTTCGTTTTATCTCTTCATGCTGAAGAGATCAATGATGTTGAGGAGTTTATTGAGGCAGTTTTAGACGACAGTGGCAGATATCCTGTGAGGCTTTTGGAACTTGGCGCAACAAATACCAACTACCAGGTTATGAGAGGGGGAAAAAGCTATTTTTTTCGCCTTTCAGGAAATCTTTTGAAGGAGCTCTATTCGAGACAAGACATCGAGTACAGGGTGTTAAAAAAGCTCGAAAATAAAAAGATTGCCCCTTGCCCCTATTTTTTTGATCCAGAGAGGGGGATATTGATCACCGAGTACATCGAGCATGATGGCGTTTTGGTCGATTTGCTGGATCAGAATGTCCAAAAAGCTGTTTGTGAAATCCTCAAGTCGATCGAAGAGGAAAATATAAGTCTCGATAGGACTTTTGATCCCTATTTAGACATATCTGCTCTAGTGAAAAAGGCTAAAACCCCTTTGCCGAAAGAGTTATGTGAAGCTGCACTTCCAATCGTGCAGAAAATTTCTAAAAAGCTCTCACAATTTCCGAAAAAAACTTTATGCCACTTGGATTTGCACCATAAAAATATTCTAAAAAAAGACGACAGACTCTTTCTGATCGATTGGGAGTATGCGGCGATGAGCCACCCCTATCACACATTGGCCTCGATGGCCTCCATCGAGCGCTGGACCGACAAACAGATGTGGCAAATTTTAGGCCATTATACCAAAGAGCACACGCGTGAGGATAGGGAATGCTTATACCTGTATCGGGTCGTGTCGGATCTTTTTTGGGCGGCTTGGTGCCATGTGCAGATGGAAAATCCGTCCACAAATTGCCCCTATGCCGAGTGGAGAGATCTATTTAAAGAGGCCGCAAAAGAGCGGATTTGTAAACTTGAAATGGACGATAAAAAAACGGACTTATATGCGCTTTAGTATCCTCTTTTTTTTTCTTTACCCCTTTTTTTTTCCTTTCGTTTCGGCACATGAGGCGATTTTGCTGATGGGCCCTCCGGGAAGCGGCAAAGGGACTTTTTCCTCTTATCTCGAATCGGCAGGCTATGGACATATCAGTGCGGGAGATTTGATTCGCCAGGAAATTTTGAGCGGCTCCACTCTGGGGGTTAAGCTTAAAGGAATTGTGGATAATGGGGAGTATATCGATACCGATACGCTGTTTTTTTTAGTAGAGGGGAGGGTGCGGGCCTTTTGCGATCAAAAGAGACCTGTGATCATCGACGGATACGGGAAAACAAAAGAGGACTGGGTTCGTCTCAATGCTTTTTTGGAGACCCTAGGGTTGAAACGGAGGGTCATCCTGTTTGAGGCGCCCGAGAAGGTTTGCCTAGATAGAGTTTTGGAGCGGCTCGTTTGTACCGATTGCGGATATATCACTGGAAAAAAGCTTGGGCTTATGGAGGGTGTGCTTTGCCCCAAATGTAAAAAACAAAAGCTAGGGCTCAGAATGAACGATACCCTCAAGGTCACATTAAAAAGACTTAAGACTTATCATGAAGAGATAAAGCCTCTGCTCCTTGAAACCTATAAAGGGGAAAAAGTACTTATTTATAACAGTGATGTCAGTTATGAGGATTTGGCGAAGGATTTTTCATTGCTTCTTCAGAAATCTTGTTCTTTGATTGATTATTGGTAAGCCATGGCTTGATATGAAGGAGCTATACCATTAGACGGGGTTAGAGAAACCTCGGGTTTTTTTTCTATATTGTTTACACACCCTTTTTCAACTCCCTTTTTTTGGTGAAAGTAGCGGATGAGGAAGGGGACTGCTGACATCGCTAAAGAGGCTACCCCAATTGCGATAGGGACTGCACCGAATGTAAATACGCTAGATAAAACGATTGAGGAGACAGCTAGTGCAATTTGAGCAACGTAAGCGACTTTTAACGCTGTAGAGATCTCTTTTTTGTCATTGAGATCGTCTATCAAAAATTTGCTGTCAACACCTAACCACATTGCATTGACCACAAGCGAAATCCCCATTCCGACCATTTTGAGGATGGGTACTGCTATCGAGATGATATTGACTATGTCGGTGACTATGAATGCTGCAAGGCAGACGACAAATTTTTTATGATTGCTTTTCAAGCTTTTTTTGATTTCGTTATTAAGCTCAACAGCACCAGGCTTAACAGTATCAGGCTTAGCAGTATCATGCTCAACAGCACCAGGCTTAACAGTATCAGGCTTAGCAGAACTAGGCGTATCTTTTTGTTTATCAGAATACATATTGTAAATTTTACAGACCAAATCTCGAGACCCAATAGCACGTGAAAGACGATCGATTTTACCTGCTGTGACATCCTCTAATTCGAATTCACTAGGTTTAAGGTATGTATCGTAAATCTCTTTTGCGTTCTTGCATTTTTTAATCTTGGACATGTCCCAGACTCTAAGACTGAAAGCCACTGTTCCAGAGATTGTAGAGAGGGTTCCAAGGTAGGTAGAGGCTTTTTGCATGGTCATGGCTAGGGCCTGGCTACTTTTTGAGAGAATCAAGTAAGCAATTTGTGTCGCTACAGATGCTTGTTTTGCTAAAAAACGGACAATTTGCGAGCTAAAAATTTTTTTCCCCTCAGTGTCTTTACGGGAAACGGCAGAAGACAAGTTCAAAGCGTGAAAAAAGACGCCGTAAAGACCGGTGAGACCGCTTAAAGCAGACTGGGTATAATTTCCTTCATCTGCGTTGACTGGATTCTCGGGGAGAATAGTTTGTTGGCTCGACGGTAGCTGGGCGATGACCCTTTCGCTCAATGTAAATGATGAAACTAAATCTCCTAGTGGAAAGGTTTGTTCGAGAATGGAGCCTAAAAAAGCATGGATTTTTTCTCTTGAAGAAAGCGGTTTTTGGGTACCCAGAAGTTGCGCGCTAAGATCTGGAGAGGTTTGGTTGTTTGATACAGATAGTGCCATTTTTTACCCCCCAGCTGTATACACATCCTTCATTAATACACTTATTATAACATATTTTTTAATATTTTTTTGTTAACTATTTATAGCCCTGATTATCAGTATATTAAATACTCCATTACCTATTTAAAATTATGGGGTTATAACAAACTTAATATTAATGGTTTTAAAAAGCGGCTGATCCAAGACAGGTTTTTTTACATCTATCTAAGAACAATAGGGTTGAGGAGACAGCGCAGGCGACTTTTGAGGCGACCGGGCTGATGAGTTTTTGGGCTGTCGGGATGCTTAAGAGGGCCAGGTTGGAGCAGTTTTTTAAGTTTGGGCCCAGGTGCTGGTTTTTTAAAATATGCAGGTAGGCTAAAAGCCTTAGAAGGGCCAGGTTTGAATCACATAAGGAGTATTTGGAGTCAGAACTGGGATTCAGGACTTTCATACATTCTAAACCCACCAGGACATCCGAGGCTAATTTCATCACTTTTACGCTTTGTAACGCTATCTGCTCAAAATCTTTGGTGGCGAGTTTCTTTTTAAGTTTTTTTAACTCTTTGGGTATATACAACCCGCTAGACAAGTAGAAAATATTCGATACTAGACCTAAGCCGTTAAAAACGATGGACTCCAGGGTTTTTGGGTCTAATACAGAGCCCTGAAGCGTATCCAAATCAGGAGCTGCGCTGAGGGGGGGAGCATTTGGATACAAGCAAGGTGAAAGCCACCTCTCGTAAAAAAAGGAACTTGTTGGACAGCAACAAGATAGATGGCTTTGTGGCATACAATTCAACCCTTTAAAGAGGATATTATAATGTATGTTATGTTTTTCATTAATAAAATATATTAATACCGCATTTTTTTTGAGCTATTTTGAAAAAAATATTTTTAAAAAAATGGAATGACTCACGATTCAAGGGATAGTCGATATATTAAAAGTCCTTTTTGTATTGTACTTATTTATAGATTTTTTTGAGCCCCATCTTTAAGATAAACGGCAATTTTATCTTTGCGGTAAGTAGATGATATCTCCTGGAAGTTTAAATTCTTTAGAACGGGCTGTGTGCGTCGCCCAAAATAGGCTTGATACCGAATTTATTCAAAAAGAGGCCAGGGGGGCTAAATTTCAGACCTTGATTCTTGAAGAGAGCCTGAGCAATGGTGACTGGATGCCCCTGATGAAAACTTTATGGAGTGATGAAGAGGGGACACAACCATTAAGGTGGTTAAGAGATAAAGAGAAAGATTTTTTGCCCTTGCTCCTCTACGAGCAATCGATGATGGAATTTATAAAAAAACCGACCCTAGAGACTGCAAGTAGGATTAGTATTCCGTTGATTGTGACGGCAACTTTGAGCTTGAGGGTACAACAAAGTTTTGTCCTTGATGAGGCTCTTATAGATGTAAACATAGCCAATATATTAGAGGAGCAGTACCTGGAAAATCTCAATCAATTGATCGGGCGCATTCACAAGACCTCGTTGGCTGAGGTTGTGCTCTTATCCGATTGCTCTACTCACATCTTAGATAAAGTGAAACAGTTTTCGCAAAAAAAAGATTTCCCAAAACAAAAAACTTTCTGCTGGCTTATACACGATCCGTCAAAAGCCGGATGTTTTTGTCCCGTTGAGGGATGGAAGGATTCGAGCGATCTTGTAGTGCAAAGATGGGTTCAAGAATGGACCCCGGGTGCAAGTTCCTTGAGATTTTTCGAAAGAAGATCATAAAAAAAGGAAAAAATCTTGAAAAAAGGGCGATCAAAATCCGTTTCATAAAGGTTAAATTATGACTATTCCTAGAATCAATCATTGGGCCCACTGGATCGAATTGGGACAAGACTTTCCCGGACGAAAAGACTCGTTGGACATCAGCCAGGTATCCGATCTAGTCCAAGCGTTGGAAAAGAAGTTCTCTAGCTCGCCTAAAACAAAGAGTCTTTACTCTGGCCTGATCGAGATTGCCCAAAAGCTTCTTCCTGCCCCGGAACTTGGTTTTGGGTTAGCCGTGACTTCCGAGATAGCTCAGAACACCTACTATGGGGGTTTTCATAATAGATTAAATGTTCTCCCTCTTAAAGATGGGGATATTTGCATGAGCGCCCAAGCTTTTAGGTTAGCTCTTTTAGGGAAAGGTGTTTTTAAAGAATCTGATAAAAGTCAACTTTTTTACGCTCTTGGGACCAGGGAAAAAAAATATATCTTAAGAAGACAACCCGATCTTTTACCTTTTAGAACAGACTTGCCTAATTTGATTGGGGGCTCTTCTTTAGTAGAAATTTTATGGGGTAACAATTCCCCGTTGGATCTCTTACATGATGCGGCCCTTTTTGGGGGAGACGCTCTTATCGAGGCGCTTGAGATACTCAATGCGATGGTCCCCCAGCTCTGTAGAGAAGAAGCGTTCAATTTAGAAAAAATATTGTCTAGCTACCCGTTAGGCACGTTTATCGATGCCCCGAAAAAAGAGTTCATGGCCTATCTTTTGATGTGCCATCAGTTAGAGCTTTTAAAAGGGGGAGAAATACTGGATGGAGATATCTGTCATTTATTTGATTTGATGAATGACTATTGCAGCGAACATGGGTCTCAAAAAGGGCTTTATTCTCTTATTTTGCCCGAGTTTCCCTTAAGAAGGGCTGAGATTCTTCTCTTTTGGATAAAAGAACGGAAAAAAAAAGAGGTGCATATGCATCTCACCTCTATAGATAAAATCTATAGTTGTAACCATCTTGGCTTAGGAAAAAGGGCCCATAACCCTACCCGGCTGATGGAAGAATATGACGCCATGTCAGTCGAGGATAAAAAGGGATTTATTCTTAAAATCATTTTTCATGGAAAAATTGAGGCCTTGCAAGGGACACCAAGGGCCGAATTCATCCAAAGGGTTGAAGAGAGGGAAAAAAACGATCGTCCATGGTCGGCGCTCCTTAAACTCGCACTTTTTTGTGTTGATTTTCAGCCACCTCAAGTGGAAAAAGGCACCTATCTGGCCATTTCGGATGTGTGCGATAGGAGGCTGTTGGATGAGATTCATGAGTTGAAAAATCAAGATAAAATATGGTTTCTTGAGACGTTTTTAATGCATAAAGGGTGTGCCGTCTATTTTCTAAGAACTGGTAAATTTCTCATCCTCCAAGCTCTTTTTAGCGGTATTAGAGATGCATTAGGTTCTACTATCGATATGAACCCACTTTTAAGGGACTATGTAGATAGAATTTTAGAGCTTTGTCCCGTCGAGCATGTCTCTTTAGCTCTTACGAGCCTTGGGTGCAAGGAGAAACTTGCCGTTTGTCTTAAACAATATGTGAAAAGGTACTTAAGTAACGGCGTATTCGATGAAAATGTTGCACGCACTTGTAAGAAGTTTTTTGAGATTTCGCATGAGGGGATTACCTTTATTCTATCTATCGCAATTTTAGAAACTAAAACCGATAAATTCGTTTTAAATGAACCCTGTTTTTCTAAAAGCATTCCAGAAAGATATCAAGAAGAGATCCAATTGCTAGAGATGCTATTGCAACCCTTAGCACCTCTGGCTTTTGATCCGTTGAGCAGGACGATGCAAAGGCTGCCCTTAGGCTTGAAAGAGCTATTAATGGAGGATTCATCCTTTAGCTCCTTTTTTGAAAAAGAGGTGATGGGCAGGGTTCTGTCCCTTTATAAGCAGGGCTGCGTTTTACCGGAGGAGATGTTTTTTTTAGCAACAAAACTCCCTTATCCTACTTTTTTGGAGCTTGCTGAAAAATGCCCTATCGTAGTTCCCGGGCTCCATCCGGAAATTACAATGTATGGCACAACAACCAGCATCTCCAATCATATAATAAGTTTTTTTATGATGATACTTGAGGGAGATGATTTTGCCCAGGAAGATCTACGCAAATTCTTGAATCGCTATCCCAAGATGGTAATCGGAGAGGGGAGATGGATCCAATATCTGGCCCGCCAGGTACCAATTTTGTTTTCACAAGGGGCGATTGAAAAAATTTTCGAACTTTTGCCGATGGATTTGGTCCCATTTATGGTTCAATTTGTGCTGCCTGAGCACCAGGAGTGGCTTTTGGACTCACGTTTTGAGGCTATCTACACGAAAAATATTGATAAATTTTCTATTGAGGTACGTGCTTGGCTTCTTGAGAATTTAGAACAGTGGTTTTTGGTACGAAGGGATGTGATTGAATACACTCTGTTTTTGTGGGAGAGGCCAAGAAGGAATCTGAAAGCAAAGCTGGATCTTTTGGAGGAGACGAAAAACCTGTTTTGCATTTTTTTTCAGCGGTTTTCTACGCTGCAATCCCTGCATCAAAAGTTTAGGGGAAAGCCTGGATCTGAAAAACTGTCAGCTCTTTTAGATGAACTGGGGCAGATCAAGGGGGTGATAACCCCTTGGTATGAAAAGATGGACACGATCGATTTGGAATCGATCAGCGATATCATGGATGGGGAGATTTTGGAGGGGGAGGCCTATTCATTGGAAGGGAAGGGTTGGATTTCAAAAAAGACCCGAAATCGGTTAGATGGAAATCCTTTTACTCAGATCCCTTTTTTGTCCAAAGAGGATAAAGACCGACGAGTGCCCCCTTTAAACCAAGAGGAGCTCAGGCGATTGGATGAAAATAGAGGGAAAATCGTCACTCAAATCACTGAGCTCAGAAATGCAATCACCGAAAAAAGGGGAAATAAAAAACGGATGACCGTTGATTTAAGCTAAAAAAAGAAAAGGGTTTTTCTTTGAAATTCTCCCTTTTGTAATAAGAGGCTTATCCATATGAAAAGGGGTGTATTAAACACCCCTTCTAATCTGTATACCTCTAGTCAATTCCTCGGGCTGAACTTTTGTGCTAGCTAGAGCACCTATTATGAAGCTTTTAAGGAACCTTTTTATTTATGGGTATGCAATTATCGATTGCGCACTACTGCTACCAGAACATCGTTTGGTATATATCCATCTTCGAAAAGAAATTTGTAATTAGGATTGATAGATCGAACTTTTTCTACTACTTCATCCAAAGTAATAAAGTCCATTTCCCAAGTGCCGAATAGTCTCACATCATCGATAAGGATGGTGTGGGTTTTTATGTGATGGTGCCCGATATGGTCAAGTTCTTGCAGAAGCGGAGTATTAGTTTTCCCTTTTCCAGTACCAGCTCCGGAGTAGTGTCCGTCGAGCCAAAAGGTAGCCGGAGCATCTATTTTCTTCAAAACTAACGGCAGCATTTTGGTAGTATCGCCCAAAACTAATTTGACAAAAGGGGAAGAGGCAAATCGTCTACAATTATGTCTATGAAAACTGGGTTTTAATTCGATAGAATAAATTTTCCTAAATCCAGCGTCTATAGCCATTTGAACACCATCGCCAAAAAGCCCGCCACTTTCAACGAAATATTCGTTGGGGTACTTTGCAAAAACATCTTTTGTAGTAACAGCATCTAACGACTGCCGGCCTAAAAGGGTTAAAACTGATATCGTTATCATTTTTAAATAGAATTTATTCACTAATGTCACCTTATGTTTCATGAAAGTTTCTCCTAAATTTTTTTTAATATCAATTTAATATTTGGGAACTAGTCTGTTTTCGGCGTTGATTTAATTAAATGAATCGCCAAACAGGCACCAAAAGATGCAAAATATGGAGTACTTCAAATGGATATGCCTTAATTATGTCTGTGAAAACTGTATTTTAATTCGATAGACGAAATTTTCCTTCATCCAGCGTCTATGGCAGTTTGATTACCATCGCCTATTAGCTCGCCGCTTTATAAATTATGATGAGAAAGGATGCGCTATTGCTGGATTGGATTAGAGATCTCCATCCAAACCCTGATTTTCATAAAGAAAGACCAAATCGATTGAAGTACAATGAACTTTTACTGGGGTGGGGTAAGATCTTTGTAAATTTTTTTAAAAATCTTTAGCAGGGCAATTTGTTTATCGCTTTGAGGGAGATCTTCTAAAAACCCTAGTAAATCCAAATGGAGAAAATTTTTTAAATCTGGATCAATTTCAAAATGTATTTTGGCCACAGAATCGTGGATAAGGTACTCTAGTAGTTCGCTATTATTACTAAAAAAAGCTTTGCTTATGAGGAGTTTACGAATATCTAAGCTCTTTAGAGGGTCTCTATTTACAAAGGTCTGCTCGAGATACTTAAGGAGATTATTTTGGAGTGTTTTTCTGTTGTCAGGTTCCAAAAAAATTGTTTTTTTTATGAAATCAACTATTGATTCATAGAATTTTATTGCGTCTTGTGGTCCAAAACAGAGGATTTTACCCACTAAGTCGTCGATAAATTCATGTAAAAGCACTTGATGTCCTGCCGCTATGGCCGCCTCCATGAGCTCTTTGTGTAGATTAAGATTTTTCAATGGATCACGGATCGCAACCCCTGAGGAGTCCCGCTTTTGATCAAGTGTCAAGCAAGAAAGAAAATTTAGGACTATGTCCGCTCTATTTTTTTCAGTTGCACGATGAAGAAAAGTTCTCAATTCTAGATTTTGAAGCGTTGACGCATTTACAAAACTGGTTTTAACCTGAGTTAAAAAATCGTCAAGGGCTTTTTTTTGTTGTTCTGTCGAAGTAGGAAAATTTAGAGCACTATTTAAATCTAATTTCTGACTGAATAAGTTTGGAGTTGGACTCACCAATTGCATAAAAGCTTTGGAAGCGACTTGATCTACTTTTTCAATTGGGTTAGGTGGATCACGACCTAGACCTATTGTGGGAGGAGTATGATGATTAGGAGGGGTAGATGCATTGGATCGAGGAGTACCGGGCAAGTTTGACATGCAAATTTTTCTATAGTTTTTTTACCGCCACATAGCAGAGAGTGTAAATTTCACATAGAAAAATTTCTTTTGGTTTAAGCGGGCCGATCACAATTGTTTAATACACACAGATCTGAAGCTTTTTAAGTTTTGCCTTTTATTTCATGGCTAAAATGGCAGTCTTAAAGTCTTTAAACCTTATGTAGTAATTGCTTATGTTTCCACTTTATTATTAATAGGTTACGAACAGGACAGAAAATATATAAATACTAGAAAAAGAGCATTAGCTCCAAAATAGCGCGAACGACCGAGAAACTTATTATACAACCAAACGTGATAGCCAAAAATGTAAGACTTTTACGGGCCACGATGCCCACTTTTTTTGGCTTAGTAAGCTTTCTTTTAAAAAAATTAGGTGTTATGACTATCAAGCACTATAGATAACATCTGATTAAAAGGATGCCGAGTTAGTAATTTCCCATTTTAATTTTTTAGAGCGTCAAATTAAATCTTTAAGGAGGGGAGAATACCGTTTTTAAAACCACCCACACCGGGGGAGGCTATATTGACAGATCCACCAGTTGCTATAGCGGGTCCCAGTAAAATAGCCCCTGCTCCAATTCCAATATATTGCAGCCCTTTTAGAATAGAACTTGAGTTGCTTTCGTCAGTTACATGTTTATTTTTTACAAAGATATTCCAAGAGAGCTCAATTCCTACTTTTAGTCCAACGCAGGCACCTAAAAATCCACCTAGATAGGATCCAAATTTTGCCGTTTTCAAAAGGAAAGCTTTTGTAGCAATCCAAAGCCTAGGTTTTGCTGTAGGATCGGGAGTGGGGCGATCTTTTGGGAGTTTACCAATCATCGAGGGGTCGCTTAGAACTGCACCCACACCACCTATAATTCCTACAACCAATAAAACAACAGCGGCCACAACAATGAATGCGGGTAGGGCGATAGCTCCACAAAGAGCCCCAACAACTCCATAACCTACTATACAACCAGCTGTTATACCCAGTGCTGCAAGACCTTTGAGTGCTACGGTGCCCACTTTCTTGGCTAAAAGAGCTCCCTTTGCCAAAAATGAGGGGTTTTGAGTTTGTAAACAATTGTCTGTTAGCGGATCACGGTTTTCCACAGAAAGCATAATTTCCTCCACAAAGGGGAAAGTATACATTAAAAACAATTTATTATGTGATAATTTATTGTAAAAATTCAAAACCCTAGGGGAAAAATTTGGCAATTTTGTCCCTGCTAACACTGAACGCAAGGCAAAGGTCTCCTCATCAGACTATGTGATAATCTATAAAAAGGGTTTTCGGGCCTGGGTGATGCAATCTTTGTCTAAGACCCTTTCCGGGTACGGGTTTGGGTAAAACCGGTTTTTAAAAAATTTTTATAAAAAATACTTAATAAACTAATTTTAAGCCTTAAAAAAGAGGGAGGCAAAGAGACGCATTCAAAACTTTTGATTGGAGTAAGGTGCATATCCCGATTTTATTGAACTATTATAATCAGAAAGGTAACGGGGCTCCCCGGTGATGGTACGAGTACCTTGGAAAAACAGAGGGGGTATGCTCTTAAAATAGAAGCGGTACCTGTCCATACTGATGAAAATCGTCTAAAAAACAAAGTTACAAAAAAATTTTTTAATTTTCTTCACGATCTTTTTGAGTTGCGATTAACGAGACCGCTCTCCCTTTACTTTGTGGCTCGGATGAAGAACTCGATGATACATCTTGCTCAAGATGAACAAATACAGGAGAAGTTGAAGTTGCTTACGACATATTTATTTACCTATCTAAGTCTCTCTAATTTAAACTTTTTGTTATGCTGGAGCTGGAGGAACCCGATGCTGAACGTCTTGTCTTAGTAAAGATTTCCCGAGTTCATCGATTATCACCCTATTTGCCTTCTCGCTACAATTCAGTTGTTCCTTCTTGCTCTCGTCAATCGTGGCTTCTGATACTAGTTTCGTGATTATCCGCCCTTTTCGAGAAATAGGCGAAAGAGGCTTTCCTTTTTTTTACGATAAAGAAGGGCAGCCCTGTGAGAGCCATTAAAAGGGCAAGAGTCACTGCTACAGGCCCAGCAGTAAAAAGAATAAAAAAGCAAAATACGAGGGCAGACACCCCG
>Ga0194129_10001222_pt1 | contig 43527 bp, 35 predicted proteins | sample TA2KigCa35mmetaG_FD_150862 | JGI IMG/M metagenome (GOLD analysis project Ga0194129, IMG submission 150862) | Freshwater microbial communities from Lake Tanganyika, Tanzania - TA2015038 Kigoma Deep Cast 35m | ecosystem: Environmental > Aquatic > Freshwater > Lake | place: Tanzania: Lake...
ACGTCGAAGCGCTTCTCGGTGAGCGCCTGCGCGGCCTCCTTCGCGAGGTCGCGAGCCAGCGCCTTGTCGGCGTCGGAGGCCTGCGCGACGGCGTGTGGGGAGAGGGAGAGCGCGGCGAGCGAGAGCACCACGGCAAGCCACGTCGACGACGACTTCATCGCGCGCGAGCCTAGCGCAATCTCGACCGCTCGGGGGAACGCTGCGTCGCGCCCTCCCGGGCGTGCGCTGCGAGCGTCTCAGAAGCCCGGATCGAACTTCTTCGGCGGGGCGGCCTTCGGGGCAGGCGATTTCGGCGGCGACTTCGACGGCGGCGGCGGTCGCGGCGCGTGAGCGGGGGGAGCGTGCGGAGCCGTGGGAGGCTTCGTGCTCGCGGACGCGCTCGCCGAAGCGCTCGCGCTGACGGCCGGGGGGGGTGCGCTCGCGGCGGAGGCGGACGCCGGCGCGCCAGCGGCGAGCGTGGCCGAGGCAGAGGCCTCGGGCGGCGCAGCGAGGGCGCTCGCGGGCGGAGAAGACGCGTCGGTAGGCGCGGGGATCGACACGGGCTCGGTCGACGCCGAAGGAGCGGCAGGCGCCACTGCCGAGCGTGTGAGGAAGTAGGCCCCCGTCGCGACGGCAGCCGCTCCGACGAGGCCGACCACGAGCACCGCGGCCCCCTTCGAGCGCGCGGGCCCTGGCGGCGGCGTCGCGGCGATGCCTGCGACCGAGCCCATCGCACCGCTGTCGCCGAAGGGCTGCGGGGTCGCCTGCGGGACGCCATAGCCGGGATTCGAGGGGTAGCCACCGTGGGCGGCGTACGGGCCGCTGTTTCCCGCGTAGGCGCCCGGCGCGACACCGGCCGCAGGATACGGCGTGAGATGGCCCGGCATGGGCGTGTCGATGTCGAGCGCCATGGTCTTCTGCAGCGGACTCGGCGCCGGCATCCCCGTGAGCGTCGAGTATCCGCCCGTCACCATGCTCACGCCGAGAGCGTGCGCAAGGCCCTCGCTCAGCTCCTTTGCCGTCTGGTAGCGGTGGTCGGGATCGCGCTGCGCGGCGCGGTGCCACCAGCGGTCGAACGAATCGGGGAGCCCGGGGCACACGTGCGACGGGACCGGAGGCGCCTGCGTGACGATGCGGATCAACAGGTCGCCGAGCGCATCGCTCTTGAAGGGCAGCTCACCGGTCACGCAGCGAAACGCGACGACGGCGAGGGACCAGAGGTCCGCGCGCGAGTCGACCGCCTTGATGCCCTGCGCTTGCTCCGGGCTCATGTAGTACGGCGTGCCGAGCAGCGCCCCGGTGCGCGTGTTCGAATCGAGCTGGTTGGTGCGCTTCGCGACGCCGAAGTCGAGGACCTTCGCGATTTCGCCATCGTCGTCGGGCACGAGGAAGATGTTCTCGGGCTTGAGGTCGCGGTGAACGATCCCCGCCGCGTGGGCTTTCATCAAGGCGCGGCTCACGCCGGCGATGATCCGACAGGTCTCGGTCGCGTCGAGCCGTCCGCGCGCGCGGAGACGCGAGTTCAGCGGCTCACCCTCGAGATACTCCATCGCGAGGTACTGCAAGCTGCCCTCGACCCCGAAGTCGAGGATCTGCACGACGTTGGGGGAACGCAGCGCCGCGGCGGCCTTGGCCTCACGCTCGAAGCGCTCGCGGACATCAGCCTTCTCGGCGGAGTCGGCGTGGATGAACTTAATCGCGCACGGGATGTCGAGCGCGATGTGCTGCGCTGCCCACACGTCCCCCATTCCGCCCTGGCCCAGCACGCGGACGAGACGGAAACGGTCGGCGATGACTGCGCCTTCCCTCAACTCCACGAAGTGTCCCTTCCGACCGGCCACTGAGCCGTTCGACGCGACTCCCGAGTATCACGCATGACCGCGAGGGTCCAGTGATGCCTCGCCTCCAAACCGTCGGTCGGCCGCCGACCCGCGCGTCGCCGCGGCGTCATGGGCACGTCTCCCCCGCGGGGCGCGGCGGGGCACAAGCGCAGACCCAGTCGACGAGCGTCGCGACCTCATCCTCGGTGAGCTCGGGCGGCTTCAACGGCATGAACCCGCTCTCCACGACGCTCTTCATAAGCGCGAAGACCGCCTTGCCGACGTAGAGCTGCTGGGAGTCGGAGAATGCGTCGAGCGCGAACGGGGCGCCCTCCTTGGCAGGAGTCGTGTGGCAGCGCGCGCAGTTGTCGACCATGATCCGCTCGACCGCGCAGGGGTAGTCGCCGACCATCTCCCCAGCCTTCGCTACGTCGCACCCATCGAAGCACGCGGGGACGCTGCCGCCCGCGCCCCCCTGCCCTCCCTCGCCGCCGCCCGAACCCGATCCGATGGCCGACGACGCGCTCGTCGACGAGGCAGCCGACGGCGGGAGCGGCTCGCACGTCCCGGCGACGCAAGTGGTCTCGAGGTCGGCCTTGCAGGACGATGCGAGCGACAAGGCGAGCACGGCGAGCGAGCCGACGACCGCGGGAATTCTCATCGAAGCGTCATCCTAGCGCCGTTCGACCCATCCTTCGGGGACATTCCAGCCGTGTCGCGTCACCGACCCAGCTCGTTCGCGCGGCGCGTCGCAGCCTCCACGGCCTCGATGAAGGCGCTCCTCACCCCCGCGGCCTCGAGCCTCGCGAGCCCGGCGATCGTGGTCCCACCCGGGCTCGTCACGCGGTCCTTAAGCGCGGCCGGGTGCTCGCCTGTCGCGACGAGGAGGCGCGCCGAGCCGAGCACCGTCTCGGCCGCGAGCGTCATGGCGACGTCGCGCGGCAACCCCATCTTCACGCCGCCGTCCGCGAGCGCCTCGATCATCACGAACACATACGCGGGGCCGCTCCCCGAGAGCCCGGTCACCGCGTCGAGCTGCGCCTCGGGGACTCGCACGACGCGCCCGACTGCGGCGAACAGCTCCGTCGCGACGACGAGATCCGCGTCCGTCGCGCGCGCCCCGGCGGCGAGCGCCGTGACTCCGGCGCGCACGAGGGCAGGCGTGTTCGGCATCGCGCGGACGACACGAGCAGGCATCGCAGCTTCAACGACGCGAGCCGCGATGCCGGCGGCCACCGTCACTGCAAGGCCAGCGAACTCGCCGAGCTCCGCGAGCGCGACCGCCATCGCCTGCGGCTTGACGGCGATCACCAAGAGGTCCGCCTCGCGCGCGACGTCGCGGTTCGAGGCACGGCACGCGATCCCATGCGCCGCGGCGAGCAGCTCGCGTCGTTCGGCGTTCGGCTCCGCGACGGCGACAGCGCCCCGCTCGACGACTCCTTGCTCGAGGAGACCCCGCACGATGGCTTCGGCCATGTTGCCGCCGCCAATGAACCCGAGCCGACGCCCCGCGAGCGCTGACATACAGTTCAATGTAGGATGACGCTCGGCCGAAGGCGAGTTACCCGGTCGCCCATGAGCGGGCCATTCAACCTCGCGGATTACTATCTGTTCGACCGCCTCGACGAGGGCCTCGCGGAAGCTCCGGCCCTGCTCTTCGGGGAGCGTCGTCAGAGCTACGCCGAAGTCGCCGCCGACGTGCGCGCGCTCTCGGCGTACCTGATCGCCGCCGGCGTCGCGGCCGAGCAGCGCGTGCTCCTCGCGCTCCCAGATACGCCTGCGTATGCGGCTGCGTTCTTCGCCACGTTGCGGATCGGCGCCGTCGTCGCGATGGGCAATCCGCACGCGCCGACGGGCGATCTCGACTACCTCGTCCGCTACACCGGGGCCCGCGCCGTGGTGACCACCGTCGACGTCGCCGGCGCGCTCGCCCCGACGCTCGCCGAGTGCGGCTGCCTCGTGATTCAGGTCGAAGACGTCGCGACCGGCGAGGACTGGCGGGCTCGACGAGCAGACGCCTCGCCCGCGGTGTGGCTCGCCGACGCGCTCGAGGGCGGGCGGAGGCTCGAGGAGCGCGGCGCGCCGACCCGTCGCGAGACGGAGGCCGATCACCCCGCGATCTGGCTTTTTACCTCGGGGTCGACCGGACGCAGCAAGGCCGCGATGCACTGCCACCGCGACTTCGCGTTCAACACCGAGCGCTACGCGATCAGCACGGTCGGCTACCGTCACGGCGACATCACCGTGAGCGTGCCGAGGCTCTTCTTCGGCTACGCGACCGGCACGAACCTGATGTTCCCGTTTCGTGTGGGGGCCACGGCCGCGCTCTTCAGCGAGCGACCGACGCCCGAGACGCTGGCGCGCGCCATCGAGCGGTATCGGCCGACGATCGTCACCAACGTCCCGACCATGATGGGAAAGCTGCTCGAGGACGACGACGCACGCACGGCGCGAAAGGAGCCGCGCCTCGATTTGTCGTCGGTGCGCTTCCATTTGTCGGCCGGTGAGGCCCTGCCGCCGGCCTTGCTCGCGCGCTTCCTCGAGCGTTTCGGCGGCGAGGTGTACGATGGGATCGGCTCCGCAGAGATGTTTCACATCTATTGCTCGAACCGCCCTGGGGATGTGATGCCAGGCTCGCTCGGGCGAGTCGTCGACGGTTACGAGCTTCGCATCCTGGCCGCGGACGCCGAGGGGCCGGGAGCCCCGACTCTTCCGGCGGGTGAGACCGGCGTGATGTGGGTGAAGGGCGACTCGGTCGCGCTCGGTTACTACGGCGATCGCGACAAGAGCTGGGAGACGTTCCACGGCCACTGGTGCAGGACCGGCGACCTGTTTCGGATCGACGAGCGCGGCTACCTATGGTTCGAGGGGCGCGCGGACGATCTGCTCAAGGTCGGAGGGATTTGGGTCGCGCCGCTCGAGGTCGAAAACTGCCTCGCCGAGCACCCCGTCGTCGCCGCCGTCGCGGTCATCGGCGTCGAGCTCGAAGGGCTCGTCAAGCCCAAGGCGTTCGTGGTGCCGAAGAGCCAAGAGGAGGCCACGGAGTCGCTCGCGGACGCGCTGAAGCACTGGGTCCAAACGCGCCTCAGCAAGCACAAGTACCCGCGCCTCGTCGCCTTCGTCGATGAGCTGCCGAAGAACGATCGCGGAAAGATCGATCGCAAGGAGCTCCGACGACGCGAGCTCGCGGGCCAGAACCCGGTCGGGCGATGAAGCTCGCCGAGCTCACCACCGTCGCGCTCGCCGAAATGCTCGCGCGAGGCCCCGTCGTGGCGCTCTTGCCCGTCGGCTCGGTCGAACCGCACGGGCCCCACCTCCCGCTCGGGACCGACACGCTCATCAGCGAAGCCGCGATCACGCGCGCGGTAGGTCGCCTCGCAGCGCACGGCGTGACGGCGCTCGTCGCTCCCGCGATCCCGTACGGCGTCACCGAGTACGCGCGCGGCTTCGCAGGCGCGGTGTCGATCGATGGCGCGACCTTGACGGCCTTCGTCCGTGGCGTGATCGAGGCGCTCCTGCGCGAGGGGCTCTCCCACGTATGCGTGGTGAACAACCACCTCGAGCCCGAGCACGACACCGCGCTCCGGAGCGCGCTCGTAGGCCTCGCCGGGCGCGCCTCGCTCGCTTGCCCGCTGACGCGGCGCTGGGGACGCACCTTGTCCGCCGAGTACAAGAGCGGCGCGTGTCACGCAGGGCGCTACGAGACATCGCTCGTGCTCGCCGCTGCGCCTGCCCTCGTCGACACCGCCGCCGCACGCACCTTGCCGCCGCTCGCGACGAGCCTGTCGGACGGAATCCGCGCGGGGCAGCGGACCTTTGCTGCGATGGGGCTCGACGCGGCCTACACGGGCGCGCCGGCGGAGGCGTCGGCGGACGAGGGACTCGAGCTCACGGAGCGGCTCGCCGAGATGGTGGCCACAGAGGTGCTTGAAGCCTTGGTCACGCTCGGGCTGTCGACGACCGCGTGAGGCAAAGCGAGCGGCGCGTACACGCCGTCGCCGGGCTCATCGACCGTCGAGCAGGAGCTGCGTGAGGACGTAGTTCGCGACGAGGATCGTGACGCAGGTCTCGACCACCGCGCGCGTCGTCGCGAGGCCCACGCCCTTCGCACCGCCGCTCGCGTGAAAGCCGTGTCGATTCGCGATCGCGGCGATGACGAAGCCGAACGCCGCAGACTTGATGATGCCCATACGCAGGTCTGCGACCACCGAAAGATCGCGCACGCTCTGAGCGAACACGCCCGGGTCACCGCCCAGCCACACGACCGCGACGAGATAAGCGCCCATCATCCCGACCGCCGCGTAGAGAACGCAGAGCAGCGGCACCATCAAGACCCCGGCGACGAGCCGCGGCGAGAGCAGGTACTGAACCGCGCTCACGCCCATCGTCGTGATCGCGTCGATCTGCTCGGTGACCCGCATGTTGCCGAGCTCGGCCGCCATCGCGCTCCCCGCGCGCGCCGTCACCATGATCGCCGCAAACACCGGCGCGACCTCGCGTGTGAGCGATACCGCAACGAGCCCTCCGACGCGCCCCTCAGCGCTGAAATTGCGGAGCGCGTAGGTCGTCTGGAGCGCGACGACCATGCCGCTGAAGAGCCCCGTCAACCCCACGATGAAGAGGGACTGCACGCCGATGAACTCCATCTGCGCCAGCATTTGTCCGCCCCGAAAGGGCCGTCGGAACAGCCAGCGCAGCGTCCGCAGCGTCAGCGAGACGGTGAGGCCAACCCCCTCGAGCGCGCGTACGAACGGCCCGAGCAGCCGTACTGCCACGGGGCCGCGCACAGGCACGGGCTCGCCGCTCACGCCGCCGTCTTATCACGGCGCGCGAGCGAGCTGGAGTCACCCTCGCGCGACGAATTGCTGGAGCTCGGGCCGCCCGCCATCGCCGACGGCGAGGCGCGCACGTCGACTCTTCTGAGCGACCTCGATCCCGATGCGGAGCGCTCCGCCCCCCAACTCGGACTCGTAGGCGTCGCCCCACTCCACGACGAGGAGCGCCTCCTCCCGCCGCTCGCGGAGGCCGAGGAGCTCGACCTCCTCTCCGCCGCCGACGCGATACAGGTCCACATGGAGCACAGGGAACCGCGCACCGTGCTCGTGCACCAAGGCGAACGTCGGGCTCTGAACGGGGACGGCGTGCGGTACCCCGAGCGCACGCAGGAGCGCCCGCGTAAAGAACGTCTTCCCGGCGCCGAGCGGTCCCGACAGCAGCACGAGGTCACCAGGAGCGAGGAGCATCGACAGCTCTCGGGCGAGGCGGATGGTCGCGCGACGCGTGGGGAGCTCGCGCGACGCGGGCGGCGCGCTGCGCGAGCCCGTCACCGGATCACCTTGCCGCCGCGAACCTTCCGGATGGCGAGCTCGCGCAGGATGGTGCGATCGCCCGCGAAGCCGCTCGCCGCCGACGTCCAGAGCTCGGCCTTCGCCGCGGACAGGGCGGCGACGGCGTCGCCTCGGCGCGCGCGCACCTCGTCGTCGCTGGCCGCGTCCCCGAGCTCGCGCACGGCCTTGCCTGCCAGCACGGCCGCGTCGCGCCCGAGCGCCATCCACCAGTTCGGTGTCGGACGTCCGGACTCGAGCCACCCCACGAGCCGAAGGTCGGACGCCCCGCGCTCCGCCGGGACGGGAAAGATCCCAACCTCGAGGACGCGAGCACCCTCCGCGCGCTTGATATTCGTCAATGAGCCGAGGCCGAGCGCGAGCGGAAGCCGCTGTTCCCGGGCAAGCGCCGCGACCTCGGAGCCGCAGTACGCACCGTCCGCTACGACGAGCGCGTCGACTCGCTCGCCCGCGAGCTGCGCGGCCGTCGGCGTCGGGTCGCAGCCGAACTCCACGCCGGTGCCGGCGGGCTCGACGAGCTCCTCGAGGCCCGCGCCGAGGACGGCCCCGACTCCCGCGACCACCTTCGCGCCGTCGTCTCGAAGGGCGGCCGCGAGGCTTCCGATCGAGCGAGCGGCGGGCTCCCCCAAGACGAAGGTCCGCGTCGACCTCGTCACCGAGGTGAGACCGCTCGCGGTGAGCAACACGACGGCGAGCCCCTGCTCCTCGGCAAAAGTCGCGGCCGGGGCGACGTGACGCGGATCGATCCCGGCGACGATGACGGCGGCGCCCTCCGCAGCCAACTCCGCGAGAGCACGCTCGACGCGCAGGGGGTCCCCCCCGTCGTCTCGCGAGACCAAGCGCGCCCCCGAGTCGCCGATCCCCATGCCAAACGACAATCCGGTCACCACATCGGCGCTGCGTCGCTCCAGCATCGGCCCCCCGAGCGCCAACAGCACGCCGACCGTCCGCGCCGTCACGCGACCGCGCGTTCGGTCGCCCGCGAGGCGCGCGACGTCCTCCCCGGTAGGCCCGAGCAGGGGCCCAGCCTCCTGGAGCAAGGTCCTTGCGAGCGGGACGTTCTTGTCGGCGACGGCGCGGCGCGCGAGGAACTGCGCAAGCGACTCGAGCAAGCGGCGCTCCTCTCGAGTCGCGGACCCGAGCGACGAGGCGCGCGTACGCAGGTGGTCGACGAGCCGCGGGACGGGCACGTCTCGAAACAGCGACGAGATGCGCGCGAGCACCCGCTCACGTTCGGCGGGAGCGGCCTCGACGATGAGCACGTCCACGAGCCGCAGCGTCGTCTCCCAGTCAGCGGTCGCGACAGCGGCCCGCACGAGCTCTTCGTCCAGCAGCGCCGTGGCGAGCGGATCGAGCATTTTGTGCAGCAGAGGCCACAAGAGACGCATCGCGCGACGCGCGTCGCCGGCTCGCCGAGCGGCGACCCCGGTGACCAAGGTCCCGAGATCACGCGTGACGCCAGGCGGGCCGAGCACCGCACTCTGCGAGCGCTGCTCGGCCACGACGAGGTCCCCGCGTTCGAGCGCACTCCACCCCGCGAGCGCGTCGAGCAGTCGCGCGAGCGAGTCACGCGGGTAGCGCCTCGCTAGGTCGGAGAGCGTCTTCTCCATCTCGCCCCGCGCGGCCGGCTCGGCCTGCATCCAACGCCGGATCAGCGGACGCGCAGCCTCCTCGACGGGCACGGTCTCCCCAATCGAAGGTTGCGGCGCGGGGAGCTCGACCTGAGCGCTCGAGCACCCCGTCGTCGCGAGCGCGCCCACGACCGCCCAGCTTGACGCCCTCACGAGACCGCTCCTGAATAATCTCACGTGACTCATCCGTCGAGCGCAGAGCCGTCCGCTCCCCCAGCCTCGCGTCTATGGCCGCGCGTCGTCGCGCGAGTCGTGGGCGTCCCGTTCACGACGTTCATGTTGCTCGACCTATGGGCGAATTCCAAGGCGGCGCAGGGAGTCGTCGCGTTTCGACACGCTCTCGAGCCCGTTCGCGCGTGGCCTTCCTGGGTCGTCATGCCGCTCGCGTTCGTGCTGGCGCTCGACTTGGTCGGATTGGCGCTGGCCGCGCGAGACCGTCGCGATTCAACCGCAGCGCTGCGCGGGCTGGGAGCCGTCGCCGTTGGCCTCGCGGCCGTGCGGCTCGCGGTGTTCTGGCGCGGGCTACGCGTCGCGGGGCACACGCTCGAAGACGCGCGCGCGACGCTCGTCGCGGAGGCGTCGCGAACCTGGCACGGAATCCCCGGTGTCGCTTACCTGTGGATCCTGGCCCTCGGGGCGACCGCCGCCTTCTGCGCTCGCGCGGCCCCGTCGGCGGTTGAGCGGTGGTTGGGCCTCGAGGGGCTCAAGTCGAAGCGCGGCGTCGTCCTCGCGAGCGCGCTCGTCGCGGCGATCGGGTTCGCGGTCGCTGGCGCATCCGTCCTCACGTTGGCCACGGGGCTGCGACCGCTCGTCGGCGAGGACAGTCCCTGCGGCACCTGCGCCTCGCCCTGAACCCCGAGGCTCATCCGCCGCGACGATGCGGGACGTGGACGCCGCGCTCCTCGGCGCATCGGATCGCCGTTTCGTAGCCTGCGTCCGCGTGGCGGAACACGCCCATCCCGGGGTCCGATGTGAGCACGCGCTCGAGGCGGCGCGCGGCCTCGTCGGTCCCGTCGGCGACCACCACCATGCCAGCGTGAATCGAGTTCCCGATGCCCACGCCACCGCCATGATGGAGGCTGACCCAGGACGCTCCGCTCGCTGTGTTGACCAGCGCGTTGAGGAGCGGCCAGTCGGCGATCGCGTCGGAGCCGTCCTTCATCGCCTCGGTCTCTCGGAAGGGCGACGCAACCGAGCCACAGTCAAGGTGGTCGCGGCCGATGACGATCGGCGCCTTCACCTTGCCGCTCCGCACGAGCTCGTTGAAGGCGAGGCCAGCCTTGGCGCGGTCGCCGTAGCCGAGCCAACAGATGCGCGCCGGCAGCCCTTGGAAAGCGATCCGCTCCTTCGCCATCGAGAGCCATCGCGCGAGATCCTGGTCATCGGGCACGCACTCGAGGACCGCACGGTCGGTCGCCTCGATGTCGGCAGGATCTCCGGACAGCGCGACCCAGCGGAAGGGCCCCTTCCCCTCGCAGAAGAGCTCTCGCACGTAGGCGGGCACGAAACCGGGGATATCAAAGGCTCGCTCGCACCCCGCTTCCATCGCGCACGTGCGGATGTTGTTGCCGTAGTCGAAGGTCTCGCTGCCGCGCCGTTGGAGCTCGAGCATTGCCTCGACCTCGACCCGCATCGAAGCCTTCGCGCGCACGACGTAAGCTTGAGGATCGGCGGCGCGCAGCTTCGCCGCGTCGTCGAGCGAGAGCCCAGCCGGAATGTAGCCGACGAGCGGGTCGTGGGCGGCGGTCTGTTCGGTGACGAGCGCCGGAACGACGCCGCGACGGACGAGCTCGGGGTAGATCTCGGCGGCATTGGCGCAGAGCGCGAACGAGCGCGCTTCGCCAGCATCGGCGGCCGCTTGGACCCGACGTAGAGCCTCGTCGAGCGAGCCGACTTGCTCGTCGACGTAGCGCGTCGCGAGGCGTTTCTCGATTCGCGAGGGATCCACCTCGATCGAGAGCGATGGCAGGCCAGCGAAGGTGGCGGCGAGCGGCTGCGCGCCGCCCATCCCGCCGAGCCCCGCCGTGAGGAGCCAGAGCCCCGAGGTCGTGCCCGTCCTCGCGGCGTAGGCCTTGCGTGCCGCCACGAAGGTCTCGAACGTGCCCTGCACGATCCCCTGCGAACCGATGTAGATCCACGAGCCCGCGGTCATCTGCCCGTACATGGTGAGCCCGAGCGACTCGAGCCGTCGGAACTCATCCCAGGTCCCCCAGCGCGGCACGAGGTTCGAATTCGCGAGGAGCACCCGAGGGGCGTCCCGATGGGTGCGCACGCGCCCGACGGCCTTGCCAGACTGCACCAGGAGCGTCTCGTCGTCCGCGAGGTCGCGGAGCTCGCGGGCGAGCACGTCGAAGGCCTCCCACGAGCGCGCGGCCTTGCCCGTCCCACCGTAAACGACGAGGTCCTCCGGCCGCTCGGCGACCTCCGGGTCGAGGTTGTTGTGGAGCATCCGGAGCGCAGCTTCCTGCACCCAGCCCTTGCACGTGCGCGTCGTCCCTCGCGCCGCTCGAACCGTCCTCGTCGTCATCGCATCCTCCGCCGCGTTCCGCGCGGTCTTCGCGTGTCTCGTCGTTTCGCTCGCCGCGCTCGCCTCAGACGTCGAGGTCGGTGCTGGTCATCACTTCGTGGAACTCGATGACGTTCGGCCCGGAGAACATCTCCTTCGGCGCGCGATTCTTGTGCGCTTCGGCGAATGCCTCGCTTTGCGTCCAGGCGACGAAGTCGTCGAGCCGGCGCCACCAGGTCTTCACCTCATAGAAGCCGCGCGCTGCGGGGTCGTCCACGAACGTTGCGGTGGCGCGATCGAACTTCAGCGGGCGCGGCCGGTGCACCTCGTTCCGAACGAAGCCTGGCGCCGTGTCCACGAGGTGGGCGCGATGCCGGAAGCGCTCCTCGAAATCGATCTCGTGTCCCTCGGCCACCGGGATTCGGTTTGTCACCACGATCATGGCTTTGGGGTACGGGGTCGAGCGCCGCGGCGCAAGCCCGGGCGACATGGTGAGCCGCACTCTGGATGCGGTGCGACGCGATCCGAGCTAGGTCCAAGGGATGTCGACATTCGACGCTCGCAGCACCGCGGAACAAGTCTCCGAAGGCATCGACCTCCGGGGCAAGACCTGGCTCGTGACCGGTTGCAACTCCGGCATTGGCCTCGAGACGGCGCGAGTTCTTTCGCTGCGGGGGGCGCACGTCGTCGGGGCAGCGCGCACCTTGGAGAAGGCAAAAGAGGCGCTCGCAGGTTTGCCGAACCCGGGCTCGCCGCTCGCCTGCGAGCTATCCGACCTCGGCTCCGTTCGTGGCGCGGTCGAGGCGATCCGCTCGATGGGGACCGCGCTCGATGGGGTCATCGCCAACGCCGGCATCATGGCGCTGCCGAAGGCCGAGACGAAGTACGGGCTCGAGCTGCAGTTCCTGACCAACCACGTCGGGCACTTCGCGCTCGTGACCGGCATCGACGACCTCATGACCGACCTGGCGCGCGTCGTGGTCGTGAGCAGCGGAGCGCATCGCTACGCGTCCGAGCGGGGCCTCGAGCTCGACAACCTCGACGGAGCGACCGACTACGAGCCCTGGCGCATGTACGGACGCTCGAAGCTCGCCAACATCCTGTTCGCGCGCACGCTCGCGCATCGGTTCGCCAAAGGCGGCAGCCAGCGGACGGCCTTCTCCCTCCACCCGGGGGTCATCCGTACGAACCTGACGCGCCACATCGCGGACGTGGACACCCTCCTCGCGCCGATGAAAAGCAGCATGAAGACCGTGGCGCAGGGCGCGGCGACACAAGTGTACGTCGCGACTCAGCCGGGCCTCGAGGCGCACTCCGGCGCCTACTTCTCCGACTGCGCGGTCGCTCGCACGATCCCGTCCGGCACCGACGATGCGCTCGGCGAGGTGCTTTGGGGCCGCACCGAAACGCTGCTGGCAGCGCTGGGGTGAATCCGCCGGCGAGCGCCCTCCCGGTTGACACGCGACGGCCCACGTGCATAATTCGCCGCCCCTCCCTTAGGGGATTGCGGAGCAAGTCATGAAGAGCCCGGTCGTCCAAGCCCTCGAAGCCGCCCAGATTCGCAGCGATCTCCCCGAGTTCCGCTGCGGCGACACCGTCAAGGTCAACTACAAGGTCGTCGAAGGCGACAAGACCCGCGTCCAGATGTTCCAGGGCGTGGTCATCAAGCGTCACCGCGCCGGGTCTCGCTCGACCTTCACCGTGCGCAAGGTGAGCTTCGGCACCGGCGTCGAGCGCATCTTCCCGCTCAACAGTCCGCGCATCGAGTCGATCGAGGTCGCCGCGAAGGGCCTCGTGCGCCGCTCGCGCCTATTCTACCTGCGTGAGCGCGCTGGTAAGGCCGCTCGCGTTCGCGACGTCAAGGATCGCTGAACCGGCGCGCGAGAGCGCCATCCCGTTCGGGCGACCCGCCCTTCGACGAGAAACCGTCGAAGCGGCGGGTTTCTCTATTGATTTCACGCCCACCTCAGGGTCTATGCTGCGGTGTCGTGTCTCCTCCCGACGTGCTTCGTGCGTCGGCGTCCAAGGAGCATCGAGGACATGATGACGAAGTGCCTCCGCTGCGGTTCCGACAACCTTCCTAGCGCCGGACAGTGCCAGATCTGCGGCGCGCCGCTCCCCGGAGGAGCTCCCAAGCCTCCTGGGCCTCCGTCGATGGGAGGCCTACCCGGTTTCGGTCCGCCGCCCGCGGCGCCACCGCCGCCGGGTTTCGGGGCACCGCCAGGCTTCGGGGCACCGCCAGGCTTTGGAGCCCCGCCCGGCTTCGGCCCACCCCCCGGACCGCCGGGCGCTCCCCAGGGCTTCGGCCCTCCCCCCGGACCGCCGGGCGCTCCCCCGGGCTTCGGCCCTCCCCCCGGACCGCCGGGCGCTCCCCTGGGCTTCGGCCCACCCCCCGGGGCGAGCCCGTTCGACAGCGCCAGGGGCCCCGGGGACGCCGGCGGACCATCGGGTCGTCCGGGCTATCCGCCGCCTCCGGCGCCGTCCGCCGAGCCGCCGGCGCCGCCCCGACGCCAGAGCTCACCGCCCCCGGCCCCGGCTTCGGCGATGGTGCCGCCCGCGCCAGGTTCCGACCGTGGTCGAGGACCGACACCTCCATCGGCGAGCAGTGACTCCGAGCCGAGGCGCGTTCTTGCGGGCTTCGTCTATTCATTCCAGGAAGACGCGTTCGGCAAGCACTGGCTGCTCCACGAAGGCGAGAACCTCGTCGGGCGTGCCGAGACCAACGTCAAGTGCGAGATCCCAGTCGCGCACGGCACGACCTCGACGCGGCACGCCACGATTCGCTGCTCGAACGGCTCAGTCTCCATCCAGGACATGAAGTCGACGAACGGCACCTACGTGAACGGCAGGCGCCTCGACCCGAACATCCCGGTCCAGCTGAACGACGGCGATAAACTCCGGTTCGGAGGCTTCACCGTGACCCTGGTCGTCGCACAGCGGAGCTGAAGGGACGCGTAGCTCGAGGTGACCGCCGGCGGCATGCAGCTCGAGTTCGCGTCGGCGACCGATCCCGGTCTCGACCCCCACAAGCGAGTCAATGAGGACTCGTACGGGCAGGTCGACACGCCGGTCGGTCGCATCTTCGTCGTCTGCGACGGCATGGGCGGTCACGTCGGCGGCAAGCAAGCGAGCGAGCTCGCGGTCAAGACGATCGTCGACCTGGTCTCGGCCGCGCACCCCTCCGACGAGCCCGTCCGCGCCCTGGTCGCGGCGATCGAAGAGGCGGCGCGTCGCGTGTACGAGCTCGGCGGCCCAGGCGTCAACCTGCAGCGGCCCGGCTCGACGTGCGTCGCGGCCCTCTTCAAGGAGGGCATGCTCGAGCTCGCGCATGTCGGGGACAGCCGCGCCTACATGATCCGCAGCAAGCAGATCCATCGCGTGACCCGCGATCACTCCTACATCCAGGAGCTGATCGACTCGGGGAAGATCTCTGAGAAAGAAGCCTTCGGACATCCCGAGTCGAACAAAATCACGCGCGCGCTCGGCATGACGCCGACTGTCCAGGTCGAGACGCGCAGCGAGCCGCTCGAGCTCTTCGACGGTGACGTGTTCATCCTCGCGACGGATGGGCTCACCGATCTCGCGCGGAACGAGGAAATCCTCGTGACCACGCACTCGCTGCTGAAGACGGCCGACGTCCAGGCCGCGTGCAACGAGCTCGTCGCGCTCGCCAATCGCCGCGGTGGGCATGACAACATCACCGTCCAGGTGGTCCGCGTGCAGCGCGCAGGACCCAAGCTGACTCAGACGCAGGCGGGCGGACCCGTGCGGAGCCGCTCGCTGCCGCCGTCCACGGTCGTCCAGGGGCCACCTGGGCACACCCAACCGGCGCTCACTCCGACGCAGGTCGACGCGGGCTACGGCGCTCCCGCCTCGAGCCTGCCGATGGGCCCCCACAGCGCGCCGCCGTTTGGCGGGCCGCACGGGCCACCGCCATCGTTGCCCGCGCCCTCGGCGCCGCCCGGTCCGAACCCGCTCATGAACGTCGTCCTCGCGATGGCGGTGGTGATCGGTCTGCTGCTCGCGGCGCTGGTCTGGGCGCTGAAGCTGCGGTAGCCCCAACGCTTCGGGGTCACGGCCACCGCGAAATCGTGGCAACCTGTCGCCCCGCGAGTTTCGCGTACCTGGAGACCGACGCATGATCCCGAGCTTCGGCAAGCAAACCCTCTCGATCGGTAGCCACCCCCAGTGCGATGTCGTCCTCCAAGGGCACGGCGTCGCCTCCGAGCACGCCCGCATCACGAACCAAGGCGGCGGCAAGCTCGTCCTCACGCACCTCGGCGCTGGCGCGACGGTCGTGGATGGGCGCCAGATGGGCGCGGGCGAAGCGACCGCGTTTGACTTTCGTCAACAGTTCCGCATCGGCGATGCCGCGCTCCCGCTCGACCACCCGGCGATCACCTCGATGCTCGTCTCGGTCGGGACCGCGAGCGCCCCCCCGGGCCAGCTCATCATCGGTCGCGATCCGGCGCGAAGCTCGCTCGTGATCGGCCACCCGAGCGTGTCGAGCCTCCACTGCACGGTCGCGCTCGATCGTCAGATGGTGACGGACCACGGCTCGACGAGCGGCACCTACCTCGCGGGACAGAAGCTCACGCCGAACCAGCCGGCGCCGCTGCCTCGGGACGGTGCGATCTACCTCGGCCCCGTGCCGGTCCGCCTCGACTTCCTCCAGAACCTGGCGATGCAGCTCCGCGGCGGAAGCCCCGAGCCCGTCCTGCCGGCCGGCGGCTACGGCGCCGCTGCCCCCGCCGCGGACACGGGCGGCGTCCGCAAGCACAAGACGGTCTTCGGGCAACTCGATTTCGGGGCGGGCGGCCCGGCGGTCCGAACGATCGGCCGCACGCCTGGCAACGACATCGTGGTCACTCACCCGCAAGTGTCGAGTCGGCACGCGCAGGTCGAGCAGATCGATGGACGCGTCTTCGTCACCGACCTCGGCAGCGCGAACGGCACCCACGTGAACGGGCACCGCCTCGTCCCGGGTCAGCGCGTCGAGATAGCGAACGGGCAGAAGATCTACGTCGGTCCGATGCCGCTGCAGCTCCAGCTCGGGGCCGGCGGCGCGGTCGAGGTGGTCAACGAGGCGTTCGCCGAAGAGCGCTGGGCGGGCCGGCCGCTCTACGAGATCGAAGCGTGGCAGCTCTACCTCGAGGTACCGGATCGCGACAACAAGGCGAAGATGAAGGTGCTGCTCGACAACGTCTCGTTCAAGGCGTTGCCCGGCGACATGATCGCGCTGATGGGACCGAGCGGCGCGGGCAAGACGACGCTGCTCCTGACGCTGAACGGCTACCTGCCTCCGACGCAAGGCCTCGTCCGCATCAACGGGGAGGACCTCTACTCGATCTATGACCTACTCCGCGGCTCGATCGGCTACGTCCCCCAAGACGACCTCGTGCACGCCGAGCTCACGGTGTACGAAGCCGTCCGCTACAGCGCGAAATTCCGCCTGCCCCCCGACTACAGCGACCAAGAGATCGACGCCCGCGTCCAGCAGACGCTCCGCGACCTCGGCCTCGACTCGATCCAGCACCTCGAGATCGGCGCGCCCGAGAAGAAGGTGCTCTCGGGCGGCCAGCGCAAGCGCGTCAACATCGCGCTCGAGCTCGTCACCGATCCGATCATCCTCTACCTCGACGAGCCAACGTCTGGTCTCGCGGCGGACGATGCCGCGAGCCTCATCCAGCTCCTGAACGGCCTGACCACGGCCACCGGCAAGACGATCATCATGACGATCCACCAGCCGGCGAAGGAGGAGTACGAGAAGTTCACGCACGCGCTGATCCTCGGCTACGGCGGCGTGCCGATGTTCTTCGGGCCGACAATCCCGGACAGCTATCGGTTCTTCAGCGGCTTCAAGGCGAGGCAAGGCGCATACGTCGAACCGTCGCCGAGTGAGGTCGTCGACAACCCACGCGATATGTTCGGCAACATCGCTGAGCGCGAGGGGCCGATCCACAAGCAGCTCCTCGCGCAGAACCCGAACACGCCCCGTTCGGCCGCGCGTAACCAGGCCGCGATGGTGTGGCGCGCAGAGTATTACTCCGACGCGAACCCGACCTATCAGCGCATGTACACGGGACGTCGCTCCGTCGGCACGGCCGAGGGGCAGCGGGGCATCCCGGCATCTCGCCCGCAGACCAAGGGGCAGTTCGGCCTCCTCCTCTCACGCTACTACCGGACCAAAGTTCGCGACGTGAGCGGCACGGCGATCATGTTCGCGCAGGCTCCCATCATCGGCGTGCTGCTCGCGGTGGTGTTCGGCGGTCAGGCCGACTCGACTCCAGCGTGGTGCCTCGGAGCCCTTCAGGATCTCGCGAAGCGCAAGGGTGCGAGCTCGACGACCGACATCCTCTCGAAGCTCTCGACGACGCAAGACCACACGGCGGCGATCTTCTTCATGGTGGTAAGCTCGATTTGGTTCGGCACGTCGAACGCGGCCCGCGAGATCGTGCGCGAGCGCGCGATCTACGTACGTGAGCGCATGGTGAACCTTGGGCTCTTCAACTACGTGATAAGCAAGTTCGTCCTGCTGTCGTTGTTCTGCGTGGCCCAGTGCACGATGCTGCTCGCGATCGTGTTCTTCTCGCTGGGCTTCCACGGCGGCGCCGCGGCGTTCGGACAAGAGCTCGGCGCGCTGGTCGCGACGGCGGTGACCTCGGTGGCGGTAGGCCTCCTGCTCTCGACGCTCGTCACCTCGTCCGAAGCGGCGATGGCGCTCACACCGATCGCGCTGATCCCTCAGGTCGTGCTCGGCGGCCTGATGGTCCCGGCGACGACGATCCCGAAGCTCTCGGCGCTGATGTACGCGGTCCCCGCGCGCTGGGGCTTCGAAGCCGCGGTCGTACCCGAGCGCCACGCCATCGCGAGCGAGCCGGCGTGGGTGCTCGACCTCGGCTCACCTCAGCTGACGAGCGCCGACGACTTCGTGAAGTCGGGCCGCTTCGAGTGCGCGACGGCGCAGGTCGCCTCGAATACCTTGAACGGCGCGTGGGGCTTCACGACCCACGAGCAGCCTTTCATCCCGTACGCGGTCCTGGGCGCGACCACCTTGCTCGTCTTCGTGGTGATCCTCGTAACGCTGCGTCGACGCGACCAGGTGTGAGGGCGACGGGCGCGGCGCAGCGGATTCTGCCCTTCACGGCATGCCTCTACCGCCAACTGGTGGTAAAACGCGAGCGCCATGACCCGGCTCCGGCGACTCACCGCTCCGACGGCGCTCCTCTTTGCGCTCTTGTCGAGTGTGGCCTCCGCGCAGGACGCGACGGAGCGACCTCCCGGGGCTCCGCCTGCGGCGCCACCGAGTGAGGCCCCTTCGGCGCCGCCGTCCGAACCTCCTGCCGACGCGCCGCGCTTCGACTCACGCGGGCGCCCGATCGCTCCCGAGCCCTCACGCCCCGTTACGGTGACGTTCCCCGAGCGCACCAACGACGTGCAGCCTCGCTACACCGACGAGGCCAAATCCGCGGCGGTGCAAGGCGCCGTGATCCTGAAGATGACGATCAACGTCGACGGCAAGGTCGTCGAGGCGTCGGTCGACCAGGGCCTCGGCTACGGGCTCGATGAGTCCGCCCTCGAGGCCGCGCGTCAGCTTCAGTTCGTGCCGGCGAAGCGGAACGGGAAGCCCTTCAAGGCGACGATTCGCTACCAGTTCGACTTCACGCTGAAGGAGGAAGTCCGCGAGGTCGTGACCGACGACGGCGCGCTCCGCGGCACGCTGCTCGACAGGGACGATGAGCGCGCCATCGCGGGGGCTCGGCTCACGATCGAGCGTGTCGACGCGCCGACGGCCGTGCCTGCGCCGCTCGAGCTCGTCAGCGACGCGAAGGGCGTCTTCGTCGTGCCGCGCCTTCCACCGGGCGACTATCGCCTCCGCATCGCCGCCGAGGGCTTCGACGCGCTCGAGGTCACCGAGTCTGTCGTCGCGCGACAGGAAAACCTCGCGCTCTACCGACTCTCGCGGACCGGAGCCTCGAAGGACCGCGCATCGCTCGGCGTCGTGGAGATCGACGTGACCGGAGAGCGTCCCCCGCGCGAGGTCACGCGCCGTAGCATCGAGCGCCGCGAGCTCGAGCGCATCCCCGGCACCAACGGCGATGCGCTGCGCGCAATCCAGAATCTCCCCGGCGTCGCGCGGCCCCCCGGGCTCGCAGGCGCCCTGCTGGTTCGAGGCTCGGCCCCGCAGGACACGCAAACCTTCATCGACGGCACGTTCGTCCCGCTCATCTACCACTTCGGCGGGCTCTCGAGCGTCGTCCCCACCGAGCTCCTCAGCAAGATCGACTTCTACCCTGGCAACTTCAGCGCCCGGTACGGCCGCGCCACGGGCGGCATCGTCGACGCAGGGCTCCGCGCGCCGAGGACCGACGGGTTTCATGGGCTCGCGCAGATCGACCTCATCGACGCGCGCGCGTTCGTGGAAGGTCCGGTTCCGAACACCGACGGCAAGTGGTCGTTCGCGGTCGCGGCCCGACGAAGCTACCTCGACGCGTGGCTCGGTCCCGTCCTCGAGTCGGCAGGCGCAGGCGTGACGCAAGCGCCGGTCTATTACGACTACCAACTCATCCTCGACGGGAAGCCGAAGCCCGGCCACCACCTGCGGACCTCGTTCTACGGTTCGGATGACAGCCTCGAGCTCTTGCTGAACGAACCCTCCGCCGACGAGCCCGCGCTGTCCGGCAACTTCGGGCTGAAGACCCAGTTCCAGCGGATGGCCGTGCAGTACGACGTCGAGCTCGGCAACGACCGCCGCTTCGACGGAACCTTCTCGCTCGGTCGCGACTTCCTCGAGTTCGGGCTCGGCAACCTGTTCTTCAAGCTCAAGTCGCTAAGCTTCTACGGTCGCGGCGAGTACACTTCGAAGCTCTCGCAGAAGGCCACGATGCACGTCGGCCTCGACATGCTCGTCGGCCGCTACGACGTCGCGGTGCGCCTCCCCGCGCCGCCGATCCCGGGCCAGCCGCCGAATCAGCCGTTCTCGACGCGCACGGTCCAGACCTTCGCCGAGGAGGGCACCAACTACCGCCCCGCCGGCTACGTCGAGTTCGAGTTGACACCCGTCAAGAGGCTCCGCCTCGTGCCCGGGGTTCGCCTCGACTACGACAAGTGGATCAAGCGCTTCGACTTCGCGCCACGCATCAACGGACGCTACGCGTTCAACGAAGAGTTCCCCCGGACGACCGGCAAGTTCGGCATCGGCGTGTTCTATCAGCCGCCGACGCCGCAGCAGTCGATCCCGCCGCTCGGGACGCCGGGCCTCGCGTCAAACCGCGCGATCCACTACAGCCTCGGCGTCGAGCAAGACGTGACGCGGCAGGTGGAGGTCTCGCTCGAGGGCTTCTACAAGCAGCTCGACGATCAGGTCGCCGCCAAGCCGTCGCTCACAGGAGCGCGCGTCGTCTACGACAACTCGACCATCGGCTACGTCGTCGGCGGCGAGCTGCTCGTGAAGTACAAGGCCGACGACCGCTTCTTCGGTTGGCTCGCCTACACGCTCTCACGCTCGGCGCGGCAGGACGGGCGCGACGCGGAAGAGTACCTCGTCAACTTCGATCAGACGCACATCCTCACCGCTCTCGGGAGCTACCGCCTCGGCGGAGGTTGGGAGTTCGGCGCGAGGTTCCGCGTGATCAGCGGCAACCTCGTGCAGCCCAACGTCTGCGACGCGACCTCCGCGAGCTGCGATCCGAGCCGCATCGGAGGCCTCGTGTACGGCGCGACCGGCGCCTATACCCCGCTGCCCTTCGGCGCGCGCGGGAGCGAACGGTTGCCGTTGTTTCACTCGCTCGACATCCGCGTCGACAAGGCGTGGCAGTTCAAGCACTGGAAGCTCTCGGCGTACCTCGATGTGCAGAACAGCTACAACAACCAGAACGTCGAGGGGATCTCGTACAACTTCAACTACACGCGGCGACAATACGTGACCGGTCTTCCGATTCTGCCGAGCATCGGCCTCCGAGGAGAGTGGTGATGCGCCTTCGTCGTTGGGTCCTCGCTTCGCTCGTCACGCTCGGCGTCGTCGTGAGCTGCGCCCCCGGGTTCGATCCGCCGAGCTCCGTCACCGGCCTCCGCGTCCTCGGCGTCGACCTCGACACGCCCTACGCCGCGCCCGGCGCAACGGTGACGTTTCGAATGACGGTGACCGACGGGCTGCGCGACGAGGAGGGAAACCCGAGGCCCCTTCAGCTCGCGTGGATCGGCGGCTGCTTCAACCCGCAGGGCGACCAGTACGTTCTCTGCCTGCCGCAGCTCGCCGACGTGTTCGCGGGTGGCTTTGGCTCGGGGACGTCGAGCCTCGTGAAGCTCGCGACGGCCGCCCCCGAAGACGACGGCGAACCGAGCGCACACAGCTTCACGCTCGAGCTTCCTGCCGATCTCATCTCGAGTCGCCCGGCGCCCACCGAGGGACCTCGCTACGGCGTCGGCTATGTGTTCTTCGCCGCCTGCGCCGGCACGCTCGCGCCTGCCGACTTCTCGGTCTCGACGAAGACTCCTGAGTTTCCGCTCCTGTGCCTCGACGCGGACGGCAGCCCTCAAGGCGCCGAGAGCTTCGTGCCCGGTTACGCGCAGGTCTACGCCTTCGCCGACGGTCGTACGAACGACAACCCTCCGGTCGCGGCGCTGACGCTCGACGGGATGGAGCTCCCATCCGACCCGGCGCTCGCGCCGACCGTCCCGCGCTGCGCCGTCACCGAGGACGAGCGGCGGAAGGCCGGCTGCGCGAAGAAGGACCTCCTCGAGACGTGCAAGGAGCACGCGCTCGACGCGACCATCCCCGACGCGGCCGAGCCGCTCTACGAGACCGGGAGCGAGATCGGCGGCGCGCTGCGCGAGGCGGTCTGGGTGAACTACTACGCCGACGGTGGTGAGCTCGACGGTGCGGTGCGCCTCGTGAGCGACTCGTCGAAGGGCTACTTGCCCGAACACAACGCGACGTGGCTCGCTCCCTCGCAGCCGGGGCTCGTCTCCGTGTGGGCGTTCGCGCGCGATCAACGCGGCGGCCAGACCCCGATCCGCGGCTACGTGCGCGTCGAGTGACGACGCCGGCGCGCGCGAGCGAGCGCCACACCAACGACACCGACGAGCGCGCCGACGTGAGGCGAGGGCTCGTGTGCCGGCGCGGTGCTGCAGCCCGTCCAGATGAGCGGCCCATCGCCCTGGCGCGGCTGCCCCGGATCGGCCGAGGAACCTCCCCCCGCCCCCGACGGCGGCGGCGGCTCTCCGCCGCCCGTACCGGCGGTGATGCCTGAGCCATAGCCGGTCGCGCTCGACGAAGTTCCTGGCGGCGGCTCGGCGCAGTCCTGATCGAGGGCTCCGCAGCCCGGGTGACAGTCTCCGTCGGTGGCGCAGCAGTCCTTGTCGAGCGAGGGACAATCCTCGCGGCAGGTCCCGTCCTGGCCGCAGCCGTCGCAGTCCGGATCCTGCGCGGGCGTCGAGCACGCGCTCGTGCAGAAGCCGTCCGGCGCGCACGGACAATCCGGGTCGGGCTCGGTGCAGCCGGCGGCGCACTTGCCGTCGGCCTCGCAGGACGCGCTCGGGCCCGCGTCGGGATCGTGGGCTGCGATGTATTGCTTGATCCAGCCGATCGCATCGTCGGTGCGCGCGGCGCCATCCGCGCCGCTGCCGCACGCCGCGGTGCCGAACGAGGTCGCGGCGAGGACGTACTCTTGACCGCCCACGGTGATGAAGTTCGGGCCGCCGCTGTCGCCGTAGCACGTCGAGGACGGCTTCACGCCCGTGTACACGAGGCCCGGCTCGACGCTCAAGAGCGTGGTGTAGCCGTGGCGCTTCACGCCCGAGTCGCTCGAGTACTCGCCCGTCACCCCAAAGCCCACGATGTGGACCTGCATGCCGATGAAGGCCTTCGGATCCTTCTCGTTGACGGGGATCGGCGTCGTCGGGCCCGCCGACTTCAGCGTGATGAGCGCAAGATCCCAGGGGCCGCCCTCGGCCCCCTTCGCGTAGACCTCGTCATGCACCGCATCGATCCAAGTCCCCGGACCGTTCGCTTTGTTGCCGAAGAACACGCTGATCGCGTTGGTGGGGATCCCGTTCGTGCAGTGCTTTGCCGTGAGCACGACGCGCGGCGTGATCAGCGTCCCGGTGCAAGAGCCGCCGCCGAGATCGATGTACACGGTGGCAGGGCTGCCGGAGTAGGGTTCGCCGTTGACGATCTCGGCTTCCTCGGCGCCAACGCGCTCACCGACGACGAGTGGCTCACCGCCACACCCCGCCATCACCGCTGCGAACCCGACCGACGCCGTGCTCCGCATCCCGACCTCCTCGTCGCGACCGCCGCCCGGTCGACCTCTCAAACTATCGGCCGGTTGGCCGATTTGTCAATCGCCCGACGACGATGTCAGCGCGAAGGACACGCCAGACGCGAGACAAATCGGGCCACATCACACCATTCCAGCCAGACAAGAAGCGAGGCCCGGTAGCCAACTCGATCCAGATCGCGCGAGCGCCTCACGCGAGCGCATAACTCGAGCGCCTCACGCGCGCGGCAGCGTGGCCTGCATCGACGGGCGGGCGAGGACGCGGTCGTACCAGGCGAAGAGCCTCGGGCGCGGCGAGCGGATGTCGCCGAGGACGTCGCGGAACTCGAGCCAGCCGAGCGTCGCGGCCGCGGCGATGTGGCCCAAGTCGAAGCCATCTCCAAGCTCGGTGGCCTCGGCCTCGAGCGCGTCGAGGCCCTGCAAGGCCTTGGTGCGCTGACCGTCGAGCCAAGGCTGCCACCAGAGCTCGCTCGGACGATTCAGCCGCTCGTAGAACACCAGGACCGCGGCCTCGAGGATGCCATCCGCGAGCGCATGGCGTCGCAGCGTCGTCCAGCGAGCGGGGCCCGGAGGCGGCACGATCGCATCGCCCCCCGCGAGGTGCGCGAGGTACTCGCAGATGACGTGCGAGTCGTAGAGCACGCAGCCTTCGTCGGTGACAAGCGCTGGGATCTTGTTGAGCGGGTTCACCCTCGTGAGGACGGGGCTTGGCTCGAGCGGCGATGGGCGGAGCATCTCCGTGTCGATGCGCGCTGCGAGTCCGAGCTCGTGCGCGACCACCAGGCACTTTCGGACGAACGGCGACGTCGAGGTGTAGAAGAGCTTCACGGTGGGTCGAGCGTGCCGACGACGAGCGTCGAGCGCAAGCGCGTACCGGTCGACGAGCCGCGCGCGTCTCCGCCCTGCGGTCCGTTCCTTCCCGTGGTGGCCGGAAGCCGATAGAGTCACTCCATGCGTTTCCCGTTGCGCGTCGTCGGGGCAGCCGCTTTCTCCATGCTCGTCGCCTGTTCGAGCGACGACCCGGGCAACGCGAGCACGCCGTCGAACACGAGCAGCGGCGGCGGCACGTCGTCGAGCACGAGCACGAGCACGAGCGGCGGCGGCGGCGGCGGCGGCGGCGGCGGCGGCGGCGGCGGCGATGCGGGCCTTGGTGTGCACTGCGCATCGGCCACGATCGAGTCCACCGCGCTCGGGCCGCAGAGCTTCGTCGTCAAGACGGAGCATTACTCCCTCACCGCCGAGACCGACCTCGCGAGGGCCGAAGAGCTCGCGCGTCTCCTCGAGGCGAGCTGGGCCGGCTTCATCGAGTACTTCGGGGTCGCGCCGGACCTCTCCGGCGGCGAGCGCCTCGACGTCGGCTTCTACGCCACGCAGGCCAACTGGGCTGCGGCGATCAAGGCCGACGGCGGCGCCGTCCCCGAGGGCGCGGGCGGCCTCTTCCTGCCAACGACGCGGCGCGCCTACCTCTACACGCAGCACAACCCGTACTACGACCAGGTCCTCCTGGTTCACGAGGCGGCGCACCAGTTCCACCTGCTCGGTCGCGCCAACGGCCGCAGCCAGCCCTTCTGGTACGTCGAGGGGATCGCCGAGCACCTCGGCCGTCACGACTGGGACGGCGAGTGCGCGCGGCTCGGCACAGTCCCGCTCATGAACTGGGACGACCTGCCTTCCATCGCTCTCGAGGACGCGAACGACGGCGGCATCGACGTCGCGCAGGTGACGAGCGGCAACGGGACGCCAACGCGCGCAGCTTCGTGGGCGCTCGTGCGCTACCTCGGCCTTGGCGCTGCCCCGTCGGTGCGCGCGGCCTTCGACGAGTACCGCCTCGCGATGGACACCGGCTCGAGCGATCCGTCGAAGACCTTCGAGGCGCTCCTCGGACCAGCATCGTCCCTCGTCACGCCGCTCGGCGAGTGGCTGCCGTCCTCGCAGCAGCCGCTTCGGCCGATCTTCACCGAGTGGGTCCACCGCGGGCCGAGCTCGGTGCTCGCGTTCAGCCCGGGGGTCTTCAGCTTGGCAGTCGTCAAGTCAGACGCGAAACACCTCGAGGCGAGCTTCGAGGTCCCCGCGACCGGGCCCTTCCGGGTCGGAGTCGTCGTAGGCTTCGAAGATCCGCAGACCTTCAAGGCGCTCGTGGTCGACCGCGACGGCGCGCTCCACAGCTTCATCGCCGAGAAGGGCCAGGCCTTCTGGTACCCCGCCGGCAAGGTCGCGCCGATCGGCAGCGCCTCGACGGGCACGCTCCGCGTCGACCTCGACGGGGCCATGAAGGCGACGTTCACGGTGAACGGCAGCGCGACGAGCCACGACACCGCCTTCACGCCGAAGGTAGGGATCGCGCTGAACGACGCGCGGCACATCTTCAGCGACCTCAGCTGGAACTGAGCGCCGTCCGGACCCTTAGATCACGTCGAGGGCATAGGTGCCGTCGGCGTAGGTGCGAAGCGCGGTATCCTTTCGCAGCTCGTCGTCGTTCTGCTCGAAGCCCGCGACGTTGCGCGCCAGGCGCTCACGCGCCTCGTTGGCGAAGATGCGCGTGTACTCGATGTGGCGCCACGCGCCCTCGGTGCCGTGCTTCTCGATCGCCTGAGTGGCGCGCGAGAGGCAAGCCGCGAGCGCGTAGAGGTCGATGGCGACGTCGGCGACGCGGCGCTGCACGAACTGCATCTCGGCGATCTTCTTGCCGTGCTTGCGGAGCGTGTTCTCCGAGTGTCGAGCGAGGTGGGCGACGTTGTCCTCGAGCATCACGGCCTCGCGCGCGAGCATCGGATGCACCCGCGTGAAGCGCTCCGGCCCAAGCGCGGTACGCACCTTCTTCGCCGCAAAGTCCGCGAGCAGCCCGAAGCCCTTGATAGGCTCGCGCATCGCCTTCGCGACATCGCTCAGCTGCTTGCCGGGGCCGGCCATGCCGGCGAGCGCGATGAAGCAACGAAGGATCTCGTTCGTGCCCTCGAAGATGAGGTTGATGCGTGCATCGCGCAGCATGCGCTCGTAGGGGTACTCGGTCATGTAGCCGATGCCGGCTGCGATCTGCAGCGTCTCGTTCACGACCCACCACAAGCTCTCCGAGCCGAACACCTTGCAGATCGCGCTCTCGAGCGAGTAGTCGTCGACGTCGCCGTCGATCATGCCGGTCGTGAGGTAAGTCATCGACTCGAGCGCGTAGGTGCGGGCGAGCATCCCGGCGATCTTGTCCTTGATCAAGCCAAACTCGCCGATCGACTTGTTGAAAGCGCGGCGCTCCTGGGTTCGCTCGATCGCGAGCTTGAGCAGCGTGCGACAGCTCCCGACGCAGCCCGCCGCGAGGCCGAGGCGCCCGTTGTTGAGGACGCCCATCGCCACCTTGAAGCCTCGCCCGGGCTCGCCGATCACGTTGGCCGCAGGCACCTTTAGGTCATCGAAGTAGACCGTCGTGGTCGAAGAGCCGCGAATCCCGAGCTTCTCTTCGGCGACGCCGGAGCGGAGCCCCTCGCCACGCTCGACGATGAACGCGGTCAGCTTGGGCTTGCCATCGGCCGAATCTGAGGTCCGCGCGAACACCGTGAACACGTCGGCGAAGCCGCCGTTCGTGATCCAGATCTTCGAGCCGTTCAAGACGTAGTGGCTCCCATCGGCCGAGAGCTCGGCCTTGGTCTTGATGGCGGCAGCGTCCGACCCCGCATCCGGCTCGGTGAGCGCAAAGGCCGCGACGCGCTCGCCGGTCGAGAGTGCTGGGAGGAACTGACGCTTCTGCGCCTCGGTGCCGTAGAGGAGGATCGCCTTCAAGCCGATCGACTGGTGCGCGCCCATCGTCACGGCGAGAGACGAGTCGTGCGAGGCGACCTCCTGCATGACGCGGCTGTACGCCGTCGCCCCGAGGCCGAGGCCGCCGTACTCGGTGCCGATTTGAAGGCCGAAGAGCCCGAGTGCCTTCGCCTCTTCGAGCACGTCCTTCGGGATCTCGTGGTTCTTGTCGATGGCGCGCGCGTCGACCTTGTCGTCGAGGAAGCGGCGCGTGGACTCCACCATGAGCTGAAGGTTTTCGAGCTCCTCGCCCTTCAGCTGCGGGAACGGAAACAGGGCCTCCTCGCTCACGACCCCGTGAAATACGCCCTTCATGAAGCTCGCTTCGCTCACGTTGCACCTACCGCTTTCTTGTCGAGGTTATCGATCTTGTCGGCTGCGACCTGGGCGTCTTCGGGCGTACGAAGCGTCGGTCGCTCGCCACTCCGATCGCTCCGGTCGCGCTGCCACGGGTACTTGATGCGCCCGTGGGACATGTTCACGAGCGCAGAGGCCATCCGGTTGATCATGATCCGGAGGTCGACGAGCGTGAGGCCAGAGTCATCGAGCTGCCCCGACGCGAGCTTGGTAAAGATGACCCGTCGGATCATCTCGACGAACTTCTCGTGGGTGGGCGGTTCGACGGTGCGGGACGCCGCCTCGATCGAGTCGACGAGCATCAGGATCGCCGTCTCCTTCGTCATCGGCTTCATGCCCGGATATCGGAAGTGGCTCTGGTCGAGACGCTCGACTGCGGCGTCGGCGTCACAACGCTCCTGGTACTTGTTCCAGAAGTACTCGACGACCTGCGTCCCGTGGTGCGTGTACGCGAACTCGACGACCGGCTCTGGGATCCCGCCATCGCGGAGGATCTTCGTCCCCAAGACGACGTGCGCCATGATGGCGTCAGCGCTCACCTCGGGGGCGAGCCCATCGTGCGGAGTGGCCTCCCCTTGGAGGAGGTTCTCGACGAAGTACTTGCACTGAATGGTCTTGCCGAGGTCGTGGTAGTAGGCGCCCACGCGGGTGAGCAGCGAGTCCGCGCCGATCGAGGCCGCCGCCGCCTCGGCGAGGTTCGCCATCGTCCGCGAGTGCTCCCAGCTGCCAGGGGCCTCGGTCGCCATCTTGCGAAGAAGCGGCGACTCGATGTCGGTGAGGTCGAGCAGGCGCGCGCGCGACACGTGACCGAGGAGCTGCTCCGCCGGCTCGCGACCGAAGTGCGCGACGAGCCCCGCGAGCACACCCCCGCCAACGCAGCCGATGAGCTGCGAGTGCCAACCGAGCGCCAGGTCCTCGGCGATGCCGGCCTGCGCCTCGAACACATGCGAGAGCGCGACGTACCCGACCGCGGCGACGAGTCCACCGCCGAGGCCCGCGGCGATCATCTGGCGCGGCTGCTTGCGGTTGACAAAGAGCAAGGACGCGACCACGCCACGGCTCACCAGCGCGAAGAGCAGCATCACGTCGAAGCTCGTGAGCGAGGCGACGAGGAAGGCCGCGCCCATGTCGAGCAGCAGGCCCGCCTTTCGGTCGAAGCTGAGCGCGGTCCAGAGCGCCACGGCCGCGGTCGGGATCCAGAACGCGGGCAGCGTCGTGAAGAGCAGCATCACCTTGGCGGCCGCGAGCATGGACACCATGACGGCGTAGAGACCGACCTGCGAGCGCATGAGCCGCAAGCGGCTGTGGCCGTAGCGGGCGCCGTAGCTCGAGAGGATGAGGCAACCGAGGAAGTAGAGGAGGAAGGTGCTCCCGATGCGCGCGGCCGTCGGAGGTCTGCGGGCCGCGTCGAACGCGACGGCGGCGCGGTGCTCCTCGACGTCGGGGCGGAGCACCGTTCCGCGTGGCAGGACGACCCGCCGGTGCTCGAAGGTCACGTCGAAGAGCCGTGCTCGACCGCTCGACGCGCGAGCCGCCGTCGGGACCCGCATCACGACGGGGGTCGGCTGGCCGTAGCGAGGTATCGCCATCGGGAGCAGCAGCTCGAACGAGGCAACGAGCGCCATCACCGCGGCGACGACGGCGCAGAGCGCGAGCCCCGAAAGGGCGCTGACACGTACGCGCGTGACCAGCATGGAGGAACGAGCGCAGCGTAGCAGACCGTGCGCTCCGTTGCTTATCGTGACCGAAGTTTCGCGGAACGCGACAAGATTCGGGATCGATTGAACATTGCGATGCGGCCCGCAACTTGCTAGCCAGGAAGAGGTGACCGCGCTCGAGGCCCCCGCACGAAGCATCGACGGGAGCCGCGTTCGAGTGATGGGCATCGTCAACCGGACCCCCGACTCTTTCTCCGACGGCGGCCGCTTTGTGGAAGACGGTGCCGCTCGCTCGCACGTGGCGGCCCTGGTTCGCGCCGGTGCCGACGTGGTCGATCTCGGCGCCGAGTCCACTCGCCCCGGAGCCCCGGCGGTCGCTCCAGCCACGCAGATCGTCCGACTCGGAGCGCTCGTCGGGTACGCGGTGTCGCTGGGCGTGACGGTCTCGGTCGATACGACCTCACCTGAGGTCGCAGCCTTTGCGCTCGCGGAAGGCGCGAGGATGATCAACAGCGTGGCGCTCGCGCCTGCGCGTGACCTCGCGCGGCTCGCCGCACGGCACGGCGCCGACCTCATCCTCACACACTGCCGCGGCTCGATGACCGAGATGGCGGGGTTCTCTCGCTATCCCGACGACGCTTACGGCGACGTGGTAGAAGACGTCGCGCGGGAGTGGCGGTGCGCCGCCGAAGAGGCGCTCTCGATGGGCCTGCCGCCTGAACGGCTGTGGTTCGACCCAGGGCTCGGATTCACCAAGAACGCCGCGCAGTCGCTCGAGCTGTGCGCGCGCCTCGACGAGCTGAAGGCCCGCGTCGAGCACCCCATCCTCGTCGGTGCGAGCCGGAAGTCGTTCGTCGCTCACGCCATCGCGAACGGCGACGCCGAAGGCCCCGAGGACCGTCTCGGAGGCTCGCTCGCAGCAGCCCTCGACTGCGCGCGGCGCGGCGCCGACATGCTGCGCGTCCACGACGTTCGTGAGACGGTCCAGGCCCTCGCCTACCTCCGCGCCGTCGCCCGCCACGAGCGGGCTCGGGTCACGCCTTCGGCAACGACGTCGAGCGATGCGACACGGGAGGCCACGTGCTCGACGGCCTGAACCACCTGTTCGTCGCTCGCCCGCCGGCCGAATTCGCCCGCGATATCGTCGACATCCTCGTCATCGCCTTCCTCGTCTACCGCGCGCTGCTCGTCCTCAAGGGGACTCGGGCCATGCAGATGGGGCTCGGCGTCGTGGCGTTCGGCGCGCTGTACCTCGTCGCTCGCTACGCACAGTTGACCACCGTCACGAGCCTCCTGTCGTGGCTCGCGTCGAGCGCCCTCCTCATCCTCGTCGTGGTGTTTCAGAACGACATCCGACGCGCGCTGATTCGTCTTGGCGCGAAGGCCTGGCTCTCGCGAGGGCGCGACGCCCAGGAGCGCGTCCTCGAGGAGGTCGTCGCCGCCGCGACCGAGCTCGCGCGTCACCGAATGGGCGCGATCATCTGCCTCGAGCGGGACGCGAACGTCCTCGAGTTCGTGAAGAGCGACGGCGTCGACCTCAACTGCGAGGTGTCCCGCGAGCTGCTCGTGTCGCTGTTCATCCCTGAAGCCGTGAACAAACTCCACGATGGCGCGGTGCTGATTCGCGACCTGCGCATCGCTTGCGCCGGCGTGTTCCTACCGATGCCCGAGGCCACTCGCGTCGCGGACTCGTCGCTCGGCTCGCGGCATCGCGCCGCGATCGGCATCACCGAGGAGACCGACGCGGTGGTGATCGTCGTGAGCGAGGAGCGCGGCACCATCACGCTCTGCTTCCCGAACGGCATGGTGCAGAACGTCGACGGGGCCTCGCTCAAGCAAGCGCTCCTTGGCCTCTTTGGGAAGCGCGCTCCAAGCGAGGCGGCGACGACGACCGAGAGACCCCAGGCGGAGCGTGAAGCACCACACGCCACATCGCGCTCTGGGATGCATGCCGCCGTCGAGAGGACGGGGCCGCGCTCCGCGACGCCCGAGGTTGAGCGTGCGGCCGAGTCGCGCACCTTGGCCCCCGCGCGGACGATCCTCCCCGCACCTCGACGCGTCGAAGTGCTCGTCCCGGCGAGCCGCTCGCTCGAGCTCTTCGACGAGGAAGAAGGACCGCTCTCGCGGCTGTCGCTCTCTCGCCCGATGGAGCCCACGGAGCTCCGCTTGCCCATCGACGATCGCGACATCTCGGACGAGAGCCCCGAGCCCGCCCCCGCGACCCTTGGCCGGCCGTACGGCGAGCCGAGCGTGAACGAGGAGCCGTGAGCGGCCCGGCAGGCGTGCACCCGTCGGGGACGGCCCCGAGCCGTGCCCCGTCGCGACGACGGACGACCGAACAGTCGCTGCTCGGTCGCCTGCTCTTCGAGAACTTCGGATTGAAGCTCCTGTCCCTCGTCGTGGCGCTCGGGTTCTACGCCTCGATGCACACGACGAGCAACGCCCAGCGGACTCTTCAGGTCCCGCTCGTCGCGGACATGCCATCGCCGGGGACCCAACGCTCGCTCGTGAGTGAGGTCCCGCAGACCATCAGCGTGACGCTCGAGGGGCCGCGGACGCAGCTCGACGCGCTCGAGGCGAAGCTGGACCCCATCGCGCTCAACCTTCGCGGCGCGCGCGACGAGACCGTCACCTTCACACAGGCGATGCTCGCGGGACTCCCGCGAGCAGCGAAGGTCACACGCATCATCCCTGAGGTGCTCGTGATTCGTTGGGAGGACGTGATCGAGCGCAAGGTCGAAGTCCAGGTTCCGATCGCCGGGCAGCTCGCCAAGGGCCTCGAGGTCCGCGGGGAGGTGCTCGTCTCGCCGCGGCAGCTCGAGGTGACGGGCCCTCAATCGTACGCGAAGGCGCTCCAGCTCGCGCGCGCCGAGCCCTTCGACCTCACGGGGCTCGGCGAGGGCAAACACACGCGGAACCTCGCGCTCGCGGCTCCACCTACGAAGCTCGCGTTCGAACAGCGGCACGTCGAGGCGACCATCGAGATCGCCAGGAAGCTCGCAACCCGGGAGCTCTTGGCCAAGGTGCAGGTGATTGGGCTCGCCCGAGGGCGCGCGGAGCCCGCCGTCGTGCGCGTGGTGGTGGCGGGGGCGCCGGAGCGCGTGAGCACGCTGAAGCCTGAAAGCGTGCTCGTGCGAGTCGATCCGCGAGCCGCGGGCGCCGATCCTATGAAGCCAGGCAGCGCGGTGATGCCCGTCCTCGTCGACGTCCTCGACGCGACCGCGCAATCGGACCCGCCGCAGGTCGTGGTCCGCTGGTGAGGCGCGCCCTGATGACGGCGGGTCGAGGATGACCCCCCGTCTCGCGGCAGCCGTTACTTCGGGTCAGGCACCACGTTGGTGCTGACGGTCGTCCCGGGCTCGGCGAGCCAGCGAAAATTGTCCACGAGGACGCTGGTGTCGAGCACACCGTCACCCGAGTCCGACACCGCAAACTGCAGCGTGATCTCCGTGTTCGGCAGCACCGGAGCCTGCGTCTCGAGCCAACCGCTCGACGCGTGATCCGAGAACGCGAGGTCGGCACCGAAGCCCGTCCCGACGAGGCCGGCGTTTCCGAGCGGGCAGGTGAACTGCTTGCCGCCAGCGGTACACGGCGGGCCCCCGCTGCAGCCGCACACCTCGAGGAACGCGTTGTTGACGCTCACCGGATCGCCGTTCTTGTCGAACGAGATGTTGCCATCGACGAGCCCCATCGGGACCGGATCGAGCATCGCGACGAAGAAGTCGTTGAAGGTGGAGCAGACGAAGACCGGCCACTCGTAGGTGAAGAAGTTGAAGTTGAAGCGGAAGCCCTGGGCGTTCGATGGCGTGCGAAGCTTCAACGTGACGGACGCCCCGTCGTTCGCCTTGCCGGTGGTCGCGTTTGGGCACGCAGCCGACTCCTTCGGAAACTGCCCGATCGGCTGAGGCGTCGAGTAGCCCTTGCTGAAGCCGCTGACGCTCTGGTAGCCGGGGTCCGTCGGCTGGCGCGCGGTCCCGCTCGAGAGCGCGAGCATTTTCACGCCCTCTTGGACCTTCACGTTCGGCCCGAAGGCGGTAAGGATGCCGTGACCGAGCGCGTAGTTCGGGCTCGCGGGAGGAGGGGTCTGGTCGAGGTTCGTCCACTGGGCGCTCACGACACCCCAGTCGTTCGGCCCCTTCGACTGCTTGCAGAGCCCAATCGCGCGCGCCTCATCCATCGCGTCCATCGAGTCGAGCGCGAGCCCGCCGTCGCAAGGCATCGGTGCCTCGTCGACCTGCCCGTCGCAGTTCTCGTCGGACGGGACGTAGCCCCCCGCGCCACCGCCGCCGTCGTCGCCGCCGATCACCTCGACTGCGTTCGGGTTGACGTTGGCGTCGCAGTCGTTGCAGTCGCCCTGCTTCGGCGTGAAGCCGTCCTTGTCCGCGTCGTCGTTCTCACCGGAGTCGCAGAACTTCCCGGAGTCGCTGCCGCCGTTGCCGCCCGAGAGATCGATGCCTGTTTGGCTGCTGGTCGGAGTCGTTCCACCTGCGCCGCCGCCCCCGACGGCCGTCGTCGCGCTCCCCGAGCCCTCGTTCAGCGACTTGTTCGAGGCTGCCGAGCAGGCGATGCCGACGAAGGTCGCAGCCGCGAGGCAAAGGAGGAGCGCGTTGCGGTTGGCGAAAAAAGTGAAACGCATTTTCATCTCCGACGAGAGTACGACACGGCCGACCCCGTGCCACAACCTCGACTCTATCGACAAGGCCGCGACGCGTCACGTCCGCCGCGCAAGAACGGTGGCGCGCCGGGCAGTCACTTGCTCGACGGGACGCGCACCTCTGCCGAGCGGATTTTCGCCTCGAGCTCCGCGACCCGCGCGCGCGTCGTGGGGCGAATGCCCGAAGCGTGCGGCCCGTCGCTCACATAAGAGACGCCGTTCTCGGCCACGCCGAACGAGGTGAGCCCAGGGGTGAAGCGCCCCTCTCCAACGGCGACGATGGTGTCGTGCACCGCCACGTCGACCCGCTTCACCATGCTCGTGAGGACGGTGCCAGGCATCTCGTCATGCTGATCGGCGTCGACCCCAATCGCCTTTACGCCAAGGTCCCGCGCGGCCTCGAACACGCCGTGACCGGTGAGCCCGGACGCGTGGTAGAGCACATCCGCGCCCGCCGAGATCTGACTGACCGCGATGGCCTTCCCGCGCGCAGGATCGCGAAACGCGTCGGGGGTCGTGCCTGCGTACGCCGCGTGAATGCGACAGTCGGGGCACGCCGCGAGCACCCCTGCGCGATAGCCAGCCTCGAAGCGACGGATGAGCGGGATATCCATCCCCCCGACGAACCCGACCTCGTGCGTTCGGCTCTCGAGCGCCGCAACCGCGCCAACGAGGAACGAGCCTTCTTCCTCGCGAAATCCGAGCCCAACAAGGTTCTTCGGGATCGCGCCGTCGGCAGGCGGCGCATAGTCGACGCAGGCGAAGCGCACCGAGGGAAAGTCACGCGCGACGACGTTGATGTCAGCCGAGAAGATGAACCCGACACCGATGACGAGGTCGAAGTTGCGAGCCGCGAAGAGCCGAAGCGCGGCCTCGCGGTCCTCGGCACCCGACGGCTCGAGCATCTCCATCGTGACGCCGAGCTCTCGACGCGCACGACTGACGCCCTCGTAGGCGGCGTCGTTGAAGCTCTTGTCGCCGCGACCTCCGACGTCGAAGACGAGTCCGACGCGCAACTGCTCGAACCGACCGGCGGGCGATGCCTCGGGCTCGGTGCCAGGCAACGCCACGGTCGCTGCGCCGAGCGCGACGGCGAGGAGCACGGCGCGTGCGAGCCCGGTCATCGCAGCTCCTCGGTCAAGAGCGCGCACGCCGCTGCGCCGCGGACGACGGGGTCGACGTCGGTGAGCAGCACGGCGGCTTCTGCAAACGCGCCGCTCTTCACCAACCCCAACGCGGCATCGCCGCGGATGACGGCGTCGGTCGAGCCCGCCGCGCGAACCAGCGACGCCACGAGCGCCGGCGTGCGCTCCCCGGCGAGAGCGGCACGCGCGCGCGCGGCCGAGGACGTGTCGCCATCGACGCGCCTCACGAGCGCTTCGAGGGCCTTCGTGCGCTCGTGAGGAGAGACGAGCGGAGACTCCTCGACGAGTCGACCGAGAGCCGCCGTCGCGAGTTCGACGTCGGTACCGTTCGCAATCTCACGCCACGCCTCCACGATGGCCGCGACCGAGCCCGGAGCCTCGTCGATCGCCAACAGCCGCTCCTCGATCGAGCCCTTCAGCAGGCGTCGGACGAGCATCGCGGCGGCACGCCCCTCAATGGCGGTTCGCGCCGGGCCTGCGTCGCCGCTCGATGGAGAGCGGAGGACTCCTGCGGCCGCGAGGATCGACGACCGTCCCGAGTCCATGTCGATCGCCCGTGCGAGCATGGCGAGCGCGAGGACCGCGGGGGTCTCGACCGACGCCCGCGCGCCAGTCGGCGGGGCGCTCGCGTCCGGCGCAGCGAGCAGGACCTCGAGCCACGCTTCGACGACCGCGAGGCGCTCGTCTTCGTTCGCTTGCGCCCAGAGATCCTGCAAGGCGAGGACGCCGTCGACCGAGCCGAGCGCAGCGAGCGCGTCGATGGCGAGGTGGCGCGCGAGCGGGTCGGGATCGCGACGTGCAGCGTCGACAAGCGCCGGAAGGTCGAGCGGGTCTTCAGCGTCGACGGCGGCGGCGAGCCCGGCGCGCCGGACCTCGGGGTGTGGGTCCAAGATGGCGGCCCTGCGCCAACGCGCGATGGCGACACCACGACGTGCGTCGCGATCGCATGGCCCCCAGTTTCCCTCACAAGGCGCCGAGGGCCCCTCCGATTCGGGGAGGACCATCGCGCGCGCCCCCACGGCACGCCACGCAGGGTCGTCCGCGGCAAACGAGCGCACCTGGCTCGTCGAGTCGATGAGGCTCGCATCGAGCGCTGCGAGCGCCGCGCGCGCGCCAACCTCGTCTGCGACGGCCGCGCGGGCTCGCATCATTTCACCGATCGGGGCGGCGCACGGCGCGACCGCGTCGACGAATGCGACGGACTGCTCGGTCGGTGGGGCGTCGAATTCGCGCTTGACCCGGGCCCTCGCCACGGCGCGCGCCTCGGAGGCCGCCAGCCGCGGACCGACGTTGCGCAAGGCGAACCGCAGCTCGGCGTCCGGGCGTTCACGTGCCGCACGAACGAGCGCCGACGAGCAGCCATTCACGCCGAGCAGAAGGAGCACGAGGCCCAGCGAGCACGGCTTCATGGTCGCGACCCTAGCTCGGATCCTCACCCTTGGGAAATGGCGAAGGGCGCCCTACGGCGCCCTCCTCCGTCGTCGTCACGCCCGCGAGGGCGCGCGAATCACTGACCGCGCGCGCGCAGGCGGTTGGTCACGGTCTTCAGGTTGGACACCGAGTTCGCGCGCTGCTCGTCGCGCGACGACACCGCCTTGTCGATGAACGCCTGGAATTTCTCGACGGCGTCCTTGTCGCCCTGCGGCGACAGCCGATCGATCATCGACTCGATCGCGAACGCCACCGCCGCGTTCGCCGTCGCGAGCCGACGCTCGACGAGCTTGGCGCGAACGGCATCCCCACCGAACGCCGCCACCATGTATGCCGACTTGATGCCGACGAAGCCCGAATCCTTCTGTGCTTCGGGCGACTCGAGCTTCTTCAACCAAGCGTCGGGCTTGTCGCCGCACTCCTTCAGGAGGTCGCGGACGATCTTGAGCTCCTTCTCGAAGCCCTTCCCGAGCGGCGTCCCTTCACTGGTCTTGGCGGCGAGCTTCTCGATGAGGTCAAGCTGCGCCGGGCCGCCCGCCTTGAGCAGCATGACGAGCGCGGCCTCCTGCACGTCCACGATGTCGCCCGCTTCGCCCGTCTTGAGGTCGTGCGCCGCCTGACCGATCGCCCCGGCGAGCGTGGGATCGGCAAAGCTCGCCGCCGCCTCGGTGAGGGCCTGCTTCGCCTTCATGCCGCCAGGAATCGTCGCTTCGAGCTTGGTGTCGTCCCAAACCTTCTTGAAGGCGTCAGTAACCTTCTGGTCCTTCGGAAGCTTGTAGAGCTCACGGGCGATGATGACGTCGCTGGTCTCGTCGCCCTTCTCGAGCTGCTCGAGCATCGGCGCGGCGCACTCGGCGCGCCCGATGTTGGCAACCACGATCACGGCGTTGTCGAGGTAGGCCTTCTTTGCGTCAGCCTTCTTCTTGTCATCGACCTTCTCGCCCTTGTCCTCGAGGGCGCGGAGGAACTCCTCCTCCGCGTACATCGCGAGGTCGGGGTCGGCGCCCGTCAAGAGCTTCACGCCCGCGTCGATCGAGGGCTTGCCGATCTTGATGAGCGCGCTGATCGCCGTGACGCCGACCGGCCCCTTGAATGGCGTGAGCACCACCTTGATGAGCGTCGGGACGGCCTTCTGCGACTTGATGTTTCCGAGGATCAGCGCGGAGACCGTCTGCCAGTACATCTGGTCAGCGATCGCCTTCTGCTCCTTGTTGTTGAGCGTCTTGATCGGCGCGTCGAGGAGCTTGATGAGGCCGTCTTCCCACTTGGGGTCGTTGATGGCGATCATCGTGTCCTGCAACGTGCGCCCGAAGGTCTTGTTCTGCGCCTTCGGCCAGGAGAAGCGCGTCGACTGGAAGAGCTTGAGGAGCGCGTCGCTCGCCTCGGTCGCCTTCATCTCGCCGAGGTTTCGCACGACGTCGTTCATGTTCGTGTCGAACTCCTCGGGGCGCTTGTCGTCCATCTTGTACGAGTCGACGGCCTTCACGAGCGCGGTCAGCGCGCGCTTGTCGCGCGTGTCGGCGAGCATCGCGAGGAGCTTGCCCTGGGTCTTCTGGTCGAGATCCGCCTTCTCGGCGAGCTCTGAGAGCGGCTTGACGATGAGGTCGAGCAACGGCTTTACCGCAGGGCCGTTTCGTTCCTGCTTATCGCTCGTCATCTTGTCGTTGTACATCAGGATCAAGCGCTCAACCGCAGCGGTCCGCTTGATCGGGTCGGAGAGCCGCTTGATGTGGGTCTCGGGCGCCCTGTCGTCACCCTCACAGCCGATGAGGACGGAGCCGGTCGCGACGACCCCCGTCGTCATGACGGTCCCCATCATGAGTGCCCGGACGAGCGTGGCGATACGACGCACCTTCACCATGACCAGTCTCCTTCGCTTTTTCGCGGTCTCGAACGCGCGGCCAGAAGCGCAGCCTCCGGCGCGCGCGAACCGTAAACCCGGGGCGGGAACGGAGTCAAACGGAGTGCGGCGGAGCGGGCGCGTCCGCTTGTCAGCGTGGCGAAGTCCGCGCGACCTCGCGTTCCGCCCAGGCCACCGCGGACATCACGCCGGGGTGCAGCGCCCCGTTCGATGCGACGAGCCCTCGCGAGAGTCCGGTCGGCCCTCGGTAGTCGATGGGCAGTCCGTCGAGGTCGGTCATCCGTCCGCCGGCCGCCGCGAGGATCGCTCCCGGCGCGCAGGTATCCCAGAGCGACAGCCCCCGACCGGCGTGCACGTAGAGGTCGCCTTGCCCGAGGACGATTCTCGACACCTTGACCCCGACGCTCCCGCAGGGAAGCAGGCGGCCAATGCCGAGCCTCCGTCGGAGCGGCTCGACCAGCGGCGGCCGATGGGCTCGGGAGACGAGCATCCGGGCCTCATCGAAGCGCTCGATCGACGTTACGGCGAGGAGGTCGCGGCGCCCGTCAGGATGCTCCACGAAGGCCCGCTGTCCAACCCGGCCCGCCAGGAGGAGACGATGCGCGGGCACGACCACCACGCCCGCCGACGCTCGTCCCCCGCGGGCGAGGCCGACCATGACCGCAAACTCGCCGTTCCGCTCGAGGAACTCCCGGGTGCCGTCGATCGGGTCGAGGAAGAACACCTCATCCTTCGCGAGCTCGTCGAAGAGCGCGGCCGCGGTGGGCACGCTCTCCTCGCTCACGACTCCGGCTTCGGGATAGGCGCTCCGGATCGCCTCGGACAGCATCCGGTCGAGCTCCCGGTCGGCCCGCGTCACCGGGTTACCGGGGGACTTCTCCTCGACCTCGAGCGCGCCACGACCGTGCTCCGCGTAGAGCTCTTCGGCTCGAGCACCGGCACGACGTCCGAGCTCGACGAGCGCCTCGAGCTGGGCGTCGCCTTCGACCCGGATTGCGGTCACAGCTCGATCCCGGCCCTGCGGAGCAGCTCCGGGAGCGCGGCGAGGACGGCGTCCGGGAGATACTCCGGCCCTTCGCCGACCTCACGAACGAGCTGACGGAGCTGTGTCTGGGAGCGGACTCCGAGCACCGCCGTGCTGACGACCTGGTTCGCGAGCACGAAGCGAAGCGCTGCCGCGCGCATCGTCAGGATCTCGCCGCCGACCATCTGCCGGACGGCTTGGAGCTGCCCGATCCGGTAGCGAAGCGCGTCGGGGGTCCAGCGGCGGCTGCGATGATCATGCTCGAAGAACGTCTTGTTCACCGACCAGTGGCCCACGAGGAGGCCATGAGCGAGCACCGAGCGGGCCATGACCGCGGTGTCGGTCTGCGCGAGCCTGTCCGTCAGCTCGTGCAGGGTCCGCGCGGAGAACAGGTTGTAGGCGAGCTCGAGCACGTCGGCCGACTGATCGATGGCGGCCGAAGCGACCGACTTGTCGCCGGCGCTCACTCCCCACGCGGCAATGCGCCCGGCATGCTTCTCGGCGCGGAGGAACTCGACCGCATCCCCCTCGCGGAGAGCCGCCGCCGGCGGGTTGTGCAGCAACACGACGTCGATCGTCTCGCGCTTCAGTCGATCGCGAGACCGCTCGAGCGCGTCCTTAAGAGAGGCGGCGTCGAAGCGCTTGCGGGGCGGCTCGTCGCGACACGTCCCGAGCTTGGTCACGACCTGGGTCGTTCGGTAGTCGAGCACGTCGCCGAGGAGCTTTTCCATCGCCCCGCCGCCGTATACGTCGGAGGTCTCGAACATCGTGACCCCGAGCTCGACGGCGAGCTCGACCACGCGCTCGAGGTCGGCCTCGTAGACCGGGCCATAGGCGTCCCCCGACAGGCCCCAGGTGCCGAGCGAGAGCTCCGACACCTCGAAGCCGAGCCGCCCGAATCGCCGCGTCCGCATCCGAGGCTCCTACCACCGATGTCGCGCGAGGTCCCGCTCCGATGGCGCGCACCCAAGCCGCCGCCTTGACATGCGAGAAGCGACGCAGTATCAACCGCGTCCCCTCGCGTTCCGTCGGCAATGACGGCCGTCCCGATGGTCGGGCGGCGGCCGCCGGTAGCGAGTCAGCGCACGAGCACAGTCATGGCGAAGAAGATCAAGGTCAAGACGAACCGCGCGGCCGCCAAGCGTTTCCGCGTCAGCGGCAGCGGTCGCGTCCGTCGCTCGAAGTGCGGCCACTCGCACGGCATGTGGAACAAGTCGCGCAAGCGCAACCGCACCCTTCGCAAGAACGACATGGTCCACGGCGATCACGAGAAGCGCATTCGTCTGCTGCTTCCGTACGCCTGATCGTCACCATCGATCGTCACCACGGCCGCATCGCACGAGCGCACAGGAGAAATTGAGTCATGGCACGCGTCAAGCGCGGGTTCAAAGCACGTCGTCGTCGCAACCGGGTCCTGAAGCAGACCGAAGGCTTCTGGGGCGGGCGCAAAAACCGTCACCGCCAGGCCGTCGAGGTCCTTCGCAAGTCGTGGGTCTACGCGTACATCGGGCGCAAGCTCCGCAAGCGCGACTTCCGTCGCCTCTGGATCACCCGCATCAACGCTGCGGCGCGAATCAACGGCTTCAGCTACGGAAAACTGATTCACGCCCTCAAGGTCGCGGGCATCACCCTCGACCGGAAGGTGCTCTCGGACATCGCGATCCACGATCCGGCCGCCTTCACGGCCGTCGTCGCCGCCGCCCGCTGAGACACCTGACGGTTCTGCACGTCACACCGTGACCGCTGACGCCGTCGCCGCGATCGAACGGGGCCTCGCCGAGCTGGGAGAGGCCTACCGTGACGCGTTCGCGACGGCGTCGAGTGAGACCGCTCTCCGCGACGAGTACGCGAAGGTCCTCGGCAAGAAGCAGGGGTCGCTGACGCGCGTGATGGCGCTGATGCGCGACGTCCCCGCCGAGCGCAGGCCGGATGCCGGAGCGCGCGTCAACGCGTTCAAGGATCAAGTCGAGGCCGCGTTCACAGCGCGCCTCGGAGAGCTGACATCCGCGGCCCGCGACGCTGAGCTGGGGGCGCGCCCGTTCGACCTCACGCTCCCCGGGAGACCTCCCGTCGGCCGCGGTCACCTCCATCCGGTGCTGCAGACGCGCGACGACCTCTTGACGATTTTTCGAGATCTGGGGTTCGAGGTCGTCGAGGGCCCCGAGGTCGAGGTCGAGGAGAACAACTTCACGAAGCTTGCGTTCCCGCCGGATCATCCGGCGACAGACATGCAGGACACCTTCTGGGTGTCCGTTGCGGGCGCGCCCGACGACGCTCGCGTCCTCCTTCGGACCCACACGTCGAACACGCAGGTGCGGGTGATGAGCACGCGCACACCGCCGATGGCGGTCGTCAGCGCGGGCTCGGTGTACCGCCGCGATGACGACGTGACGCACTCGCCGATGTTCCACCAGATCGAGGGCTTTCTGGTCGACGAGGCGGTCAGCATGGCCGACCTGAAGGGCGTGCTCCAGGCGTTCGCGGAGGGGCTCTACGGCCCAGGGACGCCAATCCGCTTCCGCCCGAGCTACTTCCCATTCGTCGAGCCGGGCGCCGAGGTCGACATCGGGTGCGTGTTCTGCTCCGAGTCTGACGGGACTCGTGCGACTTGCCGAGTCTGCAAGACCACCGGCTGGGTCGAGGTGCTCGGCTGCGGGATGATTCACCCCGAGGTTCTGAAGCACTGCGGCATCGACCCCGAACGCTACCGCGGCTACGCTTTTGGCTTCGGGATCGAGCGCATCGCGATGCTCCGCTACGGGATTCCCAGCATCAAGCACCTGTTCGAAAACGATCCGCGGTTCCTCGCGCAGTTCTGAGCGCCACCAAGAGCCCCCGTCGACGCACCCTGTCGCGCGTCGTCCCACGGCATCAAAGCGCGCTGAGGCCGGTCGGTGGACGCCGAAACGGGCGCGCGGAGCGACGTCCCAGGGCCACGCCAGGCTCCACACCGCGACACCACGATCGCGGGTTCACGCCAGAGCCGAGGTGCCGATGCGGCTCCTCACGAGCGCGTGACGCACGACCCTGTGCACGCGTGGACCAGCAAAATCACGGCCCCCGAAACTTTCGCGCGGCCTTTGCAAAGCCTTTCGCCGCAAAGGGTCGAGGCGCTGGCATCGACCTTGCGAACGAGTCGAATGTCGTCGAACGAGCGAAAAGACGGCAATTGTCGCTCATCGGGAATGTCGCCGGGGGCGAGACCGTTTCAAGATTGAAAAGGGTTTTGCATATGAAATCGTTTTCATGCTCCGCTGCACAGGCTTGTGCGGGACGGCCAAGGTGTCCATAAATTGGCTTGTCGAAGGTTTTTACCGAAGACATCGCGACTCCCACGCGACACCGCGCCTCGCATCCAACCCTTTTCAAACTCAACCTCTAAGGGTGTGCATCCCCGGCGCCTTCTCCCCCCGACGACTCTCCCCTCCAGCCCCACAAGGACCGCCATGACCACCCGCAAGCAAGCTGTAGCCCGCCCCCTCGGTGCGCTCGATGCCGTCGAGGGCCCCACGTCGGCCAGTGCGTCGCGCGCCTCGAGCGTCGTGAGCACGTCCGAGCCGCCGCCTCCCGACGAGTCGCAAGCCTTCGCGAAGGGCGCCCTCGAGTCGACGACCGGGGGGGACGTCGACCTCGACGACATGTTCGACGCCGAGCCCGACGCAGCGGAACCCCGGGACGAGGAGATGGTTCGCGCTGCCGCGCCGACTCGCTCGCCCGACTCCCCGCTCGACGTGCGCGCGGTCCAGGGCGACACGATGCTCGCTCGTTACTTCCGCGACATGTCGCACCACCCGGTGATGGATCACTCGGAGGAGGTCGCCGCGGCGGTCAGCGTCGAGTCGGCGGAGTGCGCTCACTGGGTGGCGCTGCTCGCCTACCTCCCCGCGGCCAGCAGCATCCTGCGTGCCCTCCGAGAGGACGTCGCGCGCGACACCGAAGGGCAGCTCGTCGTGGCAGAGCTCGAGGCCGCCCTGAAGCTCGTGACGGCACCGCCCGGCAAGACGCCGTCGCTCGCCGACAGGAAGCTTGACCGCTACACCGACCTTACG
>Ga0194129_10001232_pt1 | contig 43271 bp, 22 predicted proteins | sample TA2KigCa35mmetaG_FD_150862 | JGI IMG/M metagenome (GOLD analysis project Ga0194129, IMG submission 150862) | Freshwater microbial communities from Lake Tanganyika, Tanzania - TA2015038 Kigoma Deep Cast 35m | ecosystem: Environmental > Aquatic > Freshwater > Lake | place: Tanzania: Lake...
AAGGTTAAAGGTAAATGCTACTTCTGAAAATGTAGTTGTACAAGCTACTCAAGGTTCAGTTGTAATGCACAACATGGATGATGCTGTTTCAACATACCGTGCTGCCCGTTGTGCTCAAGATAATTTCGTGGAGTTTTTGCTAAAGCAGTTGGCAGAACGGGACTTACTCATAAGTGAGCTTAAAGCTCAATTGGTAAACCAGAGTGAGCTTGAAAGGCTCAAGGAAGAATTGCAACAATCTAGGGAAAGTCAAGCGCATTCTACTCAGTTGCACATGCAGTCCACTCGTGAATTGCAGGAAGCACACGAGGAAACAATGCGTCAATTAAAAGCTGAGCATACCAATCAAATCGAAAGGTACAAACAGCAGATTGCAGAAGCACACGCTTTAGGCGAAGATACCCAAAGTGTTAGTGAAACAGAAAAGGAGATGTTGATTGCAAATACACTCAGGGAAGCAAAACAAAAATATTTAATTGAAGCAGATGCAGCTGAAGCAAGATTCAAACAAGAAAAGGAAGAATGGCAAAAGGAAGAAAGTAGACTTTACGCTCTTCTTAAGAAATCCTTGGATACTTTGACAGCTATCAAGTCAGATGCAGCCAAACGAGCAGTTGCAGCTTTGAATACGCCTCTAAACGCCCGAGCGTTTTCTCGGGATGGCGGTGCGTCAGCAGCTGGCGACAAGCCCTAAACCCGAAAAGGCTCAAATACCTACGCTTCGCATTGTTGATGAACCTGTCGTATGGTTCGTTTAAAAGAGCATTAAAAAATTTTAAGAAACAAAACAAATGTCAAACTTTATTTTTTTTTATGGGTTGGGGGAGGGTTGCCAGTAAAATTTGTTGACAGCGCTCGTGGATTTCCTGCTGTATGTCTTGCACGAATAAGATGCGCAATGCTCATAGGAGCCCTGTAATCTGCATCAACTTTGATTTGAGCTGGGGTTGAATTGATCTTTGGTTTAACCTGCAGCACTGACTGGTGCGTTAATGACGCAACTGTAGTTATGGGTTTTTGTTGATGCGTTGTTGGCAGCACAGTAGCTGTGGTTTTTTGTTTTTTAGTAAAATTTGAAACCGTTGTAGGTCTTTGACGAATAAGATGCGCAATACTCATAGGAGGCCTGTAATTGGAATCAACTTTAATTTGAGTTGGGGCTGAATTATTTTTTGTTTTGACCTGCTGAAGTAAATCAGCAGACACTGGATTAATTTGCCCTACAGTAACTGGCCCTGCTATTTCTATTTTTCGTTTTTGAATTATGCTAGCAACTGGGATAGTTTCTTTTGCAGAGTTTGATCCTCGATAAAGGTTGTTGAGTGTTTGCATTACCTGGCACAAATGAATTGGTTTTAGGTAACCAGGACCATTGTGGGGATTGGTACATGATTCTTCAGTTGCCCTTTTGACAGCTTCACGGTTCCAACCTTCTGATTCAGGGTTGATTCTTAGAACATATGACTTCATCAGGCATTTGGTTTCAAAATTTAAAGGCTCAGTGTTGTCCATGCACTCCTTCAGAGATTGAGGGTCGTCAATAAGCAAATGCTCACACAAATGCAACCCATAACAAACGTTGGTGTCAAAAATATACTCCTGAGACCCAGGCGCATGAACCAGTTGGTTTAGCGCATAGCAAAGCATCGGGGGGCAGCCAGTTGCTTGTTGAAAAAAATCCAAGTCCAACACCAGAAATTGATATTCATGAGAGTTGTCCACCTCAGACAAAGGCACAAAAAATTCAGTGGCTGATTGAGAGCAAACAATTTGTGTCATTTTTCCATCCTTGTGTCCTTGAGTGGTAGGATGGACATGACCCTTGGAGTATTTTTTGTAAAATAGCAAGAACGCCTCTAGAGCATCCCACTTAATCGGTCCTACGCCTGTTACTCCCAATTCCTCGCTTCTTTTTGGGTCGTCAATCAACTTGTACTGCGTCATGGCCACAAAATGCCCCACATTTGGATTTCTGTAAGGTTCCTTTGGTGGGCAACAAAAAAATCCTTCAGGCAAATCACTTTGGGGCCTCTTAAAAATCAAAAGTTTGTTGTTAGGTCCAGGTAAAACCAGTACTCCTTGATTGCTCTTGTACATCCACTTGCACTTCCAGTGTGAATCTTGAGAAATATCATCATTTTTCCCTGATTTCACAATGAATCCCTCGCATCCGTCGTCTTGAACATTTTGCCTTTTTAAACATTCAGAGATGAATAATTTTAATGTTGTTTCGTCATTTTCTGTGAATTTATCACAGAATTGAACGGAAGGCATGATTTTAAATACGAAATCTTCAGCTTGGGGAAGATATGGCGGGGGACTGTACGTTTTTCCATTCCAGTAACTTAAAATAGTTTTGCAGTGACAAAGAGGTATTCTTTTTAGCTCAGTGGGTCGGGAATCGAATGGAGATGCTGGAAAGTACAGTCCCACTGAAAAAAACTGCAAATGCATCTGTGACACTATGTGTTGTCTTTCTCCTGGAGTACCATGTTGAAACTTGAGCAAAAAGTGGCTGATTGCGTGATGTGAACTTCTGGCGCTCATTAGCTCAGCTTGGGCGTAAAGGTTGTCAGGAACCTTTCCCAGACATTGCTGAAGAATGTTCAAAGGCAAATCAAATTTGAATGTGTCTACATAACACTTCACAACGTTAGCCCAATTATCTGTTCTAGCATGGTCTTCTCCCCACGTTCCACGCTTTCCTTCTACCTTTGTGGCCTCGAAATTGGCATGCCCCTCATATGATGACGAACTTTTCTTTAAATAAACTATCACATGAACACCGTTGCCCTTTTCCTCTATTGACACAAAGCGCCCTTGAGAAATTTCCTTTGCAACGTGCACTGACAGTTTGTCAGAATCTAATACTAGCTTTCCGTTTTCTACTCTGATTTGCTTATAGGCATCACTTCTTTCCTTGTCTGCTGCTGCTTCAAAATATTTGAAAGTGATTTTTTCGGAATGAGGTTTAGCACTTTTTAATTTGTAGTACTCTAAACCTCGTAAAAGGTATGTTTTCTGAAAAAACTCAAAGTCTTCCTGGGTAAATAGTCCAGGACGACTTTTTTTTATTTCACGAAATCGATGCTCATGTTTTTCTTGTTGTGTTTTTTTTGACATTTTGTAAAACAAATTGTTTGTATTTTGATGTTATTGTAACTTGATTTTCAGTCGTATAACAAAACAATTCTTTACTTTTTAAATACCATTGCAAACCCGTATATTTAACAAACTTTTAAACAAATGTTGAAAAGTATTCATGATCTATGGCCTCACACGTACACACACATGGAATTCGTTTGAATGCTACACAAAGTAGAATACATAACTTTAAATTTTTTTTTAAAACGTTTTGTAAGCAAGCACATATATCTTCAGATTTTTCAAAAATTTCTCTTTCTTTGAGTGATGAAGACGTAAGATACACTACAGATGCTGCACCAGGAATATACAATAAACTTGCCTGTCTTGAATGGGTTTGCCGTTTGAATTCAAACAAGGATAACACATTCAACATGTGTGATTTGTATGCTGCACCGGGTATGGACGTGCTGTACTGCATGCTTCTTTGTGGAATGAATTTGGGTATTTCATTCCATATCACAGGAGTTAGCATAGTTAGGGACATTGATGACAAAGATAGGTTTAAACGAATGTGTAACAATGTGAGTTCAGCTTTAAAAATTTTACCTGAAGAAGTATGCAAAGTAAATTTATTTCCCATGAGCGCTTATCAATTTTGCTGTGAGTGTTTAACAAAAACAAAAATTGACATTCTTTTTATTTCCATGCCATGGATGACTTCTTTAGGGGAAATGCACGGCTCAGTGGGGGCACTGCGAGCCCCTTCAGACATGGCATTAGAGGCTTTAGGGTTATTAAACACTTTAGTCAAGTCTGGTCAGTGTCCACTGGTAGTATCACTTATGGTACCCTATGACTACAACCACTTTGTTTTTCCTGGATATTGCTTGCTTGAAAGTGTTTTGATACGCAAAAAAAGCTGTGTTAGCAATTTGGAGATCTCAAGTTACTACACTCATTTGTTTGGTAGAACAGATGTAGCTGATCCTGTTTATGTTGTTTTTGAATATTATGTTTAATTTTTATTTAGCACTTTGTCCAGTGTTAACCTCAAGCGAGCTGGAGTACAGGTTACACTATTGCAATGCTTTTCATCTAGATATTTTTCTTGTTCTTCAGGAATGTTCAATAACTTTTTTTGGGTACATATTCTTAAAAAAAGCAGTACAAACTGGGAACAGTACAGGTGGTCCCAATGTTGAGGAACATTATCATAATCATGCACTAAAAAACTAGGTAAAGCCAAGTCAGAAAAGGGAATTTTATAACTAGCTTTGCAGGTTTTCCAGATACTTTCAGCTAATGCACTAACTGCCTTTACATCATGTACTGGAATGGCCAAAAAAGATATATTGGGTGTGTTTTTTATTGTTTGAAAGTTATATTTGACTATACAGTTATTTGGATTACTCTCGTTCCATACTGCTGCATAGGCTGTGGGGGGGATTATTAACTCAGCATGTACCTCATTGTATTTCCAATCGTCTGACATGTGGGCCAGGTGCTCAAAAAATGCAGTCATTTTAGTTAGAGTGTCAAATTGATTTACAAACAAAATGTAAATGCAATTTCGTGACATATTTTTAATTATTTTTGTTATGAACACATTTATATACATGATTTTACTTTAGAAACTTTAAAATCGTGATGGATCTTGGATTGATTATTCCAAATTTTTTGTTGAACACTGTTTTTGAAAAAAACACATTTTTTTATTTAGGGTTTGTTTGTTTTTGTATTCAAACATTTGTGAATATTATTTTTATGTTATTATGGTGTTTTAATGTAGTAAAACTGGACAATGACAATGAAGTATCAAGTATGTGCAGTGATTTTTCTTTTTCCTCAAATTCATCATGTGTAAATAAAAGGTCGCCAATTGAAATTAACACACTAACTATTGGGGATTTTTTGTGTGATAACAGATCAAGTACAAGTACTACAGACTTATCCGGCAACACATCTCAAGAAATAAATGATAGTGATGACACCAATAGTTTGTCCTCTTTGTCACTTTCTGATGAAGAGTTGTAAATACTATACCCTTGCTTACCACGAAAGAATATATAAAGTGTATTTTTATTTCTCACATTGCGTTGCTCTTATGGGCTTTTCCATTTTGTTTGGTTTTTTTGGATTGTTTTTACTTTTTTTATGCATTATAGAAAGAATATTTTATGCTATTTTAATTTTTGCTATGGGATCCAGTGATAAAGACAACTTGCGCGCTGGTTTATTGCTTGGAAGCTTTCTTAACTTTTCTACTACACTGTTAACAACTACAATTAACATAGTTTTTAGAAGCATAGGTTTTATTGGTTGGGTATTTTTATGGTACATTGTGTTTTATTTTATAACCTCTATGTGGTTTGTGCTGTATGAAGATTATCCTCATGTAATAATTAAAATAGTAGATTTTTATTCAAAGAGAATAGGCCCCTTTCTACACGGATATTTTTTACTGCCCTTGGAATTACTCAATATCGTGCTTAAAGCTGTCCTTCCTGTGTACAACGGACTCATGTGGGTGTTGCGCGGACTGCTCACGAAAGGCTTGTTGCCTCTCTTGTGGGACGAACTTGATTTGCTGGCAGACTTTTGTGTTGCGTTGCTTGGCCTTGGCAAAAGCTTGTCGGTGTCCGTGGTGGATTTCATTTTTTCTTTAAATTGCGATAATTTTTCCTGCTTAAACAGCCCTGCTGTGTTTGACGCCCTGAGTGTCATGGGGAACTTAAGAGATGTAGCAGTCATATCTAGTAAAATTGGTGGCAACTTATGCTCCCCTGTATCCAAGCCTATAGATTTTTCTTTGTACTTACTGATTGATACACGGTTTGCCAAGGGAATTCACAGTATCTTAAACTCCATTTTACATATTTTTTTTCATGTGCCACGTAATACGCAAAAACGGTGTGATGCATTTGGTCAAAATAATACACATACAAGTGTTTTGATGTGCACCCCTGATTTGAATCCTATTTTTGACCATGCAGTGTTAGGAATACGTGAGTTGGGTGGTGCTGTTGACAATTTGCTTGGAGTTGGATCAGCCATGGCTAGGCGTACATTAAACGGTTTACCTGATGATTGCTCTGTAAAAACTGTTGGGCCAGACAAATTTCGTGGGGATTTGCTAAATGGCTTGCAAACTACTGTAGGGTTAACAGACTGGTTAATGGCAGCCACAAACAATACTCTGGCTTACTTTTGGGGTCAAGTATCTACAGACTTTGCACTTAGAAGCTGGCCAGAGCCTATAGATGTAACCTTTGGGGTAGCTGCTGTAAGCTTTGATGAAGCAGGAGAAGTAGAGGTATCAAGTATTACACAAGGTCAAAGGCCTGCTACTCGTCAAACTTCATCATTGATGGGTTGTAGATGCATAGACACTGACGGTGGAATAGTCGTTCGCTGCTCTATTCTGCCTATGATGGGAAGTGGCAATCCCGATTCTTATTCGTTTAATGTTTTGTTTCAGGACAACACTTGGTCTTCTAAAATGACCTGTGTTGCAGTTGAGCTAACGGTTAAAAGTGTAAGGTGGCCTGTTAGACGATATGAAGGTAAAAGTGTACCCTTTTCTGCTGGTAACATGGATCTTCCCACTACTGACTGTATGAGCAGGGGGAGCTGTGAAAGCATAGATTCTACAATTTGGTTAGCTCCTAAGTGTGATTCTTTGCCCCCAGAACAATGCTCCGATGTGGCAGTGGGTACCTCTTGTTTTCCCTTTTGCATGGCAGCTAGAATATCAGGGTCACGCAATTACAACCCCGTGTTTGTAAACGCTGAAACTTGGAGAACTGGAAAACAACTGCTTATGAGAGATTGCACACTAAGTGCTGGTGATGCCATGGGAGCATTATCATTGCCCATAAAATCATCTCTGATATCCACAACTGCATTGAATACCCCTCTTAACTCTGGTAATCAAATTTTTGTTAGTGGATCTGGGGATGGATCCACCTGTGTTTTAGGATCCAATTTGGTTAGTTGGATTCCTTCTAATACAAGCTTCAAAGATCAACGTTCAGTGCCCTCGTATTTGCGTCGCAAAGGTCAGCCTTTTGCCATTTCAGGTGACGCAATTTTGATTGAGTTTATTCAAGCTGATGGGGCTGCTACTGTAGAAGTGGATAGGCTTACAGGTAATCAACGAGACTCCTATTCCTTGGTTTCCGGGTGGGCTGGACTGCCAACAGCACCAAAATTTTACGTTCCTATCAATGAGTTAACTTCTGAGGAAAAGAGCAGGATAGTGGTTCCTATAGATTTCCGAGCCACACGCACATACTCCACCAATAGTAGGAATTATTTGTTTTATTCTGTAAGTCCGGATTTAAGAATTTTTCAAGCATATTTTGATTATTGTAATGATCCCTCTAAGCTTCCACGTGCTCAACTGATGATGGCTTCAAGCTACTCAGCCTTGCGCGTGTACAGGGTACGTGCTTACTGTCAAGAGTCTTGTGAAAAGGGCAATTTGGCTTCTCAATTTACCTTTGATGGGTTTTCAAATGGAACATTCAACTCAGATACGTTTCCTCAAAATTGCACCAGAAAGTACAATGCCTCTATTGACGCGCTGGAATACGTGAATGAACAAAACATAGCAGTAACAGTTCAGGTTGCGGATAAAACATATACTCCTTTGCTGAGGCGAGGGTCTGGATCCACATATGTTACGTACTGGCTTAATCCACAAACTATGCGGGTCCGCGTGGATACAATGTGGCCCATGGAGTTGCCAATATCTTTAACTGCAGGACTTTGTGTTCCAGGAGACGGAGTTCCGCATTTAGGGTCTTTGGGTGCAGAATTAATTGTTTCAGGGCTTCACGTTTTTCATAAATTAGTAGGAATGTTTGTGTATGCACCAGGATTGCTGTCGTTTTGGCGTGGCGGGTCAGCGTGCCCGATTGAAAGTCGAGGTCATAGCATACTGGCGTCATGTGGAAATAATGTTTTTGATTTTGATGATTTTTTTGACAGCCTTGATGCTGCCTCAGCTATTTTTTGGGGGATCCCCAATTGGGCTGCTGAGCAAATTGAGCAAGGTAAATCGGCTGACTACTCTCCCTTATCTGATCTTTTGCGTGGTTATGGTGCTTTTGGAAAAGGAACTATGGGAATTTCAGAATTAAAAGGAGGTATTGTAAATTTGCTTAATGTTCCCATAGCAGATCAAATTTCAAATACATATGCACTAATTAGGCAACCTGGGGCTCTTTCTGGAGTTTCCAAGGTAGTTGGCAGTTCTACATCCTGGGCCCGTTTTATTTCTAGGTTTATGTCAGTGGTGGGTGTAAACTTTGTTAAAAGGCTGATGGTTACTGGTTCTGTAAACCTTTCTGATGTTTGGCGTGATTTTGTAAATGCATTGTATGACCACAAAGGCTTCTTTAGGTCGTCAGTAACAGATCGTGGTATGTCCGCATGTATGGGGCTTGAAATTATGTTTGGAAGTGCTACACCCCCTGGAAAACTTTTACACCATGGATGTTTAAGTTCTGTAACATTTTTGGATGGAAGCATGAATCTTTTCTTGCAAATATTTGTTAATGCCCCTGTGGTAAAGTGTGTTTGTAAAGACTCTGAGGGTAAACGCGTTAGCATTTATGCAAAACAGCACTGCGTATGGAAGGCCCCACAAACAATGCAACCTCTTCTTTATGGAATGATAAGTAATGCTGAGGGAATAATCAAAGGAGATTCACTACTCTGTCCAGCTGTTGTGTCATACACACGCACTTCTTTAGAAAATAGTTTTCAACCTTATTTTTCTACTGTTTTTCAGTCTTTGGATGCTTTGGGTAACAGCATTGATTATCTTCTTTCTGGATATGACGTAGACTCTGGACAGTGTACAAACTTTCGTTCAGACCCCCATGTGGTAGTTATCATGCCAGAGCCAGTGGATTACTTTCGTGGGTGTGGTGCAACTACGTATTGCAAAACAAAGTGCTCAGGGGCATGGGATACATTTGACACTGCTAGATCAAAATATGACTCAACCAAACTTTCTGTTTCAAAAGAAATACCCACTACTGTTGATAGTTTGTTTTTTCCAAGTATGGTTCCTGACATGGTAGCACCTGGCAAAGTGGTGGCCATTACACAACCAGAAATGTGTGGGGATTCAATTTGCAGAACAAACTTAGAGGATTGCCTTGCAGTGGCTTCTATGTCAAGCGGAACCTTGTTAATAAATTTTTACTGCATACCCTCGGGTCCCACTTCTGTAGTTTATGCCAGTGAAACTACAAGTCTAACTTGGACCTCCGATTCTGTTAAAGATGCATCTAAAATAAGTTTTGTAAAAAACGATGGCTCTGCAGTGGTAGCCTTGGTTGGTCAACAAATAGTACTTTTACAGCGCGGATTACCTAACAAAGTTGTTGTGGACGTAAAGTTTATTTTTTCACTACCCTTGCAAAACATGTACCCTATGAATTTGGTAGACATGTTTACTGTTCGTGAATACATTCTGGTTTCAGTTGCTGTACGCACTGGTAAAGAAACAAAGTTTGAACGTGGGTTAAGCACTGTGTGGGTAGACCCTTTTAGTATTACAAATATTTTTGCTGATATGTCTAAAGCACCTTCTTCAAGTGAGCTGCAATCTAATCCAGCGTTAGAGGCAAAATGGAATTCTTACTTTTATGATACTAATCCACTTGTTGTAGAATCACCTCTTGTGAAAGATCTTTGGAATGGTTACGCGTCCTCTGAGTATCTTTCATCCAATGCTAATAGTGTTACTTTGATATTATGGCCAGTTTCATCTATTAGCACTCTTCGTAAAGTTATATTAAGTTGGACCAAAAAAACATTTTCTGTTGAGATACTACCAATACAACAAAGTCAATCTCTAATAGCCAAGGCTACACTTTTGCCAAAACAGCTTGTTTTAAGCAAGACTCTTAGAATTGATCCTGTATCCGGTCAGGTTGCAATTTACGCTTCCGCAGGTAATGTATATGACTGGCTTCGTCAGCTTCGTCTTTCAGGAAGTGATGTGGCCATGACATCAGCTTCATTAACCAATGCCCAATTGGTAAAGGCCATTATTGCTGTAAATTCGAGTTGTGATGGTTTAGACTGCAGGGGATGCCCTGACCTTACTTTGCGTTCTTTGTGCTCTGCTTACCAAAGTTGTTCTGTTTTTAGGTGCATAGGAACACCTGTAAATTTAAAGCGTCCATTGTGTGGTGTGGGTCAGGTTTTGAAGTCTTTAGGTAATCTGGGTGTTACCAACGTTCAGGGTGCATGGATAATGTTTGTAGACATTTTTATGATTCTTTTGCAGCTCAAAATGGTAACAAATTTGCCTGGTGTAGACGTTAATTTTCCTGATGACTCATTTTTAGGCAACATGTGTGCTGCAAAGGATGTAAGTGCTGAATTTTTTTCAATTATTACTTCAACCATCAACAGTGTTTTGCAGCGCGTTCAAAGTTCTGTAGATTTACTTTCGCGGTTCAGTGTAGTTGACACGTCTGTCAATACAATCATTAGTATGTCTATGGCAGCAATTACAGGTTTTTTGCATCAATTGGCATTGGCCCCAGTGTATATGCTTTCTGTGGGACATAAAATTATGATGTGTCAAGTAAGTGGTTTTTTGGCTGTTTCTAGTGCTACTGGAACTAGAATAGACATACAACCTGCGCGTTTTGCTTCCACAGACGCTATAGGTGGTATGTGTCTCACTAAAGGAGCTGAAGTAAACGCTGAACAAACAGGCGATAGTCAAGCGGTTCGGAGCATAACTGCTCATGCAGCTGAAATTTTGGCAGGTACAGGTCAGGCTGCTGTGATGCGCCGTTTGGAACCGTACATGCACATGATTGATGGTTTTTTTGCATACTTGATAGGAGTCGTAGCCAAGTTAGCTGATGTTTTGCAAACTACTGATATCAAGCATTGTGTTTTACCAGATGTAACTTTGCAGGATACTGTAAGATGTGCTTGTGGGGACCAACCGTTAAGTATACACCCTCAAAGAAGTCAGGAGGGACTGTCTAAATTTGCTTATTGGTGCACAGGCACTTTGAGTTTAGTAAGTGCTGAAAATCGCATGAAAACAATATGGAATCCTTACACCTATGCTGAGCTTCAGCAGCTTATTGGTGATGGACTTGACAAATACGTTCAAAATGCAGGTAAGAATGTCTTAGAAGAGCCTCCAAATGATTCAATTTTTGTTAAGCAAGGTGTTTCATTACTAGCTGTTTTTACAAAATGTAGGCAAAATTATGTCAATAAGCAGTGGGATCATTCGGCATTTGTAAGGTATGATTCAGATGTAGCTGAGCGTGAAATTCGTGGGGATGTGAATGTTGTATATGGAAATCCAAGTGATGGAGTAGGTAAATGTCTTTTGGATAGCGTGGCTAAAGGGATAGGAAATGGAGCTTGTTTAGATTCATTTCTTCGAACTCAAAATCAAAATTCATTGTACTGGAGCTATGATATTGTTAACAACACAGTTGCTAGCAACAAATTGGATGCCTGTTTGGTATTTTCTGGGCCTGCTTCTGCCATACATGTAGTAAATTCAAAAAAAATACCTTTTCAAAATTGTTTGGGTGGGTACACCAATCAAACAGCATGTGATCTCAGTGGTTTTGTGTGGTCACCTGCTTCATCTAACGATGTTCCAGTAGCTTCGCGTCACCCTGTGAGAGCTTCGTCAAACGGAAGTTATCTCAATAACGCCATTAAACAGCGCATGCAACTTGCTAGCAAAAATGTCATGGCAGAGCTTGAAGAATTACAAGAATACTCAAATAGTAATTTGCAAGCTATTGTGTTTAGTGCTGAAGGGGATATTATTCATCAGTTAATGGATTGTGTGTTTATGGGCCCTTATGCACGTATGGATTACTGGCCTGTTCCTCGATGTGATGAAAGCATTAGTGAAGACTGTTTGGTTGGTCCTTATTGGTCCAGGGACGATAAGGGAGGTAAATCAAGAAATATTGATGTACAAAATTGCAATGCTGCAAAGGAAATTCCTTTTACTTGTGGCAGTCCCACACGTAAAGCTATGGTGCGCGATTTTATTAAACAATATCTGGAAACTGGACAGGGTGGAGCAGAAATAGTTACACAAATGGTTCAAGAATGGATTTCGAATATGTCTCGAATTTGGAGCGACCCCCTGTCTTTTTCTTGTAATTGCACAGATTGTTGCAGGGGGTTTTTACCTAAGCATCTTGCTGAGGTAAATTTGCAAATACCCACAAACAATATAATCAATGCTTTGGGTAAACGCATGAAACTTTTTCATATGTATTCCATGCAAAGTGCTGAACCATGGTTCAAGGAGCTAAACAGTGACGAATTAAAAAAGTACAATTGGAAATTATCTGCAGGTTCAAAGAAAGTTGCCAAGTTGGGGCTTTATGATCCAACTTCTCCTACTTTGGAATATGATGAAACTAATGCTTTAAGTCCACCAAGTATTATGGGAGGAGTTAATTTATGGAGGATTTGCCATTCTGCATTGAAGCAAATTATGTTTACTTTGCCAGTAAATGCAGACGGAAGTTTAAAAGATGTAAAAATTGGGTTTTCTGGGGGGGGACCAGACGTTATTGAACAGCATGTAAAGCAGATGGTTGCATCTGCTAAAGAAAACAGTCCCTTATTCAGGCATTATCAAGCAAAACATCACCCTTCTTTGTCCAAAATGTGCCATGGGTCTACCACAGCAAATCCAAAAACAGTTAAAGGTTCAGTAAGCTTTAACAATTACATAGTAAATGGTATGAACGTTTTTGATGGTTCTCAAGTTCCATCTATCCCTGTAATAGGCTACAACGCTGGTGTATTGGGTGCAGAATGGAAAGGAGGCTTGAATGGTTTAACAGATCATTTAGGTTTTCTAGATAGAGACGCTACTGAAAAATGGCTTCAAGGGGGTAATAGTTTAGTTACTTCTGCTGAATACCTAATGCGTTATGGTCCTGGAGGCCTCAAACTTGGAAATTTACCAGGAAGTAGCAGCAATCTTGATTTGGAAAATGGGGAATATGCTGACTTACACGAGACACTCAAGGAAAAGTTTAATGAAGCAGACAGAATATTTTCAGTGTCTACTGCTCCTTTGCATGGTTGTGATGGATATCAGGACAATTCTACTAGCCTTTTAGTGGAATTTGTGGATAAACTTTTTCCTATGGCTCAAGGTATCAAGGAATCTGGGGTGGGGTCCTATTGTTTGCGTTTTTCTATTGAGTTAGCTATGTTATATGCTATGCAACTTGCTTCCAATGTTAATTCTGTTGAATGGGTTTCACAAAAAGAACTTGTTGTAAGCTGGCGCAGAAAATGTGGTACACAAGTTCAGATAGTTGGAATGTGCAATGCACTTGATTTGTATCATCCAAGCAATTTTCAGACAGTGTCTTGTAGCATGCCTTGGGATGTAAAAAAAAACACAACCCTGGAGATGTATGTTACTCCAGAATGCTTAATAAAAATAGGTGATGTATTTTATGATCCTTGTCAGTGCAAGCCAGAATGGTGTGAAAAATCTACTGTGCCATGGGTGATCAAAAAAACTGACCTTGACAATAATAACTGTAAAATAAAATTTGATCCCAGAAATGTTGTGCAATCTGTGGAACTTGGCTGGTGGGGGGAGGATGTTTTGGACGAAAACGCGTCCTTGTGGAATGATTGGCTGTCTGAACCAATTAATTTACTAAATATGCAAAGGCTTAGAAATGATATTCTTCAAGACGGTCAAGCAGTGGGAAATACTCCTGTAAATCAACATTGGGCCAATTCAGAGGGATTTCTTAACGTCACAGGAGCGTTTTGTGATATGGTTGCTGATTACTGGCCAGAAGACAATGTATTTCCCGTGGGCTATCACGTAACTACCCCTTGTCATCAAGATGATATTGGGTATCGTACTTTTGACAATGTTTTTGCTGTGGACGTCGATGCACTAGGCCAACCTACTATGGTTTTTTTAGAGGATCAAACTAGGGACTTTAATTTAATTGATTCTCATTTTGGTTCAGGTGGCCTTTGTAGAGGACAAAATTTTGGAATGGATATGTACGAAACAAATACTATGCGAGTGTGCACAAGGGTTACGGATGGAGAAGATGTGGATGTACACGTTCCCCGTGGTAAAATTAAGCAAACAGAATTGGGTAAAGCCAGGTGCAGTAAATCGAGTAAGGAATTACCCTGGGCTGACCATAACTTTTACAACTATTATGATGCCTCATTTTATTCAGTGGGTACAGTTCCAAACCTTCCATCAAAAGACGCAAGAATGTACCCAGAAACAAAAGAAAAATTTATGGACATAGGTCCACAGCAAAGGATGCAAGAGGAAGGGTGGGGCTTGACTTGTCAAGATTTTTCTTTGCCAGACTGCAGGGAAAAAAAATGGGAATGCCCAGACGGCTATGATTGTAAATTGGGTGTGTGTATGCATTCTAGTGTGCAATGCATAAATCATGACGACTGCTCAGATAACAAAATGTGCTCAGGCATGGGAACATGCGAAACACCAAGATTAAGCATTCTTAATGAGTTAGGAGAAGATATTAGCGTGCGCGGGCACACTGTGGAAACATCATGTGCTGGTGAATCATTTAGCATGCGCGGAGCTTCATATTGGGGCTATGTGCCAGACTTTTTGGAAGCACACGGAATGTGTTCGTACAGGCATTGGCAAGAATATCTTTACACTTTAAACAAGTGTTCGTGCAACTCAAGCACTCAAACTACATGTCAGTTAAAAGCAGGAGAATGTCCGTTTTACAGGTTTTCAAAGGAACAAATAGCAAACAAATGGTGGAATGACACTACAAATGTACCTACGCGTCTTAAAATGATTCCCACTACTTGTGACAGAGACTATGAAAGATTTGCTTTGAACAACAAAGAAATGAAAACGTGTGTTCCAGGAAACGCAAATAGATGGCTTATCAAATCTGATGGGATTTACCAACAGGACATTGTCAGAGATAAAATGTGGCAAATATACGAGGAGCATTCAAAGTATACACCTTTGCGGCTTATGCCAAGTAGATCCAATCCCAGCACAGGTTTTCTGGGTGTTTCTCAAATAAACTCAATTAAAAGTTGTATGTCTGTACAGCAGTGCTATGTGGACAATTTTTATCAAAATAATGTTTTGTCCATGACTCAAACATCATCTGGGGTAAAAATTGCAAATAGAACGCTGATTAACTCACAGTTGTATGAGGCAGACGACCAATTCAGGTGTGGAGTTATAGGGTACTATAATAAAGATACTCAGAAATGCTCAGTTGACTACAAGCTTTTCCCAATTTACTATGCAATTTGCAAGCATAATCAAAGAACAGTTTTGGATATGTGTAAACCCATGCTAAAAAGTAATTCATATCCTGCAAGATGTGATGATGTAAGGGATCCATATGACCCAGACTACAGTGTAATTAATGATGTTAATGTTCCAGCGCTTAATAGTTTTTTTTACATTTTTAATCAACCACAAACACTAGTTGAACATCTTAGCTTGGTTAGTTGCATGGAAGGTATTTACTCACTTATGACTCTTCCTAAGTTGCAAGGAGGTGTTTTTGATTCAAGAGGATTGTATATACCCTTTACATTTACATTATATGAATTACCATTTTCCTGGTTTTATCAGTGTATTGTAGGTAGTTCCACTGTGATTTCTTTGGACTTAAGCAAAAAAATATACAAGTGCACGTTTTATGAAAACAAAAAAAATTGGGACAGTCCTACATTAGACACTGATTATTACAGAGACTTTCAAAGTTATATTTTTAATGTTAAAGGTGGATACAACAAAGTTTTGCTGGATGATACATTGAATAAACAAAGATTGGTAGCCATACAGGCATGGGAAGATGCAGTGGAAAAGGTCAGGTTTAACCTCTATGGAAGTCAAAACGTTGATAACACATATCCAGTGTGTTTTCCCCGTTTGGAATGGAATGTACCCAATGATGATATATTAAAATTAAAAATGATTGAAATATTGGGCACAGAACAGAGCTGTTCACATAACCAGCTTAGTACGTTACTTAACACGTATAATGCATTAAATGGTGAAACAACATATGATACTGAAACAATCATACCTGTTTTGACTACTGCATTGGGTACACCCGTTTCCCAAAACAACATTTTGTCCAGTCGAAAATTATTAACAGGCTTAATTAAAAACTGGGGTATTGAGATAATTAACAAAAAAATAATATATGAAAACATAAATACCACTAGAATGCCAATAAGAATAAATTTCAGTATGCCCCTTGTAAATTCAGAAGATTTTTCCTTGAAAAAATCACAGTGGGTAAAAATAGCAAATGTTTTACCAAATAGTCAAGACATAAAACAAGCAACTTCTTCCTCTGGTGGAACTTTAAAAGATGTTTATAGAAATTCAAATGGAGTTTTGTTGGAGCAATATGACACTAATAAACAAGCTGGAATGTCCACTCCAGTGCAGATCCGTTCTGTGTATGCTACAGGATTATTTGATTGTTATTACCCCCAAATTACACTTAATGGTCAAACTAGATCATTAAAGGGTGTTAGTGAGGATTTGGAAGCAAGCTTTGACGAATATGCAAACCTTCTTTATTCAGAAGTATGGAGGTATTACAACTTGAACCTAACTCATTCTGATGTTGCAAGTAAAATATCAGATATTCCTATGCATCCACTTAACTTTTACACTGATGAACTAAACTTAAACTTTGGAACTTCATGGAACTTGGATTTAAAAAATGTGGCAAACTACCTGAGTAATATTCAGCCTGACACAAAAACACCTGTTATGTGTGTAGCTGGAAACCAAAAAGTAAATTTTAATCAATGTTCCAATTCAAACTTTGATGCTTTAAAAACACATTTAAATTCTTATTTAAAAGATGCTGGTGTTAATGTCCCAAATCTTTATCAGCTGGATTGGGATATACACAAAAATATGATGGCTTCTGGAGCAATTTACAGTTACAGTAGCACTCAAAGAAATATTTCAAAACAATTTTTGTCTAGGCTTTTTGATAGTGAATCAGTATGTGGAGCGTCTTCTACACCTTCAAGTAAGGATAAACTATGTTATTTTGATCAAATTGGTTCTAGTAGAAGCACTAGTGTTATATCCCCCTGGCTCGCTGGAAACTGGAATCCATTTGATCAATGTGACGTGGATCAATTGGATTTGCAATATGGTAATGCTGAAGTGGTTGATTCTTTATGTTACTTTGAAGAATTTTGCCCTGCTGAGAGAAGTAGAGACCCTACTTTAGATTTTTACAAAAATATGCCTAACACTGAATGTAAAGAAAAAGACAATGAGCGAACCAATCGCATTAATGTGAACAGTAGATTTTTATACAATCTTTGTAAACATAGACTAGAAGAAGACACTATTTGTAGTCACACGCAGGGAATGTTAGGAGGTACTGACGGTAAAGCATCAGAAAGCTTTGAAATAGGTGGAAACCTTTTTACTTTGCATGAGTTTACAAATTTTCCTGCTGGGGAACAAGAAATGTTTAAAAATTCATTGATTAATGGGTCTGATTATGGGTTTTGGAGATCTAATTTAAAACATATAGGAAGTCATCATTTGGGAATTAAGGTTTCTCCACAGGATGGAATGAGAATGTTTAAAATGCCTCTTAAACCCATAAAATCCAAATCCAGAATGGAAAATTGGGATACAAGAAACGTTAAAGAATGGACCACTGAATGGGATTCAAGTGTAAAACAAGACAACCAATTTTATCAATCTTCTGCCAAGGACGTGGAATTTTATTTGGGAAAAGATTCCAGAGGTCAACTTAACCTTGGTTGGGACTGTCCTTTACGAAGAAGGGCGTTTTATGGAGGGGACGTCACCAATTTCAGACCCTTGCTGCCATCTGCACGAAGGTCTAAACTGCTATTCCAAAACTTAACAGGAAACAGTTACGCACACCCTGTGCAAAACCGTTTGGATGCCTCAGATGTGTATGCAAATTACAAAACTACAAATGGGTTTTGTTTTTGTCCTGTAACAGAAGAGCAGTGGACTGACATGTGCAGTGTTTTAACAACTGTTACAGATGGACATAACTGCTCTCTTTACAATACAATTCAAGCATTGCAAGGTAAAAAATGGGCTTGGTCACACACTTTCCGCCCAAAAAACAAAAACAACGAGTTTAAAATATGCAATGTACAATTGGACTGGCCGTTTGTAAAAGGAACTCTAAGAGATGGCGCCACAGTAACGGGTAAGGATGTTGACCCCACAATGTGGTCGCAAGCGTCAGATGTGGAACGGTCAGCCTGCCACGTGCTTGACCGCATGCCAGACTTTGCTTACTCTTACGCAAGCAAACGAGAGTTGATAAAGTCTGGATTAAACACGTTAAAACATGGTGTGTGTCACACTGGAAGGGCACAACAAAGGCTTGATGACGCCAGACGATGTGTTCGCTACAGTAAAAATCAGACAGCAGCTGTTTTAAAGTGCTCTGAACAAGCAGGTTTTACAGTAAAAATACCTAGGTCCAAAATACCAAAAGAAAGTATTTTTTGGGCGTCTATTCACAGAAGACTATGCAACAAATGCACAAAAACACCAAGTTTTTATACAAGAAATGGAGCTTCCATTGACCCTGAATCAAGCTTTGGCATTCCTTACAGGGTGTCTGCAGAAAGAGTCATTTCCAAAGATCTTAAGGCATTTTTGTGCACAAATAACTCTAATTGTTTATTATCTCTTAATGCATCAGCATGGAAAAAGGGAATTTTTTTGCCTACCTTGCTAACTAATCCAAAACTACTTTTTTCTCAAACTCAAACCACACAACAAAGTGATCTGCTGCAAAATTATGAGCCCAAACTTAAAAGCATGCCTGATGACTCTGCATTATGGGCAAAAAAATGGGTACATTGTCCTACAAAGGATGCACTTTTAACTGGAATAGGCTGCAATGGAAGCATTTCAAAAAAGCAGTGGAGATCTGATAAGGTTGGAACGTGCTATGCTTCCATGCTTGAGTCTATGCAGGGTGAAACTGATCCCTTTGCAGCCACTGACATTTGCAACATAGATAGCAGAATTTCCAAGTTGTGTGTTGCTATAAGGGAGGCACAAAGTGCTGTAGCTGCTGCCAATTGTTTACAAAGTGGAAGTGAGACGTGTGCAATTCAGGAATATGTGTATAATCCTTCTACGTGGGAAACTACCAATCAAGCCTTTGTACACCAAACTGTTAAAGAGTTTTACATGAGAATTGACGGTTGTACTTCTGATAATTCTGAATGCATATGTTTATCCAACCCTACATATACTAGTTTGCATAAAAATAATACTTACATTCTTAAAGAATGCAATGCTGTACCTGTAATGGCATTTAGAGACGTATTGATTCAAATTAGAGGCATGGTATTTACAATATGCAAAATACTGAGTCTTGTTATTGATATTGTTTTTAATTTGGTGCTTTCTATAAAATCCAGCTCCAGGGATCACGCTATGAACAATGTAATATTAGATTGGGCTCAACTGAAACAGGAGTCGTCTAGTTTTTTAGATAAGGTTTCTGACATGTTTTTTGATATGATTTTTAGTGTTGGAAATTTAGGTCCTTGGCTCAAATACAACTACATGAACGCATGTGGCGTAATTAATAGTGCATATTTGTACTTTGCAGATATTTGGTGTAATATTGTAGTGCAGCAACTGCCTTCTTTTCTTGGCGCTCTTCGGGCCCTTGCTGGTTGGTTTGAGGTGGGTTGGAGTATAGTAAATGACGTTTTTAAAGTGATACTAAACGATATGTTGCCCAATGCACTCATAGATCTTTATCAAGCAGGCTATAGAGAATACTTTCAAAGCAACAGATATGCAGAAAAACAGGCTGCGTATGAAAACAGAAAACAAGGTGGGTTGTTAAATTTGAAAGACAAAAGGGCATCGTCAAAAGGAGACTACATACCTCCTGATAACAAGTTTCTTCAGGAATTAAGTGAGGCAAAGGAAAAGAAAATTAAAAACGCAGACAAGCGCATGGGAACACAAGTAGCAAAAGATACACTGGCAACTTTTGCTTCCCTTCCCATACTTGGCAAGTTGGGTGGAGTGGTTGACGCTGGTTTAACAGGCTATGAACTGTATCAAACCATAACTACTGCCATAAAAGTAAGGGAGGCATTGGAAAAATTTCCCACTGTCTGGACAATTTTTAATTTTGATGACTTTTATCTAAGTATAGATGCTTTTGTGGAGTTTTTAAATGCAGACTTTACTTGCTACACTATGTCAGCAGATGTTCCCCCTCTTCAGTGCACTCTTTTAAATTTTTCAGAACCTTCTGTTACAGATGTAAAAGATTACGCCCCCCGTGCAAGTGCTTGCTGGGCTGAAGCTCAGCAAAGACAGGTGGGTGTGAGCAACCTTTATTCTTGTACTGCAACCAGCACTTGCTGTGTTGACCCCTTGAACTGTGATGACTCTTCAGACGGAGTAAGACTGTGCTCTGAATGTCCCTCTCCTCCGCCCTCGGGACTTCGCACATATGGTTGTAATACTATGTTGCAGCGTTGTCAATGTGGGGTGGAAATTTATGCAATAGACAGGTGTTCAGCTCAACGCGACTGTGGTCCTAAAGCAAGCTGTTCACTGGTGACCAGTTTGGATGACGTATCTTTTGGTTCCTTGAAAAGCTGCACAGAATGCTCTACATCTCCTGTTTGTTTAATGGGAAGTAGCCAGCAATTTGGTAAATGCACCTGCCTCACAAGTGCAGAAGCTAAAGTGGACTTGTGCGAGGGTCCAGTGGGCTCTCCCGTAAACCCTACTATAACCAAGTTGTGTGGAATTACTACAGACAAAGGGGGGTACTATGAGTGGAACGAATTATCCCTGGTTACATGTGCTCATGCTGTGTCTCCGAAATGCTCAGAGGTTATTACAGAAACAGGTCAGAGAGTGTATATGTCTGTAGCAAATTCCATGCGAACTGCGCAAACTGCATACAGCTCGAGAAGGCTCCTTTCTGTTACTGATACAGATTACAGTGAAATTCTTAGAATTCCCAGTGCTTTTTTTCCTGAAAATCCAGTGGACGATTTAACCCCTGAGATGGTGCACAGATCAGCTGTAGAACTATCTTGGAATCACACTGCTGCACCATGCTCGTCTGTTGTGCATGCTTACAAAATGGGTACTTCTTTAGGCCCCATGGATGAACTTGCTTTACATTCATGTGTTTACTGGAGAACAGTAGCAAAACAACTTATAAAGGAACATTCTCTTAAGGCATTGTCTGATTTAGACACTTTTTTGCTTTCGTCAAGTGATTTGGCTGCGTCGCTGGGTCAGCGCGGTGTTTTGAGAGAAATTATGCTTCAACCTTGGGTGCTTTTGCATGCAGTGCTTTATTCACATTGGGCAAAACCTGTTAGAGCTGCTTTGGTGGCATCACATGACACAAAGGTTGTGTCCATATTACGAAGATGGGGCAAAAGGTTTATGCGTAAACCAGCAAATGTTCAGAATGGTAATTTGCAACAAATTGAAGAAAATCTTGTCAAAAATTTAGTTGATTTTCAAAATCACAGTGTCGGCAAAGGCAGAAAACTTCTGGGAATTTTTGAAGACACAAGATCAAGAATTAGGTCATTTCCTTACTACTCATTAGTTAGAGCTACAATTTCTAATGCTACCCTGGATACCTCTACTGAAGTGTCTGCAAGTCAAATGTGGTTATCAGATTCTTTTGTTTGGAAAGGCGAAAAAAATACAGGGGAGTGCAAAATAATTAATTCTCTTTCGTCTTTGGTACATCAGGCCATTAGAGTTTCAGTGCAGTATTATACTCACATGGTTGAGCTTTCTAGTCCCAAACTAATAAGAAGAGGGTTTAAAAATGTATTACCCGTAGTGGGTAAGTCGAATTTGACTTTTCCATCACTTGACAGGCCTGGAATTTTTTCTTTTTTTTTGAATGCCATTGGAATTTCCATGAATGATGTGGATTCATTTTTAAGTGACCCCTGCCCCAAGAATGATTGCACGCGTGCTAATAGGTGGACTGCAATCTCATTGACAGAGTCCCTTACGTTTTGTAAACTGGAGTCTGTAATGTTTTGCAATGAGTACAGAAATGATATGATAATGTCAGCTATTTTTATTTTTTTTATTTACATAATAATTAGCATGCTTTGCGGATATTTTGGTTTGTATGGAGTAAGTACTATTTTCTTTTTGTCCATTCCAGCATTGGTGGTTTGGTATAGCTCAGGAGTTTCTCCCAGATGCTTTCCAATGATACCAACATGCCTTTTAGATGAATTGGTGGTATCTTTAAAATCTTTGTTTCCTGCCAAAGCTGTACTACCTCGTTTGCTTACAGCTTCCAACAAAACACTGAAGTCATGTTCACAACTTGGATTTAATTCTTGGGAAGACCCTTTAACCTTTGCTCTGTGTGATTTGGGTTTTTGCAGTAATTGGTCTAACACCAAACTTTTGGGTGTGTCATCCTGGAATTTTGAAACCATGCAAATTCATTCAACAGGCCCTGATGCACATGCTTACAGAATTTGTGCTAGTGTTACTTCAACTTATTCTTTACCAGCAATATTTGTTTTCAATTTTTTTCTTGCTACATTTACTGCCTTTGCCTTGGGTTTAACTTCATTATGTGGTCCATTTGTGAATTTACTTTGGCAAAGTATTATGCTGAATCATGGCCATCACTGAAAAATAGATTTGCTGTTTATTAAAGCTTCTTTTTCATTTAGTTTTATTTTAAGAAATACATGTAGAGATTCATTGTTGTTGGCTACTTTTTCTGATAAATTTGTTTTGCTTTGCCATTTTCCTAACAAAAATGTTATAAAATACAATGTTAAAAACATGAGTAAAATAGCTAAGTAGTCATTAATTGACATTTAGAAATAATTCATAGACTTTATAAATACTTAGTATTCAAGATTATTTTGTGTTTTAACATTCGAAAAGACGCGTTTCACAAATCAATTTTCGGATAACAATGAATTTATTATCCCAATGCGTAACAATTTTGCTGCCATGAACACCACCGTTCGCCTTTTTGCGCCAAGCAGCGCTGGCTCAGGGGTTTTTATGGCGTCCATGAGCGAATCAGAGATCCGCGTTTTTTATGGCGTTCATGAGCTGGACCTTGCAGCTGTACCTGCTGAACGTTTTTTCCACGCGATGCTCGCAGGCGTCCTCGTCGCATTCTTCCGGGATGACGTCGCGACTCATGCAGCCGCGGTGCGACCAGAGTCGATAGTTGGCGCGCCAGAACATCAGGTTCTCCTGTTTCTTGGCCAGCTTGATGTCGAAATCCAGCTTGGACTCTGCGTACAGAGCCTTGTATTTGTCGATTTTGCTTTGATAGTAATCAAATGGCATGGTTGTTGTTAAACATGTATTGTGCTTGTCTGTATTTCTACGTTTTTAAACGTACGCTTTTAAACGTACGCTTTTATTTTTTTAAACGTACGCTTTTAAACGTACGCTTTTTACATAAACTCAAATGTTAAAAAAAAACGTACGTTTAAACCTTCGTATATCTACAGTGTTAAAATATATGCACGTACGTTTAACACATTTGTGCCACGTTTAAAAAGAAAATCCAAAGCACCTGTGAGAATAGTTTTGTTTTTATTTAGTGCTGGCAATTACATTTGAGAGCAGACATAGTTATTGCGTGTTAGTATGAAACGAAGAATACTTGATTCAGACGATGATTTTAATTTAGAGACAGAATCAGCAGACATCAATGTTGTACCATCACCCACTACATGTAAAAGAAAGAGGGTTGAGGCACAGGATCAAACTACAAACATGTCAGATAACGATGAACATGTTCTTTGTTCCGATGAACGTTTGGCGGCAGATTTGGCGCAATTGGAAGAAGACTTGGAAAATGCTGAAATGGAGCGAAGTAATAATCAAGATTATCATTCTCAGGAAACAAGCACAAGCGACAAAACAGTTCAGCAATCAAACGATGAGTCTGGCCAAAATGATGCAAACAAATCCCCTGTGGAAGCAAGTATGGACGGCTTTTACACTGACAAGGATTGCCCAAAATATCTTTTAGATGGATTTTTTAAAACTCCTCCTACTTTGTGCAATTTGGGTGTGGTTCCATATATTCTTCCCACTGAAATAATTCAGGACACTCACAAGTTGTTAACAGTGTCAAACGAGCACGCTGTAACTATGGATTCAGCAAGCAAGCGTTTTAAGCTGATTCCTGAAGGCGATTTAAGCAATTTCGTACAGCCCACAGAGGGTTACGCTTTGTTTTACCTGTCCCCTTTAAAAGATGATTTGCCAGAGCACATTTTAAGGGTCATATTTTTTTACAGTCAGTTGGAAGAAGTCATCAAAACAACAGGCTTGACAAATTATGTGATTCCTTTACCTAATCAGCCTCTTAAAAGGGCCAAGATGAAAGACAAAACTGTCGTGGGGCTTTCAGAGCAAATTGTGGGAGGCGAGCCATTTTACGATGGCCTTCCTGATGATGATCCTAATATGATTAGCATCACAAAATTTTTAAATGACCGTGAAGCTCAAAAAAGCTCCTGTTTGACTCTTGAAAGAGACCCTTTTACCATTCGAGTGGCCTTCACTGGCGCACTGTATGAGGTTACAAATGATATGGATGTGGAATCTGACTCAAGTGAAAAGCGTGAGCTTTTTTGTGTGGTTATTATTACTCCAAATTTGGCATTTGACTTGCATTCCTACATTCAAAACTTTCTTGAAACACCACAGAGAAATCCATATCTTAAGGATCGTCAAGGGGAGTTGTCACTTTGCTATAAGATGATTCAGATGTATGAATTGGACAAAAACTCTGGTCTTTTTTGTGATCCTTCAAAGTTTAATAACGATTTGGGCGGAGAAGGAGGCAACCTCAGCATTTTGAGTATGCTTAACTTGCCGTACAGAATTGCCAGGCGTTTAAAGAAAATGCACCCGCAGCACATGAAATTAAACAATGTCAGAGTTATTGGGTTTCCAAATTTAAGCTTTAAAGCTGACGGAAGCATGGACTCGTACGAAAAATATGCTCACAGGTACATTAATTTGGCTGCAGAAGCTCACGCCAGGCGAAGCCACGATGCATCTGTTTTTGAGGCAGCTTCAGATGTAGACAAAAAGGAACTTGCCTTTGAGATACCATCTCCTGGTGGTTGGCCTCACAACATCAAATTGGATAAGCACGGAAAGCAACTTTTTTGTATGTTTGGGTTATTTGATTTTCCCATTGTGTTGAAGTATTTCGACGAAAATGCCAATGGCGCTTACACGTATGAATCGTTTTTAAGAAACATTGGCAAGCTCCCTCCTGTGGTTCAAAAAAGGATGCAAGATTTTTTGACTTTTAATGAAAAATCAGGAGGTAAAAGCATTATGCCAGATGAGCTTTTGTTGACCAGCACTGATTTGGCCACTCCCTTTCAAATTCTTCAAACATTTTACAGTCAAAACGCCAGCTTGGGTGATGACTTTAAAGATTCCAGACTTCTCAAAGGTTACCATGCTATGATTAAGTATGTAAACTCTTTGATGGATGCTGAAGAAATGGGCCCTGCTGACGCTTTGGAGCAAATTCATAGGCATATGAAAAATAGCATGGAACGACACAGCTCTATTCTGGATAGCGATTGTTATGGCAGCAAACACCTTGAGCAATGCAAAAAAATTATCAAGGGCATGCACAAAACAAAGCTAAATGACATTGAGCTTGGTGTGGTTTTTAAAAGTATAGTGGAAAATGAGGTACCATTGTCGATCAGACATGACCCTTACTTATCCTCAGCTTCATTTTGGAGCAAGCAATTTTTTGAGTGGAACAGGCATGCCAGGTTAAATGCTTGTAATCTTGAGGCAGCTATAGAAATTCTTCTTTCATCTCTTGGCTGGTTGATGGACTCTCATCACCACACTCTTGTGCCTATTATGCAAGGAGTGGTAATAATGGGTGGCAGGGGTCATTACCAGCTTCGTATTGATAAGCAATATTACATGGACTGGCGAAAGTCAAATTCAACTGGAGTGGGTAAAATTCAGGAAGTTCTCAACAAGTTTTTGCAGGAGCTTTGTCTTCAATATCCTGAGGGAAGTAGCATTTCGTTGGACTTTAAAAATCCGAACCGCAACACTGACGGAGCACTGGAGCAAGAGAGCTGTGTGGTAATTGTTTACAATAACAATGTTCCTGAGGTGCAAAGCACGCCGTCGAGGGAGTACAAGTTTCAGCCGTTGCTTTTTTCTGAGTGGCGCGGAGGGAGTTTGGAGGCCTACATTAAGTATGTGTGGCCTCGTGATGGAGCATCAAAAAACATAGTTTCTACTACTGTTGATCCAAAGAATACCAATGAGCGCGCCACAGCATACAAAGAGCAAGTGGCTAATTTAAATTTTTGTGTATTGAGTTCAAATGAGCAAAAACGATCTGAGGAAATTAGAACTGTTAGTTGTGTTACCCATGTGCTTCCTCCTGGAGCTCCTTCGTACAAAAAGCTCAATGCTGAGAGCCTTGAACTTAATGATGTAAAGTGTGACCAAAACGATGGCCGCTCTAATATGCCTGATGGTCACAGACTGCTGATTTTTTTGAAATCCATTTTTTTTCCTTTAATTTTTGCAAAGTGTGAAGTAGCCATGTTACATCGTTCTGGTGCCATGCCTTACAGGATTAATTCAGTTTCATCTGCAGTTCTTGACTGGTTTTACATGTTAATAAAGGAACATATTTTTTGTGTATGCAATCCTATCATGATTGAAAACTATGGCAGGAACAGGGTAAGATATTTGTTTTTACTGCGTAATTAGGTTGTTTATAACATTGGTGATGCACAGCAAGGGTACGAAATGCGGGAAGTTGTATGGTCTGTTTTGAATAGGGTTCTCTGGACTTTGTCTCAGTCTGAAGATGATCTTTCCAAGGCAGCTCATGATGCTACTTTGTTGGCTTTTCAAGACGCTTTGCCTGTTTCTGCTGTGAGTAAATTTGTTTTTTTGATCTTTTACAGTGTGTTTTTGCTTATGAATGTGTTGCAGGCTGTCTCTGTGGTTCATACTATTCTTTGTAGAATGGTTGACTCTCGTTTATTATCTACTGTTACGTGGGCATCTCAAGCTTTGAACGTACCTATTGTTGGAATCGATGATTTGATTGATTTCTTTAAGTCAACTGAGGTGGGTTATTTAAACCTTATTGTATATTTTTATTGTAATCTAAAATTATGGAAAACATTCCTGAAACAGATGAAAAACTTGATTTTGATTTACACACAGACATTGAAAGTTGCCACGAATGTTGCATTCCAATTCAACATGAGTCATGGGCAAACATAGAAGCTTCAATTGAAAACAATAGTTTAAAAACTAGTTCCAATAGCGCTTCTTTACATCAGAATGACATTTTTAGTGATCATCGTTTTAAATCGATTGAGGCCAGAATGAGCGATTGTGAACAATCATTAACACGATTTGGAATGCTTATTGATCAGTCTATTGGTAGACTCGACGACACTGTTAACCAATTAGTTATTAATCACAAAAGGGACGCTAGGTCATTTCATGAAATGAGGGGGGTCATTCATGCATTAGTAGCTGAAGTAGGTAAAGAGCTTATTGATGAGCGTTTGCTAAACATTCAGCAGCAACAGCAAACCCCGAAAAATAGGCCAGCTCAGCATTTTTTTAGCCCACAATCCACTCATGTACCGTTTCGCAATAGGCCGTCTGGATGGGATGAACGAAGTGATAACGTGCCTAAAGAGGAGCCCTGGAAAAGACAGGGCAGGGGACAGAGAAGGGGGAGAGGAAATTTCTAATATTTTTGTTTGGCAGATGTCAGACACGCATTCTGGAAGGAGCTGCTATCAATCCATTCAAAACTGGGTTAAATGGCTTGTATCAAATCATTGCTTTTGTCCAGAAAAGTTCGACACTCCGTTTGATTATGCTTACAACATCAGCTGTTACATTAGCTCCCCTGGAACTATTGATGGAAGTATTTTTGACACTGCTGAGGTCAGATCCGTTCTGCGCTACAGAGTTTCTGATAGGGGACCGAATACTTCATTTTATGTTTTAAACCATTTAATCAGAAAGGCATACGGGATGTATCTCACGCGATTTTGTCACGTTGGTCCGGAGTCAAGTATTATGGAGGATATTTTGGACTCCCTTCAAACAGTTACTGTTGATTTCAGAGCTTTGCTTGCTTGTCCAACCATTTATGATTCGAAGAAGCACATAGAGAAACTGGGCTTAAACAACGAAATACCAGGACTTTGCAGTCCTATAACAAGCAAAAGCCCAGACATTTTTATGAAATGCCCTGTAATTTGGAAAGGGGCAAACGGCGGAGTTGGTTCTGAAGGCGCAGGAATTAACATGTGGAGTTTGTTATTGCTAGCTAGTTTGGTGGGTAACAATCATATTCACTGCAAAAGTTCAAGCAGTTTTTCACAGTCTTTGATAAAGCTCATGCTTAAAAACGCCCCTCCGTGTGTAACTCCAGGGGATGTGATCCCCCTGAGAACTTTTCATGATCAAACAAGGGAGCCTGAGGTGATTGATATGCGGGCTTACAAGAACAGGCCAGAAGTTCTTTTGCGCCCTATCAATGACTCGGAATTTGCTTTGAACGGAACCTTAAGTATGTGTCCATGTGACGAAGATAACCTTTTGGTGGAGGATAAGTGCCACTGTGCAGTTGCATGTCAATGGAAAAGTTTTTTGAAGTGTAAAAAGTACATTGACATTCCAGCAAATATACCAGGCCATTATCAGTTAATTCCCGAGCGTTATTATGCTGTTTATCACGGTTTCAGTGAAAATTTGGGTAATCTGTATGTTAATGAAACTGGTGTAGAACTACAGTACGATGCAGTTTTACATGAGGCTGAAGATGATAACAATCCGTTGGATTTTAGCACTGGCTGTCACTGGAATCATTTGGTGTGGCAGGAATCACTCAAGGAAGAAGGCTGGCTGATTTTGCCAATGATATGGCGTACTGGAGCACTGGTTGTTTTGGACAAGGATGAACCTAACGAGCGTTTGGGTTGTTTGGTTCCCAGAAGCTACCAAGAAATTAATTCTATGGCTGAGAAATCATTCGCTTCAAATTACGACCATCAGCGTTTGGCCTATAATGTACTGGTAAATCAAGAAGAGGATTTACAGCTGCTTTCTCCTTTGAGAGTTTTGGACTTTTTATTGCCTCCTGGCACAATTGTTTGGATCAAGCACAGCACAGCTGTTTGGTTTGATTTGGATAAATATTTACCTGTGTTTATTGAGAAGGAAGAATCAAAGCGCATGATTAAAGGCAGGCTCAATGTTCCATTGTCCAAGTTTGCCTTGCACGGCAAGGTATGGGTTACTCTTCTTCAGCGTCGTTCAGAGTGCATGACTTCAAGCGACATTGACTATCGCCATGTCCAAGTTGATCCCTGGGAACTTTCTTTGAGTGGCCCCACGGACGAAATCCACGAGATACACGAGCTGCTTGTATAAAGCTCAGTGTATTTATGCTACCTGGGAAGCTGCCATCAAGAGGCGAACATGGTTTTCAAGGGTGCCACCTTTTTGGATGATGAAGTGGAAGTTGCCCTGATCCACCCGCTGCAGTCAGCTGGGAGTGGATATGAGGCAAAGGAAGGGCTCAAAAGTTCTAAAAAAAGTTTTATTAAACGAGCCCAAGAGCTCTTTGCCGATCACACTTGTCGCTGTGTCTTCTCTTGCATGATTCTCTTGTTTGTTATTATTGGTGTAGTCTTGTCTGCATACTTTTGCCCATGGTGCCTTTTGGGCATATTGATTATTAGTCTCTGCTTGGTCCCCACTAGTCCCATATGGGCTATACCCATGTGGTTAAGCTTGTTGCTGTTCATTATATTTTTAATAGGTGTTGTTAAAGAAGACTATTCCATTCTGTTCAAAAACATTAAAAATAGATAGTTAATTTGCATGGTGCAAAAGTGATGAAGGAAAAGAAGTAAATGTCTGTTACGAATTTCGATTACCAATCTACTTCTGAACTGTGTAATTCAAATGGGTTTCAATTGGGACAGCAAAAATCAGCAAGTGTTTTAAAAATGATAAAAAACGACCTTTTTGCAATACTGCTTCATGATTCAAGGGCAGTAGTGTGCTTGAAAGCCTGGCCATGGAAAGGCCCAGACTCAAAACCCACCACAGATCCAGTGTTTGGGACCTTTCGACGTGCTAGCTACAGTTACCCCATCCCTGTAAACGTAAGTCTTATGGAGCTGAACATAGCTGATGGTGTATTTTCTGGTGTACTGTACATTGATTACAACTTTAAAATAAAGCCGAATTTCACTGCTTACAAAAAAGTAAACAACTTGTAAAAAAAATTATTACACAGTTGCTGGTAAAGTATTTTAATGTATTTTTTTTGTATTGAATTATGCCTCTGATCCTTGACATTATTCGAGGTCAAGCAAACCACGTGATGAAATGTTTAGGAGTAGGTCATACAGAGTCGGTTTACCATAAAGCACTTATTACAGCTATGAATAAAGCTGGAGTACAGCACCGATCGGAAGTTACATGTCCATTCATGTTCATGGGGGAATGTGTAGGAATGGGCAGGGCTGACATGGTTATAGATGATGTGGTACTAGAAATAAAAGCAAATAAATTACCTCCAAAATGTACCTCCCCCCAGCTTCAAAAATATCTTACTAGCCTTTCTCAGGCTGAAAACAAACATTACAAAGGAATGGTAGTTAATTTTAATCAAAAAAAGGGGGGCATAGAAATACTTTGTGAAGATCAAAAACAAATTGGCACTTTTTTGAAACATGAACATATGCAAAGTGTTGCTTTTAAAGAAAAGGCTATGAGTCCCTTCAAGAAAAGTTTGGAAAAAAGCAAGAAAAAATGGATGAAGGCCCCGCCTATTTTTAAAAAGTTTACAGTGTCCAGAGGTGCCAAAATTTACTTTGAAACTCCATGAATATGGCACCTGGGTCTAGCACCCTTTTTGACTATGGAAATTTCCTTAATTTTTTTTTTTCCAACCTTAATTCCAGCTTTTGATTGCTCCAAGCTGACGTCATAGCCCAAGGAGAGGTCCTTGCAGATTCCAGAGCGCACAAATTCACTCCCAAATGAGCCCTCTAAAACGGAATTGTCCAATGCTAATACACATTCCATTTTGCCTTGATGTTCCCATGCACTTACAACATGTCCAATTTCTATACCCTTGTGCTCCACATGCACAGGAATTTTATATTTAGTTTTATTGGCTTCTTCTACTTGCTGAATCATGTCAGAAATATCTTCCTGGTTTAGATATATTCCTTTGTAATTTTTCATCCCTTCAGGATTGGCTGTGCCCCAAAGAAGAGTAAAGTTTTTGGTGGACATTTTCACATGATCACTGCTCTCATCCTTTTTATATCCTGTCTGTTATTAAAACACTCAATTACACAAATGATTTCGCGCGGGAGTATGCTTTACTCAGGGCAGTACTCTGAACTACTGGCGTGCGTAGCTATGTTCGCGTTGTGTGTTGTATTTACTGCAACAGCTGGGAAGGGTGTGTCAGCGCTTTTGGTGCTTGTTTTTTTTGCGTGTTTTTCATTGACAATATTGTAAACAATATATATATTTTTAGCGCATGTTAACGCTTACTGAAGGTAGTCGTCTTCCTTCTGTTCCAATGAATTTGAATAGGTTAGACAAGCTGTCTTCATCGCCCAAATTTCTATTGTATTCCATGTCCAAATAAAAGAAAATTACAAATCCGTAAGCAATTCTGATTAGATTATTCCAAATAAAAACAAACGAAATGGCAGAATAAATAGCAGGAATTTTGTGAACATACTGATACTCCAGTAACCAAGTAATCAAAAGCCAGACTAGTTGGGGCAAAGTGCTTCCCAAAAAAATGAAAAGAGTAACCAGTGATCCAAATCCAAAACGCTTGAAGGTAATAAAAAGAAGAATAACCTGGAAAAGAATTCCAAGAATGTTACAAAGGACCACCATGACGCGCACAGCGTGAAGAGGTCTTTCTTCGTCTGTTCCCAATTCATTGGTTTTTAAGGTTCTGAATGTGTTTTCAGAGTGAAATGCCTTGCCTTCTGGGACCTCACAAATGTATCCCTCATAAATTAGCCTCACAAGTGCAGAATTTATCAGCGCCACCATAAGCAAACCAAACACACAAATCACCACATCCACTGTAATTACATCAGTTTGCAATCCTACCACTGCAAGGAAGAGCATGCCATCGACGAAGAAAAACATGTCACTCCAAACTGGGGCCAGGAGTGGTAGGTATTGCACAGGTTCCAAAATGTTCATGTCGCCATTGGCCACTTTCATGTATCCAGTAAGCTGCCTGGGCCCCTGTGTTTGAGGAAACTGAGCAAATACAGGCATTTTAAAATATCCTTTTTCATATGCCAAGAAAAACAATTCATACACCTCCCTAGCAAAATAAATGGACGCTGTGATAATAAAAAAAAAGGATGTAAACACAGTTTGTATGCTCATAGGCCAATAGTCAGCTGGCTGAAAGCTCTTGACTGCAACCATGACAAGGCCTCCCAAATTCCACAAGCAACCAAACGAGACTAGAAGCTTACCAGCCCTGGCCCCAAACTCTTTAGGTTTACCGTTGGGAGTTGCTGAGCTTGCAATTCCCCAATGTGTGTACAATTGAAAGCTCAGTAAAATCCAAAATGCCAAAACTGCCAAAAAGTATTTGTTGTATGCACCCAGCAGAGTGGTGCTGTATTGAGTTTGCATGACGTCCTTTAAGGGCCATGCTACCTGATTGATACATTGAGTGTATGCAGCCTTTTGTACAAGTTCTGTGTAAATGAGATCAGCAGTACAAACCCACATGTAATTGTATATGGTGGATAGGTCCACGTCAAGATTAGATATTACTCCTTGTTGATTCATATTAGCATTGTTAGAAATGCTTGCTGTTAAACACGACTGCAAAGATGCAGCCTTTTCAATGTTAGTAACAGAGTGAAGAATATCATATGCCAAAGGTGTGGCCAACAAAGCCAGTTGACTTTTAAGTGCAGTGCGTTTGGTTGTATCAGACAAAATGGTTATGAGGTCAGCACATGGATTTCCTGCTACCACCGACTTGCAGCTTAGCTCTGCTGGTAGCTGGGTAAAATCTAAGAAATCACCTTTGTAGTCCCCAATGATTTGCCTGATTTTGGCCACCATAGTGACACTTTGCCGCAAACCAGGAGCTGACTTGGTGCCTAAGCAAGTTTGGTAATCTGAAATAGATCCACCTTGGCATCCATACAAAGGACCCATACCTACTTCTGCTTGCATCAGGCACAAAAAGTGATTGTTACTAATGTCTGTTTCAGTAGTGGGTTTGCTAACTGGAGCAAAAGTGCCGTATGGATTGTTTGAGGAATAGTCCTGTAAATAGGTTTCAGTTAAATGGTATTGCAGTTTATTACTGTCAGTGATTATGCTTCTCGACATAATCATAATCATAACAACAAAAGTACCGACGGCGCAAAGAGTGTGGGTTATGTTGATGAAGTAGTCGTGAGTTCCCCAACCCATTCGCTCAGCCTTTCAATCATATCTGGAAGGTGCATTAAATAGTTCCTGGCTGACCTTGAAATTTCACGTCACATGTTCTTCTTGGATTTTGGCACAGTTGGTTTAGTTTGACTAAACAAAAGAGCGTCCCTGATAGTTTTAGCACTGGAATGCAAACTATCAGTGGTAGGCATTTGAGTAAAAGACAAAGGCCTGGCAGCTGGATTGTAAGGGGGTGGTCTACCAGGCAAAATAACTGTGTCAAAGAGAGGATTGGGCCTTAACATAGTGGCATGCCTTACAGGAGTTGAAGTGGGTTGACTAGGCTGCTGCTGGGCCTCTTCTTGAACAATCTGTGGAGCACTTGTTAAAATTCTGAATTTTTCTGAAGTTACTGTGGTGTACAGTTGAAATCCTAGCGGAATGCATAGAAATACTGGAAGCAACCAGAGTGTTCTTTGGGAAATTATCGAGGTGATCACAACAAACACTATGGTAACCACTTGAAAGGATACGCTCAAAATGTCCAGTATTTGTCTTAACGACAAAACGCCCACTCCATATTCAAGAGGAAAATCGGAAAGCTGCAAAAACTTTAAAACAATTATGCACAAATTAGCCCAAAGGGTAATTACCAAAGAGGTCATGCTAAGCTGTGTGTCATGCTTGGTGCACGTATGCAAAGTTGACACCCAAACTATGGTGGCTGTTGCCCAAGTGTGGGTATACCAAGGGTCGTCCCTAACAGACGCCCCCTCTATAAACATTTGAATAGTAGAAAATGCCAAAGAGAGGGCAATTGACACAACGGCGTACGTGGTGTTTTCCAGTACACTTTTTTTAAAGTTGTCTGTGAGTAGTCCCTCTACAGTAGCGTATAACATAGTAAGCCACATTGCAAATCCGAGTTGAAATAGCATTTTATCCACTATTTTATTGGAATTTTCTGTGGATCTGGCTAAGAGAGCACCAATGGATAAAACTGCGTGTGGAATTAAAGTAAACTCTTCCAAGGGTGATCTGGAAATGTTAAGCCGCAAAGCTAGCCAGCTACAGGTGAAGCATGCCCACACAAAACTCTCTACGTTGTGTATGGACGCCATGCCGTGTCAAACGCCAAAATGAAACTCGATTTATATAGAGCAATCTAAACCTTTTAAGTTGTGGCGCGATGCAAGGTCAAAAGTATCAGGAAGACCCCCCCATTGATGACATAGTAAAACCAGAAGACGTAAGTATTGTCAAGGACGTTATAAGCATGCTTTCAGCACTGCAGGCTCCAAATAACATTTGCAAAAAGTGGAGTGTTACCTTAAAACCGGTAAAAACCACGCAATATGAAGTTACCGGGCTTATAGATACCAAGAATGGTGTGTGGCATGTTTCATACGAAGATTTGGATCTCATCAGGCAGCTAAATTACGCTCGTGTGGGACCTGTTTGTGTGAAAGGCAACGGCTCTGCTGCAGAAATAAGTGTAACAATCACTTCACTTACAGAGCGCGCGATGGTTACAGAGTACGACATTATTCGCGTTAACAAAAGGGCCAGATGGTTTTCTGGTGTTTAAAAATTAAAGTAAATTTACTTGATGTCTCAAAGCTAGCTTAATTTCGTTTTCTGTTTCACACACCAGCTTCATGGAAAGCTTAAATCCCTTTTCTAAATTTGTTTCATGCGGCAAACAGTGGTTTAGCGAGTCTATTTTGGGTAGCCATTGCACGTTTTGTATTACTAGTCCCTGTTTCATTAAGTACAGCATTCCCACAACAATACTCATTTTTCTATTTTGCACGTTGTTTAAACTAAGACTATTGATACACTGGCAAATGTGAGTTGCACAGAATCGACAAAGTTTTTCATCAGGGGTTTGGACCAACTTTGGTTTTAGAGCAAACAACACACGCGAAATCATAGTAAGTATGCATGGAACATGTAGGGTTGTCTTGCCAGACATTTCCATTTTATGTTGTTTGAGCACTTTTACGAGCCCAGACTGCATTTTGGAAAGATTTTTTTTTATTTCTTCTGTTTTGCATTTTACTGACGTGTGACCCATTAAAAACCACTTTATGTAATAAAGGCATTCATCAAATGTTATTTGTAAATGCTGTTTAATGTGACACTCTTCACGTGAGTAACTTATGTTTTCAATATATTCATTATCACTATATCGTATTACAGGGGCACAGTATCCTGTGATGGTGCAGCACACTCCACCGTCTTCTAGTGTGACTAAAGGACAATCATTGTTGCACATACTAGAACTACACTCATGTGCTGACCCACATAATAAACATCCAGCCATATTTACGTCATATTGTTCCCATTCATGCTTTTTACATTTGATGATTCTAAACGGACCTCTTACAGTTGTCCACATGAAATGCACAGGCTTGCATGAAGGTCTGGTAACTTTTTTTAACATTCTTGAAATATTTGGCCCTCAGTTACACTTCCTACAAAGTTACACACTAAAAAAAAGTTAGACAATTTAAGTTTCATCGTTTTGGCTGTTTTCTTCCATTTCTTGTGTTTCTTCATTCCAAAAGTCATTTTCTGGTTCTGTGCTTACATAGTCATTATGGTACCAAGCAACTATGTGTGCAGCCAATTCAAGTGCTTCTTGGGTGTAAAGATGAAAATATCTACCATTTAATTCTAATGATGGCAAAGTATTCCATTGTGTGCAACTTTCCACTCTGCTTATTAATTGTTCTGGCATGTATCTGTGGGTACTTTCCATGGCTATTCTCACTGGTCTGTGACCTACGCAAAGCCAAAGCATTTTTTCAAAAAAAAATTAAATATAAATCTACCAAGTTCATTAGATTTTTTTTTAATCTTTAAAATTTAACATCATTTTTTGACTTTTTGAGTATTGTTCCAATGTTGTTACCACGTGTTTTTGAGCAGATATGAATAGCTTATACATCTGCACAATTTGTGGGTCCATTTCTTCCTGAAGCTTGCAGCATAACACTTGAAATGTGTCATCCGAAACTTGCATGTCTAGCCATGTTCTAGTCATTGATCTTACAATGTATTCCAGTTTGTTGCAAAACCATAGCAGCATAAAAAAAAAACAAAATCTAGCATCAACATAAACATTTAAATTTCCTTTATGTGTTTTTGATAAATCCAGACATCTGGTGCATTGTCTGTTGGTAATACTGCAAGATATGCAACCTGGATGCAGTTTAATGGGTGGCTGAGCACTCATCATTACATCTTTGCATATTTCATGCAATTTATTTGAAGTGGGAGGCATAGATTGTACAGCAGTAGTCACGTCTTTTATTAAACCTTGCACTGTTTGAATGCTGAGAGTCATTTCTACTGCCCATGGATCTCCCACTTCTTTACAGTGAGCTAAGTGTTTTCTGTAAGTTCCATTGCCCACAACATCAAATGCTTTGGCTAAAAAATAATTTTTAAATGATTTTAGTTGCGCTGTTGAGGAATTCATTTTTATTTTAAAGTAAAAACAAAAACTTCCAGACATCTTGGATTTTTTTTTACTAGTTTAATTCATTTTTTATGACCTGAAAAAACATAAATTGTAAATCAGGTGCTCCACAGATGCCATAAGCTATCATTACTGAATCATTTGTGTTTGTGTATATTTCACAATTTTGTTTTTCGATTTTTTCCCCTTGATTTGTGGGTAGCATACGTAAATCACGTAAAAATCTGCATTCCACTGCATTAGTTAATGTTTTTCCCTGTAAAGTAGCAATAGTTTGAGGGTAAAGCGTAGAAACTACCTTTATCCATACTATACTGTCATCAGATTGTATCCAGGGCATAGCAGTGATATGAAGAGTGTCGTAACTAATGCAATGGCTTGCTAATCTGCTTTGATGAGTACACTTTCCAACGTGCATAGCAACCCAATCTCTGAACCTAAATCCGTTGCGAGCCAATTGCTTCTCTGAGTATCTAGGGTCTATTCCTTCCTTGCTCCAAGATGCTGATTCACAAACATTACACAAAGACATGGATGACTGATTGGGGTGTGTTAGCGCAAAGCATGCCACAGACTCTGCAAGAGTGGTGCAAGTAACAGGGGTAATAGGTTGAATTCTATTGCTTTCCACATCAAACTGCATTAGTAAAACAGTGTTGCTTGGGTGTGTAGATAACCCGTGTGTTGCAAAGTGCTTAAGACAGTTTCTTACTGTTTCTTCATCACTTGAGTGGGGACAACTTACTATTCCTCCAACTGAATTGATTGGCACTTTGGTGTTTACTAAAACCTTTGACAAGTGGTGCTGTGATTGAGAGTAAGGGTTTACCTCAGAGGGACAATCTCCTGTGTACAATATAGCCCTTGTAGGAGTGTCTAGCCTCCACATCATTACACATTGGGGGTAAGCAAAAAACGTGGTAATAATTAAAGGAATTATTTCTTCAATTTTGTGCATAAGATCTAAATAGTGCTCCTTCAAGTCTTCTGGTTCTTCTTGGCAATTCATCCTGTCTAAAACATGGTCTATGGTTACCCATTCGTCCAAATCAGATTCCATGTGTTGGGATGCCCTGTAATTTAGTTGAAGTTTTTCCATCATAAGACTTGGGTGTAACATGCAGCCTGTAACATCTGGGTGTGTGACAAGTTCACCAAGTCTCCACAACACATCTTGTACTCGCTGGGACGTTTGATGCAACATGCATTCTTTAATAAAAGGAGGGTTGTATGTGTAAGCTGCATTGTGCAGTAATTTGTCCACTTGAATGCTAATCAATTTGTTTTCCTCAAAGTATATTACTGGTCTTTGAGAGTTTGACACTGCCAAACTTAGGGTACTGTACCCCCATGTGTTTCTTTTGGGTTTTACCAATTGGGCTGATAGCATACTAGGAGGAAATGCTTGTTCAACTGATTTTTTTAGAATTTTCCATGCAGCAAAATTTTGCTCATGTATATTCTCAGATATTTTTAAGTTTTTAGTAAAATTTAAAAGGCTGCTGGCCAGGCAAAAGGACTCTGAGTTTGGTGTGCTGTTGGACTTCACACCCATCAAAATGCAAAGCCTGTCTAGTATGTTTGACAGCAGATCAGAACAGCCGTTTGTGTTGTTTTTCCAACACTTTGCAGCTTGCTCTATAGCTTCAAGGTGAGCAGTGGTATTATTAATTTTTTTAAAAGCCTTAAGACAGCTGCCCCAAGCACAGGCTAATCTGCAATCGTGAATGTCTCTTGGGAGCCAATGGTCAAGATGGTGCATGTACTCTGCAGCCAATAGCAAAGGGTAATAAAGTCCAGACTCTCTCCATGATGGGCACGAAGTTAACCATGTACTGTACGACATACCATCTTGATTCAGTACAAATGAGCATACATCAATTTCATACTCTTTGAATGGACCTGGAAAATGCTGCTCCACCAAAAGCTGTGTGAATTTTCTTTCAATTCCACACACTGATCTGTGAAGATTAAAATTTGCTTCCAGTACAGAGCAATTTTGGTTCCTGGCACAAGATGTAAGATATTCATTCATGTCTTGATATTCTTTTATGTTTAAGCTATTTACTGACTGAGCAAAGGGTTTGAACCACTCAAGCCCCTCCACACACGTTTCAGGGTGGCCCTTTAAAAACAAGTTGCGTTCAGTTGCTTCACATAACATGGAAGTGTACTGTGCCATAACCTTTAATTGGTTTGATAGTTTCCAAACTTTGGCAGTGTGACATTTATTACTCAATTGATCTACATACAAATACTCTGGGGATTCCCATTGGTCCATGGTAATGTTACGTGATTGTTTGGAAACTTCTTCTATTAGTGATGCCAGCAGCACGCCCCTGTGGGTATTATTTGTTAAATCGACTTTGCTTGTGCTGGACATACCTCTTGTAACAGATAAGAAACAAAGCACCTTAAATACAGGTGTGCTCAGAGTTGTTGCCTATTTATGTTGGTTATGTTAACACTAAACGCTATTATATGAAAACAGTACTTGGGGTGGCTCTATTGTTTATTGCTGGATCCTATTCTCAAACTTGCACACAAACCTCTTTAGGTTCATGTGGATCACTTTATTGTGACTTTGCAACTATTGCCAGACCATCTTGCTCTTTTACTTGGCCTTCAGGTGCCCCCATGTCCTTCATGTGTGTTGCTACTCAGTCTTCAGGAACATGCAGGCCTTGCCCAGAAGGCTGGAAAGCTTTGGGAGCATTTTGTGTTGAATGTGGGCCCTTAAAGTCGTGCAACAGGCAGGGGCTTGAGCAATGTGACGGTGCTTGCTTGCAAGGTAGATATCCAACGTGTGACTCAGTAACGAACAGGGTGTCTTGTTTGTCTTGTTCAATTGATGCTAACTTTCTTAAAGTAAATAACCGTTTTTTAACACGTGGAGGAGTGTTGGATGCACCTGACATATGCGGTGCGTACTTTCAATGTTTAAAAGGGTATTATCTCAACAGCGACTCGGGAACAGGCGTTCTTTCCTGTAGCCCATGTGAATTTCCGGAACCCTCTCAATTAGGGTACGAGTTTTTAACAAGGGGGTATACGTTTGGTGACAAGTTTAGCTGTTTGTACACCCTTCAGAGAGAGCTTGTAAGCAATGCTAATCTAGGAGAATACGGAATCGCTGAGGTGAGGTCTTGTCCTATAGGCAAAACTTCAGAGCCCTTCATGGCAATCTCTGAGTCAGATTGTGTTACTTGTCCCAACCCACCAGAAAATGGACTTTTTAGTGGGGAGGTTTCACAGTGCAAGCCGTCTTGCCAAAACGGCTACGATCTCCGTGGTGACGCATGCTTTTTTTCGGATTTATCCATGGAAAATTGTGATAAGGACGGTTACTTAGTGAAGGACACGCGCTGCTCCCCGTCGCCCTTGCCATGGAGCCCCCCTGGGTACCAATCAAGCAACTTGGTATTTCAAACAGTGCAGGCTAGAGCTGAGGCTTGGCAGACGCTTGACAATGCAGGGGAGTTCAGGGTTGTTCAATCAACAAAAAAACTGGCTACTCAATTAAAAAGTGATTTTTGTTTTGGGTTGAGTGCTGCCATACCTCCAGTTGGCTACATACAGGATAAACCTCTTTTTACTCAGGCCTGCAGTGACGTGGAGGAACACACCCCGTACCTTTTGGCTTCTGGTCAAAAATATTTGTATGTTTTTTTGGAAAGAAGTTTTGGCAATACAAATAGGTTTGTTATGTGGCAAATGCAAAAGTATGAGGAGGCTTCGGGAAATCCTGGTCAGGTTTGGCAAACGTTTAGACTCCCGGGCAAAATTTGCTCTGCTGTGGTGGCTCCTGGAGATTTTGTGTATATGACCATCTGTAACTCCACTATGGTGCTGTTTGCTAAACAGTTAGATTTGATGGTGCAAAGCCCTGATGATGAGAACCCAGCATTTACAGTGGAGGGCACACAGTATGTAATTGGTAGAAAACTCGGCACACTAATAGGGGCAGACGAGCCAGGTAATGTGGATGGCATGAGAGATCAGGCTAGATTTAAAGGGCCATTGTTTTTGTCTTTGGTGTCTTCTTCCAGACTTTTGATTTCTGACTTTGCTAATTGTAGAATAGTCGAGGTGGTAATTCATTTTCCAGGTTCTTTCTTAACCCGGGCCACCACAGTGCCACCCTCTGGTTGTTTTCAAGGCTCATTTCCTCTTCCTTACCCCCGTAACATCGTTTCTGTGCTAGGTAGTTCTGTTTTTCTTTTTGTAACAAATAACGGATTAGTTCAGTTGGACTCTGGTCTACGCAAATACACTACGGTGCTTTCTGCCGACACTTTAAGGGATGTGTCAGACAATGTTCAATGGATGTTTGCCGACCAAAACGGCGAGCGATTGGTGCTCCACAACGCTACACATACTTCATATATTAGCAGGCACAAAAATGTTTGTCCCCCGGGACATAAAGCGCGAAGAGGTAGTACATGCTCCCCTTGTTCCCAGGGCACTTTCTCAAATGGCATTGATTGCAAAGCCTGTTCAAACCCAACTTGCCTGGTTGGCTATGGCTTGGTTGATTGCAATGAAACTAGTGATGCATACTGCAGACCATGCACAGAACGTGCTAGTTTTTCCTTTAGATGGGGGCAAAGATGTGAAATTATTCCTGTTTTTCCTTGTCCCGTTGGGTACTTTGGTCTTACAGACTGCTACCCTTGTTCGTCTAAGCTGGACTCACATTTAGGGGATGCTCTTTGTCAATGCAAGGGATATCCATTAATTAACAATAAAACTTGTGTTATACCGTTTCCACAGCCACCTTTTCCTCCTTGGCTTTCAGAGGTTGGCTGCACGTACAACGATGTGAATTGTTCTACATTTGGCTGTTATTTGGCCAGCGTAGTTCCACGTATTTGCCTTCCCTGCCCCCCCAAAACATACACCACAGACGGCCTAACGTGCCAAGTATGCCCTGGTTTTAGGCAACCCACTCCTGCCAGAGATTCGTGCGTGTGCAAGCAGCCCTCTACAGTGTCCTCAGATGGCATGTCCTGCGTTTGCCCCGCCGGTCACGCTGCAGGGGGGCCTGAAGGTTGTTTACCATGCTTTCCTGGCACAATCAAGAAAGATAACACCATTCTTCCTGATAATTACGCAGTGCTTTCCACTGGACAATGCTATTACTGTCTTCCAGGTTTTGAGCCAGCGAAAGGAGGCGCTGTTTCTTGCACGTCTTGTCCAGCGGGAACCTACAGGGAGGGTGCCATGTCAGCCTGTGCCCCCTGTCCTTTTCCTCCAAGCTTTGCCAGAGACCCTTCTAGTGCTGCATCGTGCGTCTCCTGTAAGACCTCGTGTGAGGCTGGAGAAAGTTGGATACCTTGCCCTGTGAATAGCTCGTATTATGTATGCCAGCCTTGTGTTAGCAAGTCTAGGTTCAGGGTATTTGTTGGCAGCAGTTCAAAGTGTCAATGGAAGTGTGTACCTGGCTTTTACGAGTACAATGACGATTGTTTTCCCTGTACTTCCAGAAATTGCCCTTATGGTTTCAGACAAACTCCTTGCTCAATGTATGAAGACGCTCATTGTAGGGAGCCTTGCTATGCCCCTGAAAAGCCCAAAGACAACTCTGTGTGGGGGCCAGATTGCACATGGAAATGCGAAGATAATTACATTTTAAAAGAAAGGGTTTACCCTGGGTGGACGGAAATGGTTTGTGAAACGCAGGAGGATCTTGCATGGAGTATTAGGCGATAATTATTTAAACATGTACAAAAAAATAAAAAACAATAATATGCAAGGGACCTTTTGGAGAGGAGGTAAGCCTGAAGCTGGCTTAGGTGTTATTCCAAATGATTTGTTGGCCCCGCATAGAAAAGAGTCTAGTGTGGTTTTACCCCCCTCAAAAAGGGATTGGGATAACTATGAATCAGCAAAGGTTGCTGCTACAAATGCAGGTGGGGATCCAAACGCAGTTCCAGAACCAGGAAATAAAAACACTACAGAATACGTTGTACAGCCTCCTCAATGTTTTAATTTTGATGGAAAAACCATTTTTATTTACGAAGGTTTAACTTCTGATTTTCAAAATTTCGAGCGTAATGAACTTTTTATTTGGAAAGTTGCATACATCAG
>Ga0194129_10001235_pt1 | contig 43188 bp, 46 predicted proteins | sample TA2KigCa35mmetaG_FD_150862 | JGI IMG/M metagenome (GOLD analysis project Ga0194129, IMG submission 150862) | Freshwater microbial communities from Lake Tanganyika, Tanzania - TA2015038 Kigoma Deep Cast 35m | ecosystem: Environmental > Aquatic > Freshwater > Lake | place: Tanzania: Lake...
AACATACATGAGCAATTCAAACCCTTTCGGATTCTCGTATCTGCTTGATATGTTTGGTTGCTTGCCAGGCACAGCAGACAACATGGAACTCACCTATCGGTTTTTGGAAACGCTTGTGGATCAGTTGGGCATGACCAAAATGAGCGCACCTGTGGTGATTCACGCACCGCGCATACAAGGGATGGAACAGTATCCTGACAAAGAAGGCGTGAGTGGTTGGGTGCCGCTCATTGAAAGCGGCATACAGATTCACTCGGTGGAGCCTACTCATTTCATCACGCTGGATGTGTACTCGTGTCGCCAGTTTGAACCCACCGTGGTGTTCACTCTAGCGCGTGAAACCTTCGGCTTCATGGATCACGAACACTTCTTCACCGCTAGAGGCAAGCAGTACGGTGCGCGGTTGGATGTAGAGGAGTCGAACCGATGATCCCACGCTTCTCAACATTCCTTACTGAACTATTCGAGAATCCTTACGCTGTGCGTGAGGTGAAGCGTCTTGGACATGGAATTGCTACGGCAGAGATCACATATGAAGCCAAGACCGAAGACGGTAAGTACCTAGTCATCGACATCACCAAGATCAATCACGGGTGGGAGATCAACTTTACGCTTGACGGATCGCATGATCTTACTCATGCAGGCAAACCATTCCGTGTGTTCGCAACGGTGATAGAGGCAGCGAGAATGTTCTTGAAATGGCATCTGAAAGAGTGGGATGCTCTGCCACAGCAACTGGACATGGTATCCAAAACAAGCGAAAGCAAACGAGAGGCAGTATACTCTGCACTAATGCGTCGATTTGGTAAACAGTATGGGTATCGAATCATCAATCGCTCGGTGGTGGGTTCGGGAGGACCAGACAACCAGCGTACAGTCATTACTGCAAAACTCTCATCGTAACACGGACTCTAAATATGGAACCAAACTACCAATCACCGCAAGAGGCAAGCAGTACGGATCGCTAACACAACAGGAGAATTGAAATGAAACTACGACATGATGAAAACGCCTTCTATACCCATCAGCCTGTGCTGTTTGCTGCGCTTGAACTTAGCAATGGTCCTGTGCTTGAGTTGGGAGTTGGAGAAGGCAGCACACAACTCATTCACGACTATTGCATGAAGCGAAAGCGTCCTGTGGTGAGTGTAGAGTCTGACGAAGGATGGTTGAAACGATACACGCATTTGGCGAATGCATACCATGAGTTCTTCCATATCAAGGATTGGAATGCGTTCTATGCCGATGTAACAAGGAAGCATTGGGGACTTGTGTTCATTGACCAAGACTCTAGTGATGGTTTCAAAAATCGTGCAGAGTCTTTCAGACAACTCAGAGATCATGCAGATTACATCGTGCTGCATGACTGCGATGCTTTCCCCAAACACGGTCTATTGGGCAAACAGATCAGACCCATGATTAACGAGCGCGATCCCGGCGAGCGCGATTGGTCAACAGACATTTTCTACGCCAAAGAGTTTCATCCAAAGCGTTGGCTGTGTCACTTGGGCGGAGACAAACGAACAGGCCCACCTACCTTGCTTGCAAGCAACACACTTCCATGTGATATCGAAGTGGACTTTGACCGCAAGGAAGTTGATCTGTGATCTCTCGCTTCTCGACATTTCTTGCTGAACTGTTTGAGCAGCCGTGGTTGCACATCGACACCACAGAAGTCCGCGCCTTCGGCGGACGGTGGTTGGTAAACTACATTTACGCTGATCCAAAAGACCCCGACAACTACCAAAAACACCTATTGGTGGTGTTTGAGCAACAGAACAGCAACTCATGGGAACTGATGTTCCACCGTGGCGGCAGTTTCACCGCAAAAGGACAAGGTGATGCGAGTGGGGTACTTGCATCAGTGCTTGATGCCACAAGCAAATTCCTGAAGAAGTTCAAACCTGAGTACATTACATTCAGCGCATCCAAGGACAAAGGCAGTTCACGCGAACGGGCGTATGCAGCACTGGTCAAACGATTTGTGTCACAGTACGGATACACTGTGGACCACACCGCATCCAGTAAAACGGATGCGACATGGAAACTCAAGCGAGGTTGAGCATGATGGAACCAAACCACCAATCACCTCAAGGGCCTCTGTGGACGCGAAAGCAAAGCGGGGCTGTAGGCATTGAGAATGCGTATGTGGATGCTGACGGCGATCTCATCATCTTGCTGAACAACGAAACGCTCATCAATGCAGGCAAAGTGATTGGAGAACAAGGTCTGCATGGTTCTATGGGGCCGCGTGGACTACAAGGCGAACGAGGCCCACAAGGTTCTGTAGGATCTGCGGGTGGTATGGGTCCTGCAGGAGCAAATGGAGAGCAAGGCCCACAAGGAGAACCAGGACCTCAAGGCGAGCGCGGTGAGCAAGGCCCACAAGGTGAACCAGGACCTCAAGGCGAACAAGGTGTTCGCGGAGAGATGGGATCACAAGGTGTTCAAGGTGTGCAGGGTATACCAGGACCTCAGGGACTTCGAGGCGAAGCAGGACCGATGGGTCCTCAAGGCGAACGCGGCGAGCGCGGATTGCAAGGCCCACAAGGTGAGCGTGGACTTCAAGGTGCTGTTGGAGTCGAAGGTCGGCGTGGACGAGATGGTAAAAAAGGAGCAGTGGGAACTGGTGTACGCACACTAACCATCAACGATGCGGGTGAGTTGATTGTCACGCTCACAGACGATAGAGTAGTGAATGCAGGCAAGGTATCTCCCAAAGCAGCGCGAGACTTGCTTGATCCGAAAGAGGCTGGATCTGACAATGATGATGGGTTGAAAGAAGATCATCCAGGCCCTCCAGGTCCTCAAGGCCCTCCAGGTCCTCAAGGACCGGAAGGCCCTCAAGGCCCTCAAGGTGCTACTGGTATTGGTATCGGGAGTGTGGAAGTGATAGACGAAAGACTCATCATCACATACACAGACTACAGTACACAAGACGCAGGATCAGTGGTGGCTACTGTCATTGATGGTGGTACATTCCCTGCGTGAAATGAACGAATAGTTTAGGATAACTGTCGTTCAGGCAATCGCCTGGCATAAATACTGGCATGAAGAGAACGGGTGTTCAATCTCTTCTCACGCTCGCGGCACTCCTGCTTGCAGCCTGTGTCGGAACTACAACTGTCACCACAGTTTCTGATCAGCCCAAAGGAATTCTACCGTCGTATCTTAAGGGGTTTACCCTCATTACCAAGTCCGAAGAGCCTGGTGTCGGGTGTATTCTTAAGTACGACGGTACGCTGATTGGAAGTGCAGTTCTCATTTCTTCAACTCATGTACTGACCGCCGGTCATGTCATGGAAGGTACAGACGCATATTGGTTTGAAACCAATGGCAAGAGATACTGCATTGACCAAACACATATGCATCCACTCTACAAGATCGAAGGCAGATATGTGGTCGATGCCGCGCTACTTGTGCTGTGGGAACCATGTTCTGAACAACCAGTTTGTCTTACGACTAGTGTATTGATTCGAGGAGAACCATTAACTGCCGTGGGTCACGGTGGTGCTTTCAGAAAGCGTAGCAACCCAGGCTTGTTATGGTACTACGGAACTCTGATAGAAGATTCGTTCAATCTGAAGATGCTGTGCTACGAGGGAACCGTATGGTTTGGTGACTCGGGTGGTGCAATACTTAACTCTGAAGGCAAACTGGTAGGTATCATCTCTTCTCTTGGCTTCCGCCGCGGATACATCTATGAAAACTCGGCTGTACGAGTAGACCTGTTGATGCCATGGATCAAAGACATCAAGGAGGACAACCAATGCGACTCACCCGTACCCAACGGTTTCTTGTTTGCACCATAGGATTCTGTCTTGGAATCTTGATTGCTCGGTGGCTAGGATTCTAGTCGATCTTGTAGCCTAAACGATTCAAAGCACTCTCAAGGATATCAGCAGTATTGGTAACCGCTTCCTTGCTCATCTCTGGTCGAACAGCATGAAGCACTTCATGTAGTAGAGTGTTCACTAGGTTGCGTTTGGTCTGACAACGATACACAAATATCTTTGGGTTCTCTGAGTTGGGTGTATCGCTTAACATCTCATCTGTGTCAACAAATCGTACCTTCCAAGTCTTCTGACCTATCTTCAGATCGAAGTCTTTACGGTGTCTTTCTTTTTTTGGATTGTGTCTTGGGCCTGGAGACACTCCGCGCTTGTTCGAGTTTCTTGAATCCATTTTTCTCCTTGATCTTGGTGATGAGTTCTTTGGTGAACTCACTCTGAACATTGGCTGCAATCCCTTTCTCTCCAAAGATACGCTCACGCTCGTCTTCCGTTATGGTTTCCTTGAGGATCTCAATCATCTCAATGATCTCACGCATTGCCGTTGCATTTCGGTTGGACTGATACATCCCCCACAGCAGAACACCTACACCCACAAGCACCATACCTCCAAGCAGAACACCACCAACTAATGCAACCTCTTTCAAGTAGTACTGACTGGCACTGGCGAACGCAAGCATGAGTCCACCAGTAAACATAGCAAGTAGTCCCAACCGTTTGTTTGCAAAGAAAGCAAACGCGATACCACCTGCGATCAGTATGAATCCGATCACCCAAAACAGAGTGATATACCCATACAGTTTCTGCATGGCTTGAGCGCGCCCTTCCTTCTCAATGTTCTCTAGTTCGATGACCCGCGATTCTAGGTCTTGAATTCGCTCAGACACAATCGTCATCTTGGTTGTCTCGACTTCAATACGCCCACCTGCTTCGATCACCTGATCGCTGTGACTCTTGATCTGATTGATCGAGTCGATGGCAGTATCGAGGTCTTCCTTTGCCTTGGAACTTGTTGTGGGATCGGAGTAGGCTTTGTCTATGCTCTTGTCTGCTTGCTGTGCTTCTTTCTTGATGCTGTTTGCATCATCAATGATACTGGCTGCATCTCGCTTGATGTCTTGTGCAGCGTCTGCGAGTTTGGCAACCGCTCCGCTATCCGTGTGAGGAACAGTCTTCTGTTGTGCAGAGCAACCGCCTGGTTGCGTCGCTGCAAGACTCATTAGCACTATACCCATCGTAGACCATACTCTATTCATTGTGTTCTCCAATCGCTCATTTATGTATGCGCCGGCATCAAAAACAACGGTGTTGCCAGCGTTTTTGAGGGGCCTCAAACTCGTAACTCATAGTGTTTTTGACCCCAAAAAGCGGGTTGCCGCTTCTGTACGCAAGCGATCTAGCAAGGCAAAGTCCTTTACCTTGGTCGCTCCTGTGTATCCCCAAGCGTAACCATCGGTCAGCATCAGGGTGTTCAGCGAAACACTAGACGAGTCTGCGTAAATCTCTACAAGCATTCGACCGTACTTGTCGTCTTTGGTAGTACGACCCCACAGGTTAGGATGACGCTTCAGCCAGTCCTCCACGAACTTCTTAGCATCAATGCCGTACTGCTTCTCTTTCAGATCGGTGGTTCTGCTCTCGGGAGTATCAATGCCTGCGAGTCTGCATCGCTCCCATGTCTGAATCTTGAACCCGATGTCGAACATGACATCAAGTGTGTCGCCGTCTATGACCTTTGGTATGCCGATGATTCTGTACTCGTACATGATGATTACCTCATTGCGTTCCTGAAAGTCTGTCTACCGCTCTTTGCGTTTGTCTCTTTCTGGCCTCGCTCCACTCAAAGTGCTTTCCGTTTCTCCAGTATCCTAGTTTCCAATCGTCTGAAGCATACGCATTGGTAGGTAACTTGTCGGTTGCAAACACCGTGGCAAGACCAAAATCAACATACGCTAGAATGTACTCGTCCTTGTACTTCTTGCTTGCAGCGATGGCCAACCGATCCAACTCTGCAAGTGACTTCACAGGAGTTTGATCGTGTATCTTCCGCTTGTTGGCTGCTTCCGACAACCAAGACCCGAAGCGTAGCGTGTCACGGCCTTCCTTCATTTTCTCAGCATATTGCCCCACATAGCGCAGCACAAACTTCACATCAGGGAACTCGCTCTTCAGAGATTCCATGGCAGCCAGATTCTCTTTGCTGTCCTCGAACACTTCGATATAGTCCCAGCCATCTCGCTTGATGGCATCCGCAATCCACTTGCGCTTCACCTTTGCTATGCCTGCGGTGTTCTTCACCGCGGCACCAATGGCGTGTACTTCCACATTCACACCAATGGAAGCAAGCCACTCTTTCACAGGATCTGATTTGGTTCTGCCTGTGAGAACAACGGCAGGACTTGGTTTGCCCAACACCTTGCGAATGGTCATCATGGTAGGCTTGATGACTTTGGGATGCACCACCTTGTCGAATGCGCTCGTATCGAAACGCTCGCCGTCTTTCAGTTTGTAGAACTTGAACTCGTGCGAATTCAAATTGCGTACCACCTCATCGCCGCGCATGACACGCACAGGACTATCGGTGAGCGCAAGCGTATCGTCAAAGTCGAAGATACGAAGTTTCTTCATCATGCCTCTTCGTCCACCACCACTCCCGCACCTCTGGCTCGTAGAATACCTTGAATGTCTGCCAGAGTTTTCTGTGACGCTGCGGGCATGAATGCGTACTTGCGGTGTTTGGGTGCCGCTTGTCCTTTTAGCACTATGTCGGTGTACTTCTTCAGGAGTTCACGCAGTTGGGGAATCGACATCTTCTCTAATGATTTGCGGTCATGCGATACTACCCCCTCGGCAACTGCTGTGTCTTCCTTCACTCCTTCATTAGAGTGAGCGAGTTTATTTTTCTTCTGTTTGTTTGACTCCTCGCTGACCTCGACCTCTTCCTTCATACCTTTGATGGCGGTCTTCAGAGCATCACTTTCGGAAGGACTGATTGACTTGTTTGTCCTGACTTTGGCGATCAAGCCCTTGAACTTGTCAGCAGCCTTGGATGCAAGGAACCGAGCAATCAACATGGGAGGCATATCAGGATACAGTAGAACAAACCCAGCCATAGCATACATCATCACCTCGCTGCCAGTTAGTTCGTCTAGTTTCTCGACCTCTTCCTTCACTCCCGCGTTCACGCTCTCTCCAAAGAAAGTGTTGAACATCATCTCTAGTGCAGAGATATCTGTTTTGCGTGACAGATCACCAAGTGCAGGCTTCACCTTGTGCTTGTCTAGCAGTTGAATGAGTGCCTTGCGAACAGGATCGCCCATTGACAATCCTGTGAGTTGCGCTGCTTTGAGTTTTGCAGCGTACTTGCGATTGATCTCATCAACTACCGCCTTGGGTAGCGACTCCATCCAATCTTCCATGGCTACTTTGACTGCACCTTCGTTGATGGGATAAGTCTCTACTCGGTATGCTTGTTCGTCCAGTTGCTTGCGGAAGGTGCTGAATGCTTTTCTTTTCTCGGTGTTGATATCGCTCATGGTCATTTGCCTTTCTTGAGTGTAACGGGTACTGCAACTTTGATTTGAGTGGTCTTGATGCCTGCTTGCTTGATGAGTTCTTGAATCTCTGCAATCAGTTTGGCTCCTTCAATTACTTCTTTGGGAATCCATACGGTTGCAGCAACTGGATTAGTTTCAATGCGAGTCACTTCAGACTCATCACCAACTCCAACATAGTCACTAATCTTGTTTGAGAACAGCGGATTCATCACACAGTATTTATCAGGTGTAATCTGATACACCACAGGTACTGGAGAATCTGATGCCAAATATCTGTTGATGTTGTCTTGGATGGTGTATCGGATTCCCTCGTCAACGACCGTCACATCGTCTTTGTAATCTTCTCCGCGCTTGTCTTTGGGAACGCTCTGTAGTTTCTGCTTACGAGCAATGTATCGCTTCAAGGAAGCAAGGTCTTTCCTTAGTTCAGGCAGACTGAACGAGTAGTATCCTGCGCCATCTGATGTCTGACCTGTAGCAAATTTGAATGCAATGGACGGATTAGAACTCCAACTCTCCACAGGATACAGCGGTCTGTATTTAGTTTCATGTCCGATCATCTGCTTGGTACTAATCTTGGCAGTCTGATCCAGTTTCTTGAAATCAACCAGTTTCAAAGCAGTCTTCAGGGTGATGTTTATGCCTCGGTATACGGTCTTTACATTGGGATCAAGTTGTTGTTTGAAAGTTGCCTTGCAGCGTAGCAGTTCTGCGTATGCATCTTTGACCTTTCCATAATGGCCAGGCTCACTCACATATTTGGTTACCTGAGTCCAAATCTGCTCCTCCCTTTTCGTGTCACTCTCTGGGCTATTATGCAACACCTGAAATAGTTTGTCTTGGAACATCTTTTTGCACGGGTCTTTTTCGTTTGCCCATCGTGCTGCGTATGCTGCGACTTCCGCCTTCAACTTAGCGATCAGTTCTGGTGATTTTTTTGTCCATGTTTTGTCCGCATACACCAGTTTCTTGATGGTGCTTGGCCGCACTTTCCCTGCGTTAATGTCATCATATAGTCCATACAGCCAGGCATCGTACCAAGTTTTCCCCCAAAGGTTTCCTAGTCTCTGGGCCTGTGCAGGAGTTAACTTGTTCATGGTAGCATTGTATACCGCTTGAGCCTTCTTATGCTTTACCAACCATTGCTGGACGGTAAACTCTCCCACTTGCGTGGAGACTGGTAGTTGCTTGGCCTTGGCTTCAGAGATGAACGATAGGAATGATTTCATTGGTGCCTCATTAGAACTGTTCCCACTTCTGCATATTGTTGAAACTTACATCCACTTCGGCATTCAGGAACTCGATCAGATTGCTCCACTTGGCTTGCAACCAACCTTTGATGCTGTTCCAAATCTCAGAGATGAAAGAGGTGATCTTGCCCCATATGTCGCTCAGAATACCTTCGGTCAGCACCGGACCGGCAGAAGCAAACTCTTCTTCCACCTTGCCCATGATGAGAGCAACCACGCTCCAATAGCGATAGTAGCCTGTCTTTTTTCCACCCTTTATATCTGATGTAGACTTGAATCGCACCTGAACTCTTGCTTTGTTAGCAACCGCCGCGCAGTATGCAGATTCATCAATGTCATGTAGTTTCACCCGTGTTCCGTCAGCATTGGTAGACAGAATGAACTTGGCGCGAGCAGGCGAGTTGCTTCCGAACTTCACATCTCCACTCATGGCCTCGTGTACGAAAGCAGCAGCGAATCCTGCATTGTTTGCAAACGCCTCGCGCAGAGTCTCCATCAACTCCTTGTGTGCTTTTTCGGCGCGATTGATTAGTTTGTCCTTACCTGCTTCGATCTGTGGTTTGATCTCTCCCTTTTTGGAAGCAAGTGTGGAATCAGCGAGTGCTTTGATTTGCTTCTCTATCTGAGAGGTGAGTTCGGCTTTACCACCCACCTTGTTTGCAGCGGCATAGAATGTTGCGGTGCTTTCTGACTTACCGGCGGACATGAGTTGTCCAACACCCATCTTTACGCTGCAACGATTCTTGCCGATCATCACATCGGTCTTGGGCGTCTTGGTTCCGCTTGGAACCTTACCGTCCTTGAAGTACTGACTCCATGCAGTAGTTACTTCAATGGCAGCATCTCCGAGTCTGGAAGCGGCGCCACTCTTGAATCCATAAGACTCAAGTGCTTTCACAATCTCGTGTCCAACTACGACTGGCACAGCAGGAGTTCCTTTGCAACTCTTCTTGCCTTCTTGTTTGCAGTTCCAAGCATTCACGATGACCACTTCGTAGTCTTCGCCTTTGCTTGCTGCTTCAGACAGATAAGATTTGAAACTCTTCATTAGTCTCTCCACTTGTTGTTGTCTCGACCACGGTTCTTACCACAGTCCATGACTCTGAGATTGCTTGGGCTATTGTCAAGTGCGTCACCATTCTTGTGGTCAACATCTTTGCCATCTCCCTTGCTCACCTTACCTTCCCCTTCCAGTTTGCGTCTTGCCAGAACTCGTTTCACTTTCTTCTGTCGTGCTGCTTTCTGTTTGGGTGTAGGATTCGTGCCACCGTACAGTTTCAAGCGTTCTGCGCGGTAGTCGCGGTCTGCTTCAGAGATGAACTGCAAGAATGTTTTCATCCACTTATGTAGTCTCCGCCATACATACAACGATGGCAAACTGGACTCAACCAAGACCCTCAGACATCGAACAAGAGTACAATGTGGAGTACAAGCACCACCTTGAACCTGAGTATGGTGACTTCTGGCCCACACTCGCTCACTTCAAGAAAGCACTCGCCAAAGCCGAAGTGGTCACGGTTACACGCAGCATGGACGGCAAGATACAGAACCGATCAGGAACCAAATCGTTCAAGGAACTGCTGTCGCTCATCAAGGGGTACGCATCCTATCCCAAGTACCGCAACGAGAAGACTCTGAAGGCATTGGAAGAGCGCATCAAGAGCAACGAACCAGTATCCATGCCAATTGTACTGCGATTTCCTTCTGGCGCCATGCGAATCATGGGTGGCAACACCCGCATGGACATTGGTTTCTGGCATGCCAACTCGGTGAAAGTCCTCATGGTGGATGTGCCAGAAGTGAAAGAACACCACTTGCCAGTACGATATCTGACATTCGCAGAGTGGGCATCCAAAAACATTTGAACTAATCTTCCAATGCCAGATGGCGTGGCTTGATTCTCATGGTAAATAGTGTATACTTACCTAGCAAACCAAGGAGGATTCTATGACTACTTCAGACCGTAGAGTACAGGATTTTCTTCAAGTTGTGAAGCGGTGTTGCGACCTCACTAATGTGAAGTTGGTATGGGGGAAGGGTGCAAGTCTGACCGCACTTGGAGAACCAAGAGGAGAACTAGCAGGGTATTTCTCTGCTCCCACAGGTAGGACGCCTGGTGTGCTTGCTGTTGCCCGAGGACGACCACGCAGCAAATGGCTTGCTGTGTTGGCACATGAGTTTGGACACATGAGCCAATGGTTCTTCAACGATCATGCATGGAACATCACCACCATGTCAGATGGACAAGATGCTCAAGAGATCATGGACAAATGGGTGGACGGTAAAGTGGAACTGGATGCCGACGAGATCGCAGACATCTTTGATCGCGTTCGGTATTGTGAATTGGATGCTGATGCCCGTGCGCTGCAATACATCAAAGACTACAAGTTGCCAGTGAACATTTCGGTGTACAAGCGTGAGATTGCTGACATGGACTATTCTTATCGTTTGATGGAACGCACTCGTAGGTGGAAGCGTACCAAAGTAAAACGAGGCAGACTACCAACTCTCAAAGTAAAATCTGATACCTGAAAGACCACCGTGTTGCGGTGTGTTTGGGTTGCAATGCAACATTGCAAAACTGACGGCATTAGCGCATATCTGAGCGGATCATTACAGAACGCCCCTGATAACACAGGGGCGTTTCTGTTATCTGTGCAAAAACAACGGTATTGACAGCGTTTTCGGGGACCTGTGAAAAGAAAGAGCGCGGGGTTATTTGCGCTTTATTTGCGCTTTTCCCGCTTTATTTTAGATCAATGCTGAGTTATAGAAGCGTTCCTGTACTCGGCGGAATGTGTTTTCATCGTTGCGTAGTTTGTCATTATCCTTACCTCCACCTCCTCCGCCTCCTCCGCCTCCACCTTGGAAAGCGGTATTGATAAGGTTGATGATGTTTTCTGCTCCTCCGCCTCCACCTCCACCCTGTTGATTGATGTTGAACTCAGGGAAACTGAATGGGAAGTTATCAATATCCATCTGCCCAACATTGTAGATGACTGTCTGCTGTGCTGGTTCAGGAGATGGCATCGGCGATTGTCCTGCGCCAGACAATGCCTTGAAGAGGGTCATTATCGCAAGAGCAAACAACAACAGCGCGAAACCTACGAGCATCATGGGTAGTACGAGTGGCATCAGTAGCAGAACCATTGCAGCAATTCCCAATGCAATCAGAGGCATCATTGCAACAATACCGAGTAGTCCTGTCAGTCCTTCAGTCATCTGAGCGATTGCAGTTGAGAACATCGTCAGACCTGTTCCAAGCAACACCATGGCTACTCCAAACAAGATGAAGCCAGGTGCAGCAAATCCAAGGGCTATACCGGCAACAAACAAGAATGGAGCAAGCAGTGCAAGTGCAGCAAGTGCAGCAATTGCCGGCAATACACCGGCAGCATTCGCTGCAAACGCACCCAATGCAGATCCAAGTGTAAACAAAGCAAGACTAAACAGCATGAGTCCAGGCGTTGCTGCTGCAAGGAACAGACTAGAGATAAACAGAGCAGGTCCCATGAGCCCAAGTGCAAGTAACAGTGCAATGGCTGGAATGATTGCACCTGCGGTTCCTATGAATTTAGCAAGTCCTACACCAAGCGACATCAAGGCAAATCCAAACAGTATGAAGCCAGGAGTTGCAAGCCCAAGCAGAATACTTGAGAAGAACAGTAAGGGAGCAAGCATTCCAAGTGCATACAGTAATGCTATCGCAGGCAGAATGGCTCCTGCGGTTCCCACAAACATCTGCATTCCAAGTCCAAGAGAAATGAGTGCTGCACCAAACAGGAGGAATCCAACAGATGCAACGGTAAGCAGAATGCTTGCGATGAAGAGCAAGGGAGATAGCATCCCAAGCATAAGCAGCAGGGCAAATACAGTTGCTATCTGATCTAATCCAACACCCGCAAACATCTGCAATCCAAGTCCAAGAGCAACGAGTGCTGCACCAAACAGGAAGTAGCCTGGAGCGGCTAGGATCAACAACAATCCTCCGAGAGCAAGCCATGGTGCAAGCATTGCAAGTCCTGCAAGCAATCCAAGCACCACGGGTAGAGAAGCAAGGCCTACACTTGCAAACATCATCATTCCCAATCCAAGCGAAACCAACGCTGCACCGAACAGGAAGAATCCTGGCGCTGCGAGTAGCAGTCCAACTCCTGCAAGAGCCAACAGGGGCGAAATCAACGCCAATCCTGTAAGCAAGAGCAGCAATATACCAACTCCTGCAAGACCAACGCTTGCAAACAGTTGCATGGCTAGACCAAGCACATACATGGATGCTGCAAACACAAGCAACGCAATACTCATCACAAGCAGAACATCTGCAAGCAAGAACATGAGCGGTAACACAGGTGCTATAAGAGGTGCTATGAGTGCAAGAGCAACTGCAAAGGCTACAAACACACCGATACCAAGCAAAGCGCCCATCCAGTTGGTCTGTCCGAACAGATACATGGCGCCTGCAAATGCAAGCAAACCAACTGCAATGATTCCTAGTGCTGCTGCGCCTTGGATAACTTGAGCGTTTGCTAGTTTCTTCAGACCTTCAGCAAGTGCTTCAAACATTGCCTTCAGACCATCTGCAAGACCCTTCAAAGCAGTAGTCAAGCCTCCCTTGAATGCTGCGAGGCCTTTCTTGATGTTGTCGAACAGTTTACCACCGAACAGTTTCTGCAAGAAACCTGTTTTGGCATCAGGTTTTTCTGTTTGCTTTGCTGCATCTTCGGTGACCTTTTGCTCAGTTTGCGCTGCTTCTTCTCGGGGACCCAAGACTCGGTTTCCCAAATCAGTTGCGAACTCTGTTGCTTTCTCTTTGGCTGCGGAAGTAAACTGAGTGATGTTTTCCTTGATCTTGTTACCGAACTTGAGCGCACGGTCTTTGAGATCACCAAACATCTTTCCAAGACTGCTACCCGTCATGTTCACGGTGACTGCAACACCACCTGCACCGGCCACAGCACCGGCGGCCGCCGGGCCTGCCGCAGTTGCTTCGGGTGCCGCAGTTTGCAAGGCTTCGGTAAGTGGTGGTGTTGGTACTACGGTGGTTGCCGCAGTCGCCACACTCTGTGGTTGCTGTAGAGAAGCAGTATTCAACGCAATCTCTGCTAGATTGTTGCTCGACAACTCCAAATGCCGCGCCATTGTCTCTGCTGTGGACAACAGGCTGGCCAGCACTCCACCACCATCGACTGCGACCGCAGGAGCGAGTGCGACATTCGCGGGTATATCGGATATGTCTATTGCGCTAGAAGGCGGAACAATCATTGAGGCCTGTGGTGCAGACCCGCGTGCCAAGTTTCCTTGAGCATCGAATGATAGGTTGCCTTTGGCTATTTCGCTCGTCAGGGCAGCATTGATTCCCATACCGCCGTTCACTTGCAGATTGCGGAACACCTGTTCTTGACTCAACTCGGGATTTGCTAGTAAAGCCTGCTGAATGTCTTCATACAGTTTCTTGACCTTTTCGTTTCCTTGTGCGCTTTCATCAAGCAACGAGTCAATGGCTCTATTTCTGGCCTCTACGAATGCTTTGTCCACATCTGCATCGCTTACGCCAGCCTTAGCAGCACCCGATCTGACTGTTCGCTGAAACTCATCTTCGGAGGTCTGTCTTTTAGCCAACTCGGTTTGCATCTTTGCTTCTGCTTCAGCAATTCGCTGTTCATCTTTGCTGATTTTAGCGGCGACCAGTTCTTCTTTGGCAGCACTAACCAGTTTCTCTTGATTTGCTTTGGCCTCTGCTGCTGCGGCAATCTTTTCTTGCTCTACTTGTATCTGTTGTACCTTTACCATATCTCCGCTGAACTTGGCAAGTTCCAGTTCTGTTTTCATTCGCTCTTGAACTAGGTTAGCAGCCTCTGCATCCTGAGCGATACGGATGTTTTGTGCAGCGTTGGATGCTTCCACTTCAGCCTCATAGCCGTCTCTGTCTCTTCTTGCTTGGACTTCTGCTTGTTTCGCTCGCTCATCTGCTGCGGTGCGGATCTCCGCCAGTCTATCTGTGGCAAATCTCTTCAGCATTCTACCAAAGAAGTTGCTGTCCAACTTGTCTATGAACGGCATCAGATAGTTTGAGCGGATGTCCTCCAGCGTTTCGCCAAAGAATCCAACTGAGTTTTTGGACTGCTCTTTCAGCAACTTGCGAGATGCTTTGATGTTGTCAAGAATGATTCGCTTCTGCGTTTCATCTTGCAATCGTCTGGCATACTCTTCTCTGATCTCAAGAGTTTTCAAGGCTCTGCCGAAAGCGTCGTCTGTACCATCGCGCAATGCTTCCGCAGCAACATCGAATGTTTCTTTGATTTGATTCTTGGTTGCTTCGTCTAGTTTGCCTTTGCCTGCTGCTCGGAATTGAGCAGCAGCATCTCGTACTGCTTGTTTCTTCAACACATCGGTAACAGTATCTGCGATCTGTCTCAGAGGTTCAGCGCGTTCCAAACCAATACGGAATGTCTTGATACTACTTCCTGCGTCACTTATCGCTTTGTTCATAGTCTCAGTTGACTGCATGGCGCGCAGGAAACTGTCTGCTAATGGTATGACATCTAGTGGTTGGTTTGGATTAGGAGGCATTTACTTACCTTGTTCGTCTTGTGGGTCTAGAAACTCTGCCTGCTGATTTAGCCTTGGCAGCCTGAGCCTTCATCTGATCGTTCTCCTTCTTGATGCGCTCATTCTCTTTTTTCACCCACTCAACCAACAAGTGTACATAGATCGCCCTCTCCCACGGCATCATTTCTTCCAACTCAGTCAGCGAGTACTTGTGATGCTGTATGAGTTGAAAGTTCGTGTGCATCATGTTTACGATGCTGTCGTGGCAGAGGAGGATCGGAAAAAATCTTGGAGTCCCTTTAGAACAACCAACTGCTTCTGTTCCGTGCAGGGATTGAAGATTTCCGTTTCATGCTCTAGTTTTGGCATAGTCTCAAAGAACGATGTGATCTTTACGAACTGTTCTTGAGTCAGAGACTCCAAGAACGAGTCGATCTCTTTCGCTCCAACATCTTCAGCAGCGTGCATCTCTTCATTTTCAAAGATGTACTCCACACACTCCTTGATTACCTCGAAAGCAAGCATTGGATCTTTACTTAAGTCGCCTGTCTTTGCACCCTTGCCTGACATACGAGTTGCTAAGTCTAGTTTCGGATAACGCATGATGACTCCCACCTTGCGCTTCTTGTCTTCAAACACCGTGATGGTATTGGTATGCTCCTCGGTGATCTTTGGTCGCACATCATCTAGATTCAGGGGCACCTTGACTTCTGCACCGCAGTCCAGTTTCACTATAGGTTCCACAGTGTTTCCAACTGACTTGGATCGTAGTTGCAAGAACAGCCATTCAATATCGAATAGCGGCAATTCGTCTACATCAAATCCTGGCGTTTGAACGCAGTTGTTGATGATGGTTCGGAGGGCACCGATGGTTTCTTTGTCCTTTTTGGACTCTAGTGCCATCAGTAGAATCTTCTCTTCCTTCACCAAGAATGGTCTGAACTTGACAGATTTGCCAGTCGAGATGAGTTTCGTTTCGTATGTTGGTGTGCCAATAATTGGTAATGCCATGCTATTCTCCTGTTAGTGATTCGTCAATCACGCATTGCGATAATGCGACTCATGTTATGTATGCTGCCTCATAGAAGTGATCCCAAGTCTGGAAGAGAGATTCCACTCCCACCACGACTTGGCTGTATACGCATCTGTTCGATTTTATCTTGGACTTCTTCCAATGGAACAACTCCAGATGCCAGAAAGTTCTTGTAAGCGAACTTGACATTCACCGTGACAAATGCATCCTCTTTAGCCTCGTTTGCAAAGTCTATGGATTCAATCTCGGTGGGGTATATCTCGTAGAATTTCCAGGCATATCGCAGTACTCCTTTCTTGTCATACTGCTGTAACCCAAGATCACACACATAGTTCACATAGTAGTTTGGATTTCCACTTTTGGGATCAACCACCTGATTCATCCACTTATTGAACAGATCACGCTCGTATCCGTCCTGTCCCAATAAGAATTCCATAGTAAGATCGTCTGAGAACTCTTCTCTTGCTGCAATGGTTCGTTTCGGGCCGTATATTTGCAGATCGTTCCCTGACAGTTTTCTACCAGGCACAGATACACTCCGAACAGTTAGGTTCAAGCGTTCGTTGTCTATTCCAGGCCTACCAATGAAAAGTCCCCATCGAGTAACATCTAATGGCTTAAACTTTGATAATGCTGCAATGAACTTGTCTATCCGCATGATGTCTCCTTACAGATTCTTGATTTGCTTGAGCATTTCTTCATTTACTGCATTCTGTGTTCTGATTGCACCACGATAGTGTGCAACAGGAAGCAAAGATGCGGTGATCCATCCCTTTGTCGGAATCTCACCAACCACAGATCGAATGCGTCTGAGTTTGTATGTTCGTACAGCAACTCGCATAAAGTTTAGTGTGGTTCCATTGATGTAATCGTAGTCCATTTTACATATGTGATTCTCCTTCGGTGGAAATCGTGGATCAGTTTTATACAGCATCTCTGCTATCGCAAGCAGGCGATATCTCATTGGCAGATAGTGAAAATTGAATCCCACGATATGATTGCTCTTGATTGTGAATGGTAGCACCACAGGAAACCGATCATAATACTCTTCGACTTTGCTTGCTCTGTATTCAAACATATACAGTCTTCCGACCCCCATATCTTCAGGACTGATCTTGGTAGTACCTTCTATGGCTGTACGAAACGGAACAAGCGACTTGGTTGTTGTTCCATACAATGTTCGGATCTCTCGGTAGAACCAAATCATGGCCGCTTCGATGCTCTTGTCTTTCTTGAGCGCATCGGTGTATTCGTTGTATAGTTGCTCGTATATGTCTTGCTTCTTTGCCATTATGGTTTCAGATCCTTATCAGTGATGATCTTGAACACCCAACCACGATCCTTGCAGTACCGATTTGCTGCTGCCCATTTCGCAGAGTTGATACCCCAATCTTTCACGCTTCGCGCATAGTCTCGGTAGTCTCGTTTACGGCGATCCACTTTGCTTTCAAATACCCGTATCTTTGGAGCAACACATTGTCTGTAGGGTTTGATCTCAACCATGATGGTTTGCTCGCTATCCCTACCATCGTCTATGCCTATTACAAAATCGACAAAGTATCTATGCCACTTGCCATCTATCGGGGATACATAAGGGATGTACAGTTCCTCGGACGCCCACCACTTAACCGTTGAATTGATGTCGCAATACACCATGAATCGGCGTTCCAATAGACTGCGATAGATGATGTTCGTGGAGTCTCCACGATACTTGGAAGTATTAGCCGGTGTGTACTTTCCTTTGTATGCCATACATACCTATGTAGGGTAGGAGATCAAATGCCAAAGAGCAACAATCGTGGAAGACTACTGAACGATGGTCTAAATACAGGCATTTTTGCCAAACTAGAACGGGTGGAAACTCCCGCAGGAACTATTGCAACCATGCAGTATCCTTTGGAAGTCGGTACAGAAGTCATGCAGAACTTCATCTTGCTTACTGCATACTCTGACCAACCTTCAAAGTTTGAAACCACAGTGAAAGCATCAAGCAAAAAAGGAAATCTGTTTGGTGCAATCTCCGCTGGCTTGGGAGGAACGCCTGGCTCCATCGTGAATGCAGCAGGGAGTCTATTTGACCTGGCAGGATTCAATGCACGAAAGTCACGAAGCAATGAGTCTTTTGCTGCATCCACTCGCCTTGCTGGCAATGTTGCTAGATCGCCCCAAGAAAGCATTGCACTCTATATTCCAGGCGGAGTTGAAGTCAGCATGAGCGCAGAGTATGAGATGGTGGAATCAGAAAGAAGAGGATTTGCAGGAATGCTCGGTGGTGCGCTCAAGAGCGCAATGAAGGGTGTTGGAGACTTCTTCACGCCTGGAGGACAACAAAGCCGTCTGTTGAAGACCGGCAAAGCCAAGAATCCAAACAAGGAAGTGTCATTCAAAGAAATCAAAGAACGCTCTTTCACATTCGAGTACACCTTCGTTCCCAAGAGCGCAGAAGAAACAGATATGGTATATCAGATCATCAGAACTTGCCGATGGCACTCACACCCTGAACTAGATGGTGCTACTAGTTTCAAAGTTCCATCAGAATTCGAGATACAGTTCTTTATCAATGGTAATGAGAACCCATACATTCCAAGACTACGCAGACTAGTCTGCACCAAATTCGACATTACCTATGGTGATGAGAACGGGTTTGTGTCATTTGAAGACGGAGCGCCAGTTTATATCACGGTGTCTATGGGATTCCAAGAAGTAGAACCGCTGCACAGAGGACATATCGAGGCGGGCTTCTAATGGGATACTTCAACAAGTTTCCAAATCTGTACTACGATGTCAAGGGCAACAAGAACTATCAGGTTGCTGTTGATATCCTTCGCAGAGTTCGCATCAACTCCAAGGCAGTCGAGGGGTCTTTGTACGGCGAGTACACGCTGAAAGACACAGATCGCCCAGATACCATTGCTCACAAACTATATGGTGACTCCGAACTGCATTGGGTGATCCTGCTGTTCAACGAGATACACAATCCGTACTACGAGTGGCCTATGCCGTATCACGAGTTCATGCGCTACTGCGAGAACAAATATCCAGGCAATGCTTTCTTGCTTGAGATGGATCCTGTTCGGCAAAGTCCACTGGCATCTGTACGCAACCGCCGCGATCACAAAGTCACAGAAGGGTACTACGCATTCGGTATCACGGGGTCTGCGATAGACACGAGCAAGCAAGCCTATGTGATCTGTTGGGATCGCACCATGAACAAGGCAATCGTGGTGGATCAGTCTGGCTCTTGGGAAGACGACGATCTCATCGCGTTCGCAGTTACTGGTTCCGAAGAGGCAACCGCGAGTGGAATCATTCGCCGCATTCAACTGAACATAGAAGCAGTACATCACTTTGAAGATGACTTGGGAAACCCACTTGCTCCTCTTGGTTCTTACGGCAATCTGATACAGGAGGGAACAGAAGTACAGGAGACTTCTACATTTGATGCCTATGGACGCTATGCTCCTCTTCCATTCGCTGATACATTGCTAGGTGCTTATCTGTACCCGGACGGAGAGGCACAAATCATCAATGCAGTCACCAACATGGAGTACGAAACACAAATAAACGAAGCACGGCGTAGCATCAGATTGCCTGCACCTGAAATCGTTGGTGAAATTGCAAACCGATTCGAGCAGATATTGAATGAAGAGTTCTGAGCATGAGCAATACAACAAACCACTTTGATATCATCAGTCTAAAACTCATTTCATATGCAAGTGGATCTGAGCAAGACATCACTAAGATGTGGGATGATATTGAGATTTTCGAGGATATGTACACCAACTGTGTGAGTGGTCAAATCACCATCTTAGATTCGATGAATCTAATCTACCACTTCAGCATCTGTGGTAGAGAAAAACTTGAAATCAGTTTCAAGACTCCTTTCTTTGATGCTCTGTATGGAGACACAGTAGTAACTAGAACCTTCAGAGTCTACAAGATTAGTGAGCGAGAACCACGACCAAATGACAAGTCTCTACGATATACTCTTCACTTTGTGTCAGAGGAGTTTGTGAAAAGTCAACAGACAAAAGTTAGCAAAGCATACGAAGGTCGGGTAGATGAAATCATCAAGAACATCTACACAGACTATCTGAAAATAGATTACTCTGGCAACAACAAGAAGAGTCTTGATCTCAGTAAGACCATGTTTCGCCACAAGTTCATCATCCCATACTGGAGTCCACTATCTGCAATCAACTGGTTGACTGCTAGGGCAGTAGACTCAGACAACAAAGAGAACTGCAACTTCATCTTCTACGAAGATCTTGAGGGATTCAAGATGAAGTCTTTTGCAGAACTAGCAAAGCAAGTGCCCATTGGTGAGTATGAGTACTTCCCTCAGGCGAGAGAAGACAAACAAGGAGTTCCTGCATCACGCGATCTGTTCAAAGAGTACAGGACTGTGCGCGAATTCTTGATGATGGAATACCACAACACCATGAAGAACATCGAGAATGGCTTCTATGCTTCTCGTCTTCTGTTCCATGATATTGTTAGAAAGCAATGGGGATGTGTTGACTATGCCTACAATGAGGAGTTCTTCAGCGCAGATCACATTGAAAAGCATCCATTGGTTGCAGCAGGCAACGACAACTTGAGTCCTCATCCACTCAGTAACTTCAAGTACTATCCGAAGCACAAGTGGATGTACGGTAATGAGAATCATTATGCCGACAATGACAAGTATCAAGAGTGGGTGCTAAAGCGCAATGCACAGATGCAGCAGATTGAAGGGGCACGCCTACAGTTCTCACTACCAGGCAACTCCAAGATCAGGATTGGTCAAGTCATCAAACTCACAGTACCTTCATTTGAAGAGAAACTGAATCCGTTCATAGATTGGATGGATAAGTACATGAGTGGTAAGTACATCATCAGCGCAATCCGGCATCATCTCACATTGGGTAATGGATACCGAATGCGACTAGAACTCTCACGCGACTCTCTACCCACCGCCATACCAGACAGCAAGGTTTGGTACAAGGGTACATTCCCCGAGCAAGGGGATTTCTTCTCATCAAGTGTAAAGGTATAAGGAGATTGACATGGATAAAAGAACCAAACTCATCGAATCTGACGGTAATGCAAGCATGACTGAACAAGAGTTGGTGGAGTGGAAACTATGGGCAGAGAAGTGGCTAAAGGAAGACAACACCGACTCGGCTGCGTCTAGTCAGGACTTGAAAACCAAGTGATGCGCGTATTTGCAGATGTAGTAAGCGTCTGCAAGATCGGCTACTGGACTCTTGACCTGATCTGTAGCAACACCTAGAATTCCCTGTAAATCCAAACGGCTTTCTGCTTTGAAAGCGGCGTACATATCTTCTTTGTTTGCATTACCTCGACCTGTTGCAAACTTCTTTGCCTGTGTGGGAGGAACAGTCTTGTATTCGATCTTGCTTTCCCACAAGTGATACTTGAAGATGCCCGTGTTCTCTCCGATATGGAACACCTTGCCTTTGGCGGCGAATGCATAGTCTTCGATGCACACAAAGTCACAGTCTTTCACTAGACTTAGTGCCCACTCTGATATCGCTCCATATCGTTGACATTCATGCTTGTGTTCTTGCATGAGAGTTCCGTGTATGTTGTTCGGGAACTTCTGCTCGTACTTCTTTGTGCCAGACATGAAGTGCATGGTGCAATTGGAGATGCAGAACTTCTTGTCGCCTTCAAAGACGCACACGGCAGGACATCGTAAACTATAATCCACGCCTGCTATTCTCATACCACTATCTATGCAAAAACAACGGTATTGGCAGCGTTTTCGGGGACCTGTGAAAAGAAAGAGCGCGGTGTTATCCGCGCTCTTCTACGAAGAAAATCTGTATTTTGCTTCAGTCTTCTGAAGCAAGACGCTCGAAATAACTCATGGCATCATCAGATTCGTCTTCATCCTCAGACTCCACCTTTTTAGGTGCTGGCTTCTTGGCAGGAGCAGGTGCAGCAGGCTTTGCCGCACCGCTCGGCTTGAAGGTAGCGCGAGGAGTCTCACCCTCTTCGTCCAAGTCAACATCTTCTGCTGAAGACTTACGCGGAACTCCTGCGTCAGACAAGCCCATCACCACATCGTAACGGGTCTTCAGTTCCTCGAAAGACTTGTGAGTATCAGGAGAAGTGAACTCCTTCAGAGAGTACTGCTTCTTCCATAACGCCTCCAACTTGGCGTCATCTCCGTCGAAGAGTTCAGATTGGGCATCAAACTCGCTCTTGTCGTAGTTGATGTACCCTGCAACCTTGCGAATCTTCAGTTTGAAGTCTGCACCCTTCCAAAAGTCGAAAGGATTGATAGGCTTCTCATCTTCAAACTCAGGCTGCATTGCTTGCACAATCTTGTCGTGAATCTTCTTACCGTACTTGAAGAGGAACACCTTACCCTCGTTCTGAGGTGCGGACGGATCGCTCACCACAAGGATGTTTGAGACATAGTGCAGTCGGCGCTTGCGCTGACGGGCAATGTCCTTGTCTGCTTCATCTCCGCTGTTCCAAAGGCGTGAGTTGGCTTCACACACAGGACACTTCTTACCAACCGTGGTTGGGCAGTTCTCAATGAACCATCCACCAGGCCCTTGAAATCCGTGGGTAAAGCATCGCGCCCACGGAATGTCCTCTCCCTCAACCGGAGGCAAGAATCGGATCACGGCATAACCGTTGCTCGACTTGTCCAGTTCAGGACGCCAGAAGCGATCATCCTTGTAGGAATCGCTCCCCTTCTTTGCGAGTTTGTTGAGTTCGCTACTCAGTTTATCAAAACCACCACCCGATGACTTCTTTAGGTCTTTGAATCCCATGTTTCGTTTCCTTTCTGTTTCGTGTAACGATGTGTCAAGTATACAGTATCTATCAGCGAAGTCAAGCCTTGACATCATGCTTGCTGACTTTTTCCTTCAACAGTTTCTTGAACTTATCTGGCTTGGCACACACAGACACAAATGGCTTGTAGCGCATGACCTTCTTGTAGAATGTGTCCCATGTGAAATCTCCCTTGAGTTTCTTGTCCGATTTACGCATGAAGCCCAATACGCAATCCAATAGCACAAGCGTTTCTATATGAATGTCACCGCTCATACACATCTGAAATGCTAGAGGATATTTGGTATGCTCTATAGTACCAACCTCGCGTACAACCGTAGGTGAGAACAAAGCATTGAAAGAGGTGCCATTTATTTCAATGTGATTCAACATGAACTCGCAGTCTTGCCCAAAGATGTAGGTAATGCTCTCTTGGGTTCGTTTCCAATCGGTATACACCTGATCGCAATGCGAGTCAAAGGCATCTCCAATCCACAACTGATCGTTCATCAGGAAGTTGGCTACGAAGAACTCCAATAGTTCGCTTTCGTTGTATCGCTTAGCCAACTTCTCAAAGAAGTAGCGATCTTGCCTGCGCTCGAATGTTTGTGTGCTTGCCCGAGTCTTGCCACCATACTTGAAGTAGTCGTAACTATCGTGCGTGAAGTGACTCTTCACCGCCAGATAGACCTTATACGCTGCAAATCCTGTGGTTTTCATACAGGTAACTTTGGAGTTGTGGGAAGCAAGTTGATACTTTCTCCCTCTGCTCTGATCTTTTCAATGATTGGCTTGGACAAATACTTGGCTGCTTGTTCAGGATCAATCCCCATCTCTTCACACACGGCGAGAACACTTTCAATATATCCGTTCTTGTGTTTGGTGAGATGCTTTTCTAAGCGATCAAGAAACTGCTTCTGTGTTACTAGCAACTTGCATCGCTCCTGTTGGTTGGGATTTCTGAACTATGTGCTGTAGTTTATTGATGACCTCTATGAACTTGTCAACACCTTCCTTGGTATAAAACCTCGGAGGATCATCGAAGAATGTTGACTCGGAGATCTTCAATGCCGTTGCTGCTGCCACAAGTTTCTCATAGTCGTTGTTGGAAGTGCGAATGATTCCAACATAAGATCCTCGCAGTTTGGGATACTTGGCAATAGACATCCGATAGAAGTTTGCAGCGATTTGCTTTCCCTCCAACACCATTGTATCTTTATTGGGATCTTCTGAGTTCTGAATCTGCTCAGTCTGATACTCAAAGAAGTTGCCAGCAAATACGGCAGCCTGTGCTGCTTCAGCAGACCATTGAGAAGTGTCGTATACACTCCTCAAAACATCCAAACAAGCAGCATCTTTACGATAGTACAGTTGACGCCCATAGTAGTACTTGCGTGTAGGAGCATCAGAATGCTCCACGGTATCCATACGCATCATCTCTAGAATCTTGTCGTTATCGTGATTCTTGCCCACATCATCAGGGTGATCTACGAAATGGTCAATCACTACTTGAATGCCCCTGTGTTCGGGAAGTAGATGCTCATGGAACCGATACATCCACTTTGCTTTGCCTGGACGCCAGATGCAATTGCGAGGGAACTTGTGCCCGAACTTAGTACGGTGGAAAATGCTTACCACCCCAATCTGCGGAGTGACTCGCTGAAGTTTCCAACGCAATTCTTTTCCACTATCTAGCACTTCATCTGCATCAAACATAGCAATCCAAGTTGCCTTACCTGCGTTGGCTAGTTCTACTGCTTTGTTTCGTGCATCAGAGAAAGAGTCGGGCCAGGCCATGGTATGAACTTCTGCACCCAACTGCTTGGCAATTTCAACTGTATTGTCTGTGCTACCCGTATCAACAATCACCACACGATCTGCGAATCCATCTAGACTCTTCATCAGTCTAGGTAAATTTTCTGCTTCGTTCTTTGTGATGAACACAGAAACAATACTGAAGTTACGCAAGTCACTCAAATACTTTTGTACTTGCTTACCTCGTGCTAGTCTACGCTGTTGTGCTTTGTTTTGCTTTCGACGCTGATTCTTTTTCATACTGAACTCCCATCAAATAGAGTACTCTATATCTTGATCAAGTCAACCATCTACTCCAAATTGTCTTGTGATACTCGTCTGCAATCTCAACAAACAGCAGACCCCTTCGCGGTGCAAATGGTGGATTACGCAGTTTCATGCCCGCTTCGTTTGGAGTTTTGTCACTCTTCTTGGCGTTGCATTTCTTGCAAGACACCACCACATTCGTCCATTCATGTTTACCACCACGAGACTTGGGCATCACATGGTCGATGGTGACGCGCTCTCCATTCACATGGCATCCACAATACTGGCACTCGTTGTTGTCTCGGCGAGTGATGTTTCGCTTACTAGGTCTAGCCAACCTAAAGGGGATGTAGACATAGTTCACCAACACAAGTGCTGATGGCAACCGAAACACACCCGATCCGGTCTTGATATCGTAGCAATGTTCGTAGTTGAAGGGAGAACGCGCCTTGCCCTGTATGAGCATGGTTACTGCGCGCCACCAATCAATGATTCCGATTACTTGCTCGGATGCGTTTAGAAGAAGAACTTTCCTGTCTTCAGTTAGCGTGTCCATTCTTGATCTCCTCAATGACCTCATCGGGATCAAACTCCGCATAGAACTCGTCAATGCGTTCTTTCAACTCGGGCACGAATCGCTTGGGCGATTCAACGAATGCTTGTTCTTCACCTTCTGCGCTCACCATCATAATCACGATCTGAGGAACGCGAGTGCCAGTCACCTCTTGGAACATGATGGAGTAAGCAGTTGCTTGCAGGAAGTAATCGTGGCACCCCTGCGTATCCTTCATGCGTTCGGCAGTCTTGAAGTCGATGATGCTGAGTTTACCATTGAACTCGGCAACGCAGTCTGTTCTGCCAGCAAGTCGCATCATGCTACTGTACAGAGGCACTTCAAGTCCCACCACATTGTTCACAAAGCGATCAACCCTAGGCTTGATCTTCAAGAACATCTCTTCCAGTTGCGGTCTACCAAACAGAACCTGAATGGGATCGCGGTTTGAAAGGTAGTACTCCATAGTTAGGTGGAAGTTCTTACCGCGTTCGAGAATCATGCGACTCTTGCTCGCATTGTCTTCGCGCCACTTCTTCCACTTGTCACGATCCCTCCAACCCGTGACTGTGGTTACAGACGGATACCACACAAGTTCCCCATCGGGGCCTGGTGTTTGGTAGAACCGTTTGCCATTCACAATCTGATCTTTGAGATTGGGCAACTCAATCAAGTTCTGGCAAAAGTTGCCAACGCCATACTTCGGCTGTGCTTCTTTATTCATCATGTAAATGTACCACCGTTTCTAACAAAGTCAACCGAATCTGTCTTTTAGTCGCTGACGAGTTCCATCAAATCGTGGCGCTCGCTTGGCAATCTCTTTCATTCTGTCCCTGAATCCTGCATCCAAGTTACTATAGCCTTGCGGATCCATGCTAGAGTCTACTGCCACATTTGGGCCTTCTCCCCACATGGTTTGTTCAATCTTGCCTTTGTGTTTGCAAGCAGGGCATGGTGCCTTGCATGGCTTGGCATGATCTGCCATCTTCAGAAACTCTTCAAACTTGTGCCCGCAACTGTGGCACACATACTGATAAATCGGCATGATTATCCTTTTGCGTGCTTGAAAAACTCGATTTGACGCAGACGCTTCGTTGCCTTCTCTTCTGATCCGTACACTCCGAAACTTCTGTCTCCGTCCTTAGACATAACTTCGTACTTACCATCGTCGCGCTTCACAATCTTTTCTACCAGTTCTTCAGTGTTAACTTCTGTTGACTCATCAAACAGACCCAACTTGACCTTGGCTAGTCTAGCCAACTGATCCATCGACATTCTTCCACCTTGAGATGCCCACATATCGAACATTATTCTTGTCATCTTGTTGATGGTTTCGTTATACCACTGCTTACTTTTTCCTAGTCTTTTAGCGAATATCGGAGGGAAACTCTCTTCCGCCGCGGCGTACAATTTAGGATCTGCCATCCTCATTTCACCAATCACATCGACATCTTCACCTATTACATCAGGTGGAGCAACAGGTGCTTCGTTTACGGTTGGATCTTTCATAGAGTCCCTCTCTCTGCTATATGTAGTCGCCAAAAAAACCCACCCGTGGCGATGGCACGGGTGGGCGGTAGCGAAGTTCCTTGTCGGTGTGAAGTCTCGACACACGGTGAATAGCGTAATCCGCTTGCACCGCCCATACGACCGACTCCGTGAAGAGTAGTGTTGGGGAACGCTTTATTTATGTCAATCTTCCTATTGAGTGCAGAAAAATTTGAGAATGCGTAGACTTTGTAAACTGGCATAGTATTAGCAAATTCTATGCTTGATGTAGAGCGCATCTCCCCATCCGCATCCAGTATCAACTATAGATTTTCTAGAAAATCCATGTGGAACTATTATTGATTCCAATTCGGAGATCAATCCGCATCCCAAATACAACTCTTCAAAGTTTACTTCCGTGTAAATGAAATCGCAATGTTTCAAATAGTTTTCTGCTCCTCTTAGCGCCCGAGTTTCTACTCCCTGTATATCCAACACTAAACAGTTATAGTCCTTTGGCTCTAATCTCTCTTTGGAAAGAAACTGATCTATTGTGGTGCATTCTACTTGTATAGAAGATGTTTCGTGGACATCAGGATGTCTTTTCAAATGCAAGTGTAATGGAAGTAAAGAAGAAGACTGTATGTTGTTTGTGACTCGCAAAGTCATAGGACCAGAACTATCTGATATGGCAGCGTTGTATATCTTTACTTGCGAACCACTAGAACATCTGTCCTGTAGCACAGGAATGATATTAGGATTTGCTTCAACAAATACTATAGACTCAACCCCATTCTGTCGATAGTATTCAAACTCTTCCCCTATATGGGCACCGATATGAAGAATTCCTGTTACTGGTTTGGTTTGTATGCACGATTTTAGAAACGGAATTAACATTTTATCCACCCTTCAGCGTACAGATCATGTCCTTTCGGGCCTTGAGGCCCAAACCACGGATCAGGTGCAGTTACAATCTTTCCTGGCGTTTCATTGAGCCATGCTCCCCACCAACTGAAACTGCTGTTTGCAATGATGCAATGATCGGTTGCTCGAATGAGAGCAAGGTCTTGTGCGGGTGATGTTCCTTCAGAATATGTAAATGATCCAAACCTATTCATGTTTGGAAAGTATGTTTTACACCACGGGATATCATCACTTACCACAATGAAGTGACACTTGCCTCCTAAACTTTCTGTGATGTGTTCCATTGCTCGTTTGTAATACGCAGAAGAAAACGGGAAAATTAGAGGCAGTTTCAAGTAGTCTCCACGCCGAACATGAACAGCCACAACCTTTCCAGTATCTGACCTAACTCTGCTAGTCTCTACGCTTTCTGTTGCATGATCACGAATGCGTGAATCTGCAAACACAAACGCAGACCTTACTTCTTGTTCTGCGTGCTTGAAGTATTTCTCGCTCTGAAAATACCCATAAAAATCGATGGAACCTTCGGCAGCAGTTAGTGTTGCAATGCTAGAAAGATAACTGATATCATCGAACGGTTCTAGAATTGTAGTTTTTGCACGAAGATTAGAACAATCATCAACTTTAATACCAAACAGGTCATCAATCACCATGTTAGTTCGTTCATTGCCTGGAGTTTTGTTTTTGTAAGGCAAAGCAGGACGCAATCCTGTTTGCTTTGCGACTCCAAGCAGCAAGGCGTATTGGAACATCTGATTTCCAAGCCTTCCCATTTTGCCTAGAGTTTTGCACATCACATAACCAGTAGAATGTTGATTAGTTGAAACCATAATGAATCTTTCTTCAACTAATCATAGAGACTATTTCGATTTTGATATTTCTCAGTTATCTTGCCAGCAAGGTATGCGATGAAAGATGCTGAATTGGGGAATTGTAATGCAAACTGCTTATTGTAATTTCCAGATTCTTGTAATCGGTATATCACTTGTAGCAGGGTTGCAGGCACCATGATGGCTTGTTTGGTGATGTTTGATCTGAGATTTGGTTCACCCCTTACATCTTGTCGTTCTAGTAGATGATATGCAATGATAGAAGCATAATATGGTGACCAGTACCAATTATCTATTGTTGCAGGTGACAGTCTTATTTCAGTAGCACCAGAGATAAAGGTACTTGGTACAGACTGCACATCAACCACTTGCACTTCCAAGAATGAATAGCGTTCAAGGGTTTTTTGCCCATTTATTACGGTTGCTATCAAGGGAGTGGTTGATTCAGAGTTCTTCCATATACATCGCACAAATTCTATATCACCCATTTCGCTAGTTGCGTGTGGTCCTGCATCGCCTGTAATATACGGGCAACACAGAGAACTCGACCAATCATCATCAGAGATGCAGTTATAGCCTAGATATGGATTATTTCCGTTTCCTCTTTTGTAAGGATGAGACTCCACATATATTCTTTTCTTACCGATCTTAGTTTCAAGCCATTTCCAAAATTGCCACCATCCTCGCTGTAACTCCCTGCTTTGTTTGGCGATGGAAACATTACTGCCTGGAACCGGCCCCGCAGCATTGACTGCGGAATCAAATGCAATTGAACAGTTTGCACGAATAAAGGGCATAACAGATGCTTTCAGGCGTGCAGCGGCGCCGAGCGGATCAGTTGCAAACAAAGTTTCCCATCTTTCTACATAAGCAGCATATTCCGTATCTGTGGAAGGCTGGTCTGAGATAGCACCAATGTAAATGGTTACTTTAATTGGATCAGATGGGTTAAACCAAGCAGCAGGACCTGTAATCCACGAGTTCCATGTTGCTTGATCTAATTTTCCTCGTTTACCTGTTGTTAATGCCCGAAACACATCCACAAAATCGGTGACCATCCACGGACATGGATGATTCTGCACTTGTTCATTAATGATCAGTCCATCTCTGGCATTTAGAAACTGATCAACTTCATAAACTTTGCTCTGAGTTTTTGCCTCAACTACCCGTCCAAATGGACAATGGAAATGAAAACTTCTGGCTCCCCATTTATACCATTTTTGTAAACTCCACGGATTCAATTCTGTAGAGGGATAAGGATTGTAATTATCTTCAAGAGAAATAAATCTCTTCCATGTAAAAGTATTTCTATCTGCTCCCCAACCTGCCGCTCGGCGAATACTGGTAGTATTGTTTCCCTCTTCAGAAGTGGTCTGGCCATCAAATCCAAAAGTTACTCGAAATCCTTCTTTGAAAAGTTGTGCTGCTTCTTGAGTAGCCGAAGCAAGGATAACTGTTGGTGTTATACTGCTTGGTGTTGGGGTCGGAGTCGGAGTCGGAGTCGCAACGGGAACTCCATCACCAACACCGCCTGGGTCAGGATCAGTTATCGGAGCCTGGGCAGCAGTCCCGCCAGTTCCGCCCTCCGGCTTATTTAGATTAATGGTAGGCGTGTTCAGAAATGGCATACGGAATCTCCTTGCTTGTCTTCTATGTATTTCCTACAAAGCCTGAATAAAGTGCATCAGTTACTAGATGTGAGATCAACCAGTTCGCATTTGTCTCCGCTGCACGCCAATGTCTGAGTTCCTGCGGTGTTGTCTTCTTTCTCATACTTGGCAAGACCCGTCCAATCCACCTCGGTGGGAATCTTGGTTACGAGCAATTCGTATTCTGCAACATCGCATTCTTGGTATGGTGCTTGTTTGTATGCGTGATCGCTGTGTGGTAGGAAAGAGATACCTGAAATTTTATCAAAGTGCCGATACACCCATGCTCCTACTTCTAACCATTCGTGTTCACGCACAGTAATGGTAACACTTGGTTTGTGTTCGCACCAGTTCTCTTGGTACACCAACCACATTTCCAGTTGCTGAATGGCAGTCAAGTCATTGCGATAAACGCTCTTGGGAGACTTGATCGGAAAAGAGAATACCGTGGTGTGGTCTGGCTTCATGTTGTCCAGTTCCCATGGAAATCCAAGGTCTTTCATAAACTTGCATAGCGGATCTTTGTTGTCTGCACGAACAGTACGAACATAGTACTCGCTATGTCGTGCATGAATACCCGATGCAGAATCAGTAAGTTGAGATACAGTTCCACTTGGCTTTACGCAAGTGATGGACGCAGATGGATTCACTCCAATCTTCTTGGCGTAATCTGCATTCGTCTTTACTGCTTGTGTCCGCAAATCACAAAGCATGGTCTTTAATGCTTGCGATCCTGCATCTCCGCGAGTCAACGGGCAGTCCATGATTCCTGTCATGGAAACTCCAAGCAGCGCCTCTTCTTCACAGTTCTTGCGCCACTCACTCGACAGATAACGGAAGTCCACAAGAGTAGACTGCCAAGTGCCAAGAATGGTTGCAAGGCGCACCTTGCGGGCGAGTGTTTCTGCTGTGTCATTTTCGCGCACAATCACTTCGCTGAGATTACAGAACTGACGATCTCGCAGAATGATTTCACTACATGGATTAGTTCCAAACTCATAGTTCGGATCGCGGCGGTCACCTAACTTTGTAACAGTCTTGCGAGTTGCTTCACGGTTAAAGATACCACGCTCACCACTCTTGGACTTGTAGAGTGCTACCCACTCGTCCATGAATGTGCCAATCTCTGGCTTCTCTTTGTAAGCGACCGAGTTGTTTGCAAGTGCGCGTTGCGGATTACTGATCCACCATTGCCCTGTCTTTGCTTCACGCATACGCTCATCCGTAAGATTCGATAGAGAGATAAGCGCAGAGCGGCGAACACCACCCACCACAACAATCTCAGCAATTTTACACACCAAATCATGTGCTTCGATACTTGTAAGTTTGCGTCCTGCTGCTGTTTTGAATGTTTCTACGGTGAAGCGGAACAAATCGTCAAGAGGACGAGGACCAGATGCTCTTCCACCAAAAGTCTTGAGTCTTGATCCTGCGGCTCGCACCTTTGTCAAGTCCCACTTGGGAATCTGTCCGCCGATCAGTAGCGATACCAGTTCTTTATAGGCCTTTGCCCAACCAACCTTGCTGTCTTCCACTATAATGGTAGTGTTGCTATTAGTGAATTCTTCTGCAATGGTAGGCAACTTCTCAACATACTGACGCTCTACAGAGAATCCAACACCAGTACCACACATCAACACATACATGATTTCGTCAAATGCTCTGACACGATTCACAGCGACATACGAACAATTGTAGCCAGCAACATGATCACGGCGAAGTGCTTCTCCTGCGGTCATTAAACAACGCATAGATGGCATGATATCAAGATTCAGCACAGCATCTCTCAACTCTTTGCGTAGTTCTACGGGAACTTTGTATTTGTAGTTCTCGCGCAGATGCTCATCAAAGAAATTGAAATAGCGATCAACAGTCTCCTCCCAAGTTTCGCGCCTTGACTTTTCATCTATCCATCTTGAGTAACGAGAAAGATGAATGAAGTTTTGATATTGAGTAGGCAAAGAATGTTTCATTGAATTGTCTCCAAATTGTAATAGTGCTATAGTTAGGTTGGATTACTTGCCCATGCAAGAGGTCATATTTTGCCTGTCAAGGCCTTCCACGACTCAGGAAACAACGGTTGGATGATTGATCCGACTGCTTCTGCATATTGCCTAATCTCCCATTGTGCATGGGGATCTATGCGTTGCTTGTAGAAGCGGCCATAAGCAGCAAGAGAACCAGTCCAGTACCACTCGGTGTAAGTTCCTTGTGGTAGAACAAATCGTGCTTGCTCAGGTGCGACTCCTTCTGATAGCAGAGTCTTATATGCGTCTAACGCATCATCCATAAGATTCTGATACACTTGATCCAGTAGAGTGTGTGCTTGTAAGAAAGTTTCACTGCCTTGTTTGGCTCCACCAGTCGGCGCTCCTCGCCATTTTGGAAGGTAAATCTGTGGAGTGTCTTGCACATAACGCCTAGAGATTTCATTCTCTACAAATCCTTGTTTGTGCTTAAAGAATTGAGTTCGGATCGAAATGGGTGCCCTGATTCGCAAAGTAATTTGCGGATGAGCGAATGGTGTCCAATGGTTATGTTTGGCAAGATAAGAGATCAGTTTCTCATCTCGCTCTGCAAGAATACCATTTCCATCGTGGTCAATATCGTCCCATTCGCTTTCTTTACTGAATGAGACTCTGGCAGAATTCACGACCGTTAGATCAGAACCCATGTAGTCCACAAGATGTACGAATCCGTAATCTAGTACAGATATTGCGTCAGTCGGCGTCTTCTTCGAGGTCTTTCCATCCATCATTATCACTTTCTTCACTTTCTTCATATTCTTCATCTTCTTCATCCACTTCAAGATATTCTACATTAGCGATTACATCTTCCCCTTCTGCTGTTTTCATATACTCAAAGGTTATACCATTAACCTCAGTAAAAGTCACAGCATAATCCACCGCTTTTTTCCATAACTCAGGATTCATTTCCTTAACATACTCAGAGAATTTACAATTGAACTGCAACATTGCCCACGCTAATGCGCCTTGTGTTTCAGGAGGAAGATCATTTCCATCTTGGAAGATATCATCGTTATCATTTTCTTCGGTCATATCCGCCTCCATCTTTTAAGGTTTACTAGTGCTGAAAGACCTTTGTATGTATGATCGTCAATCGTCTGGCGAATACTCTCCACAGAGTAAGTTCCTAACATTTCATTGATATCTTTTTCTGCGATTCCATCAGGCCAGATGCACACCTGTTTACCAGACTCAATCAGTTCTTCGTTGTAATCCACAATCTGTTTGTTGCGTGGTTCATTGTCAAGCACAAATACCAAATCACTATGGACAAGGAAGTCTGGCAAATCGTCACTCGCATTTGCACCAACCATAGCAATAGCATTGGGAAGAATCATGCTGTCGAGCGGGCCTTCAACAATATACACGCGCTGCATTGCGTCCACCTTCCATAATCCATACCATAGTTTTTCTTGTCCCTTTGGTTTCAGCGTAATATATCGTAGAGATTCCCGTGGGTTCATGGTTCTGCCTTGAACTCCAATAAAATTACCACTACGGTCAAAGAATGGGATGACAATGCGAGGATCTTCTTTGCGGGTGTTTGGAAAATATTCGGAGTCAATCTTCTTACCGACTTTAGTGAAGTCATGGGCATACATGAGTTCGGCAAGACACGACTCAGGAAGTCCTCTGTCCAAAATATAACGTACTGCTTCATGCTGATTACTCAACTCCACAAGGCGCGGTAATCCCTCCAACGGATTTACCTTTCGTTTCTTGGGGGGTTGTGTCTTAGGAACGGTGGTTGGTGATTGTTCATTTGACTGTCCCCCTCGTTCTTTGAATGACTCCAATGCATACTCTCTCGCCAGCGAGGGAGCAACCTGTTTCAAAACTGTATGTACTCCGCACGACACACCACAGTTGTGACATTTATACACCCATCGATTTTTGAATGGGAAAAAGTATCCACGGGCCTTGGACTTGTTCTTGTCAGAGTCTCCACAAAACGGACATCGACAGTTTGCCAGCGTTTCTTTTTTCCATGCAAAGCGTTCAAGCGAACTGGAGATGTATCCGATGTATTTTTTATCTACGAAACTCATGTGAGATGCTCAAAATGTTTGGTTGACAGCGTTTTGGTGACGCAGCGAATTCATTCAAATCTTCCATTGCTCAAACTTTTTACCCTTGAATTTATGTCCATTCTTCTTGCCATCGTAACCAGACCCATATCCACGGGGTTCATCATCTTCGTTATCGTCAGAAACTTGACCAGTATCAACCAATGAGTCTTGTGCAAACTGCTCCACATCGTAGAACTTCATTTTACTGCGATCCACCCCCATCACAAACTTTTTGTTGGTGTTTTCATCTCCGTATCGGTTCTTGAGTTGCTTGACCAGTACCTGATTCAATGTGTCTAATTGTTCAGTACGAATTACCGCAAACATAAAGTCGGCAGTCGCTGGCAAACCGAATGATTCTGATGTGTTTTCTAGTCCGACATCGCTGTTGTTAAATCCACCACGATTGGTCTGTGTTGCCGAAAATATGGGAACATTATTTTCAACCGCAAGCCCGCGCAACTCTTCTGCAATCGCCTTGATGTACACATAAGTGTTCGTATTGGCGTTCATCTTGACACGAGAACTGGCACAAATGTTCAGGTAATCCACAAAGATGATATCAGGCACAAACTTCTTCTTGATCTTTAGTTCGTGCAGCAGATGACGAAAGTGTGCAACAGTTGCAGTTGCAGTCGGATACTCTTTGATAATCAGGTTTCCACGCACCGATCCAATTGCTCTGGCTAAACGCTTCTCGTAAATTTCTTTCGGTAATTCTTTCATTTCATCAAGCGCAGTATCCATCAGGTTGGCGTCTATGCGTTCTGCAATACGCTCCTCTGCCATTTCGCAAGTGATATACAGTACATTCTTGTTTGCTGTGAGACACGCAGCAGCATGATGACACATAAACATGGACTTGCCTACACCTGTTCCTGCCATGACAATGTTCAAAGTTTTGCGCGGTACTCCACCCTTCGTGATCTTGTTAAAGAACTCCAAGTCGAATGGCATCTTCTCTTCAATCCGATGATAGAATTCATACCGCTTGTCAGTATCGCCCATGTAGTCGTGTCCAACGGCTGTGTCAAATGACACAGAAAGAGCATCAGATAGCAACTGCGGGATGGCATTCTTGGTAAAGTTCTTATCTTTACCATCTAGAATCTGAATGGATGTAAGCACAGCGTTGTACACCGCCTTATCTTTGCAGAACTTCTCAGCAGTATCAATCAACCACATCAGATCGGTGTTTTCGTCCAACCCAAACACTTCGTTGATGAGCGCAACACATTGCTTGTGTTCGTCGCCGTTTAGACGCGAACTATCCAAGCAAATTACCAATGCTTCTTTGGTTGGTTGAGCATTGTATGTGTCTACAAAGTTCTTGATGCAACTATAGACAATTTGCTCTGGCTTGGTACTGAAGTATTCCTCTCGCATGAAAGGAAGAACAGCACGAACAAACTCTTCTTTCTTGGTCAATGCACCTAATATGATCTTCTCAGTTTGCAATGTATCCTAACTCATTCTGTGACATGATTGGAATAGAATCTACACCACTATTCAAGTTATAGTCCATGATATCCACAAGTATATCACCAATGTACTGCAAGAATCGCTGTGCATCAGCGGTCTTGAGTGCGCCTGGGTTTTCAATGACATAGTACTCAAAACTTACACGAACACGATCATCTTCTTCTAAAAGCCTTGTGCGGCCGTAGTGATAGACGACACCTTCCCACTCACCATTTTCAAGACGGATCGGAGTAAATGGCGCCATCCTGTTTAGCAGGATGGAGTACTGTTTTCCGTTTACTTCACGGAGAATCTCAGATTGACTCGTCTTTAGGTGAGGATTAGTTACTGTTTTCGGCTTCTCCTGATTCGGAAAGAAGCCGGGGAGAGGTTTCTCCATCATCAGCATCCCTTTCCACAGAAGAACCGTACTTGAAATGTAACGCCACCATTTTTTCCAAATCATTCATTACCTCTTTCGTGAAATACTTCTCAGGATTCTCATTGATATTCTTCTCAAAGGCTTTGCTTCCGTCAGGCAACTCAATGCGTGTGGAAACCTTCTTGAAAATTCCAAACTCTAAAGCCAAATCTAGCAGACCGTAATACGGATTTAATCCACTATCATAGGTCACAAGCACATCAACCTTAGAATTCTCTTTGGTCAGACGAGATTTGTACAGTTTGCAATGAATGATATTACCAATCACCATGTTGTCAGCATCCTTCACCTTTTTCTTGCTGAGATACACAATGGTAGATGCAGCGTATTTCAATCCACTTCCTCCGCCCATTTCCTTTGTAGGGATATACGCACCAACAACATCATAGGTGTGGTTGGTCATAATCAGAGGAATACCTGCGGCTCCCAACTTCAAAGTCAAAGTTCTGAATGTTGCCTTCACAACCTGTGCGCGAGTCATGTCTCGCACATCTTTGCCTGATGCAGTATCTTCCACTTCTTTCTTGGTGGAAAGCATTCCAAGCGAGTCAAGCACCATCATCATTGGCTTCTGCTTGTCTTTGGGTAGAGCGCGATAGTTGTCTACAATCTGAATGGCCTGATGACGGAACTCTTCCACCGTACCAACAGGAAACACAGCAACTCGTTTCATATCAATGCCGCGGGATTTGAACATCTCTGTGGTGACTGCTTGCTCTGAATCAAAGTACAAAGCAACACCATCAGGATTGTCTGCCAAGAACTTGGAAACAATACTCAGGGTAAAGAAAGTCTTGCCTGTTGCAGATTCGCCAGCAAGAGCGATGATTTTGTTATCGGCAATACCCCCATGCATACTACCACTCAACAAAGCATTGAATGCATATGATCCTGTATCAATGAATCCGCTGATCTCTCCGCTGAGTCCATCGTCAAGAGTATTTGCTAGTTCGTTACCTGAAATCTTCACCATACCACGCAAAAAGTCACTCATGCTGTTTCTCCTGTCCGTTTAAGTTCTTGAATACTAAGTTTAAGTCGTATACCGTTTTCAACTGCTTCGTTAAAGCGATCAAGGTTTGATGTCTTGGAGTTCAAGAGTTTTTTTACCAATGCTTGATTTGCTACCGATGCACTCTCCAATGTATGTAGAACAAAATCGTATGCGTTCTGTGTTAAATGAACGCAGCGGGTAGGATTGCTTTTCCAATCTGTTGCCCACTCAAAGTTTGAGTCGAGATTTGGCATCATTGCATTAGGTTCTCCAATGAAGCAGGCTTAGACTTCACAACATCTGTGAGTCGTTTGCCTGCAATCTTACAGTAGTCTGCATTAAGGTCAATACCAATAAACTTGCAGTCTTCCAACAAAGCGCCTTTGCCTGTAGAACCACTACCCATGAATGGATCAAGAACAGTTCCTCCCTTGGCACACACTAGTCGTACAAGATAGCGCATGAGTTCTGTTGGTTTTACAGTTGGATGATCGTTACCTTCTCCACGATCTGCTTTTGAAATCTTGGCACAATAGAAGAAACGCGCAAGAGATCCGCCTGGATCATCTAATGCTTCCACGGTTTCGTATCCTGTGTCTTCTCCATTATTGTTGAACATCCTGGCACCTGCTGTTCGGTTACGCACCATCTTACCTGGCTTGTCTGTAGGAAATTCAGAAATCACTTCAGCACTTCCATCGTGAACTAGATTTGCAGGCCATCGTCCACCTGGCTTGTATGTGGGAATCTCTTTACCAATCAGCGCGGCAGCACCGAATGCTCCCTTCACAGAACCTTCGCTGTTTTGCTGGCGCTGTATCTTTGTGGGATCGTACTCGTCACCCATCGGAACGCGGCATCCATCAATGTTGATGCCTCCTGTACCGTACTTCTGTACATTCTCTGCTACAGTTCCTTCCAATGGCTTTCGCGCCATGCAAATGGGTTCGCATGATGGCTTCAGCGCAGTTCCCCAACCTTCCCATTGTTTTGCAGCATCAGTTGCTCCCTTGGTAACAGGAATCTCAGCACCTTTCTGCGTGATTCCCACACCACCACGGGCAAATCCACCGTATCCTTGATTATCTTCTACGGTGACTCCACGGCAGTATCCGACAACTTCTCGTTCGGCTCCTGCTGCTTTATCAATTGCTTTGCTGACATCAAGCGATTTGGGAAAGGTCTTGCTACTGACCCATGTAACGATATCGCGTACTTCCCATCCCGCATCTTCAATCGCGGCAGCAAGTCGATGGTATGTACGAGTTCCGCTGAATGCAAGCAGATATGCTCCTGGCTTGGCAACTCTGAGTGCTTCAACCCAAAAGTCTTTGCCGGGCACACCGCGATCCCATTCGTTGCCCATGAACTCCAGGCCATACGGAGGATCACACACAATAGCATCCACGCTGTTCGCGGGAAGTTTATGCATCTCATTCAGGCAGTTGCCGTTAATTATAGTAAAGTCGCTCATCCGAATAAACCCTCCAATGAAGCAGGCTTAGACTTCACAACATATGTGAGTCGTTTGTCTGCAACCTTACAGTAGTCTGCATTAAGGTCAATACCAATAAACTTGCAGTCTTCCAACAAAGCACCCTTGCCTGTGCTGCCGCTGCCCATGAATGGATCAAGAACAGTTCCTCCCTTGGCGCACACTAGACGCACAAGATATCGCATGAGTTCTGTTGGCTTTACAGTTGGATGATCGTTTCCTTCTCCACGATCCGCCTTGGATGTCTTGGCACAATAGAAGAAGCGAACAGCGGAGCCGCTGTCGCCCATCTCTCGTTCTGGCGATAATGCTTTCCCCCTACTGCTCATCTTCCAAGATGCTGTAGTCTGCTTGCTAGGAAAGCGTCCTTCGCCCGTTTGCGGGAACAGACTCACTACCTGTTCGCTTCCATCGTGGATGATGTTCGCGGGCCAGCGACCTTTTGTGGGCATTTCGCGCTTGATGGCTTTTTCTTCATCGTGAATACCAGCGGCAAAAGGACTACCACCCACATAGTTGGTTCCCTGATAGCCCCGCTTGTTTGCATCGTTCTCCAAGTCCGCTTCCACCCTGCACCCGTCCACATTGATCGCGCCCGTACCGTGTCGCAGCACATTCTCCGCGACCGTGCCGATCAGCGGCTTCCGCGCCACGGTGATCGGCTCCATCGCAGGCTTCAGCGCAGTACCCCATCCGTCCCACTGCTTCGCGGAGTCGGTGGCGGGAGCGGTCAAGCCCCACGACTCCGCATCCTTTGCCGAGTCTAACGACTCCACATGGAAGGCGCGAGACTTCGCCTTCGCTGGATTCTTGAGCGTAGGGTGTACACGGCGTCCCACGACCTCCCGCTCCGCTCCCGCCGCCTTGTCAATCGCCTTGCTGACATCGAGCGACTTCGGGAAGCCCGACCCGTACACCCACGCGATCATGTCGCGGATCTCAAAGCCTGCATCCTCAATGTTCACCGCCATGCGGTGCTGTGTCCGCGTCCCGGCGAACGCGAGCAGGTGTCCGCCGGGCTTCAACACCCGCAGGCACTCGCGCCACACATCAACGCTCGGCACCTCGTAATCCCATTTATTGCCCATGAACTCTATGCCATACGGAGGATCACACACAATAGCATCCACGCTGTTCGCGGGAAGTTTACGCATTTCATCCAAACAGTTACCGTTAATTATAGTAAAGTCGCTCATCCGAATAAAGTCTCCAAGGTTGTTCTGCGTTCGTGACTCCAGCCCACCGTTTCCAAGATGGTTTTCAGTGGTTCCAAGAACGCCTTGTCGAACTGCATATCGTAATCGATGAATCGTTCAAGGTCAAGTTCTTTGGGAAGATAATCAGGAAATGCTATCACATTTTCACCGATAGGATTTGGCACACGCAGATGAATGTACTTGATCTTGTCGTGATTAGAAATCTGTTTGTACTTGCGGGTAAGTTTGCGCTGCTTCAGCGCATGGTTCCACACCAACGATGCCCGTACTTGCAACGGAGTGGACTTTTTGTACACCGATGCCGAATCAGAATACTTGTCAAGGCCTCTGACACCGCGAGGAAAAGCGATTATGTGCGGGGGCATTCCGTTAAACTCTGCGCGGAACGATTCAATATGCTGAATCACCGTTTCTTGATCCGTGGTCAGAATCAGATTGATGGCTTTGGTCAGGGCATCACGCACCACCTGTGGGGTGGATGAGCGAGTAGTTTCGATACCCATGATCTTGAGAGCAGGCTCTGTGTATCGCACACCCTCGGAGTCATGCACATTCAGAATATACCTCTTCTTGGCAGTCCAAATGCCTGCGTCAGCAATAACCTCGCGTTTCATCACCATCTTGTTGGCGTAAGCGTTCATGTACTTCGCCAACTCATCGTACTGTGCTTCAATGTATGGTTCAATCTTATCTTCTACACACTTGTGCAAGAAGTTCACGATCTTGGTGGTGTCAGCGTCATTGGGAAATACGCGCTTCACAAGCGCACCCATGCGGAGATAAATCGAGTCTGTGTCTGAGGCAACCACATAGTCCACCCCCGTGGTCTTCAGCAATTCATTCATGTATTTGTTCAGCGCATTCTCAATCCACCTGATGCTGAGTTGTCCTGAAAGTGTGATTGCTTCTGCTTGCCTGATATCGAAGAATCGGAAGTACTCATTGCCCAAAGCACCGTAAGCGGAGTTCAACGCGATCTTCAACGCCATCTGCTTGGTGGAATGATATGCAATCTGATTGTCACATTCGCGCTTCTGTTTGGGATCGGTCAGCGTTTCCTTGTGTTTCTTGGCGCGAATCATTGCGGTCTTTGCTGCCTTGCGATCCTCGTACATTCGATCCATGAGAGCGGGCAAGAATCCTTGCCGATCCTTGCGGAAGCATTGACCGTTTGCTGCCATTGCAAATCCAAGTCCAGGCAGATGCGATGTATCCACCTTGCGGTGTAGCAAATCATCCACGGTGTTTCCCTTGCCCATCCCGATACGATCCACAATGGTATCGGGTGAGATATTATACTGCATGATGAGATGTGGATACAGAGAGTTCAAGTCAAGCGATACCACCCAATCATGGCGACCAAGCAACGGTTCCTTCACATAAGCGCCAGCGTACTGGAAGTCTTTGCGTGAGTCCTTCTTCATGGGAATCACGGTATTGTGATCCATGAGATACGAATGAATCAGACAGTCCCATGTACGAACCTGCGAGAACACATCTTCGTAGTTGCACTTGGCAAGATACGCAATAGACAGTTGCAGTTCGATGAGTTTGAGTTTGTCGTCTAGGCGCCGAACAAGAGCAACATCCCTAATGTTGTACTCCACGAATCGCTTGAAGTTCTGCTTGTAGAAGTCAGCCATGTTGCCGTACTCTTCGTGAGACAACTTGCGCTCGCCTAGTTCCACCCCCGCAATGTGATCCAGTTTGTAACTCTCTTGGGTGATAAAGGTATACTGCTTGTACAACTCAAAATAGTCTAGCGATGAGATGCCCACCAGTTCATAGCAAACAGTCTCCCGCTGCTTGATGACCACGCGCTTCTCTTTGATTTTGCGCCAGGGAGACAAGCGTAGTACCTCTCGGTCGCCCAACACACGCACAATGCGGTTGTGCAAGTACGGCAAGTCAAAGAAACGAGTGTTCCATCCCGTGATTACATCAGGAGGATTCTGTTCCCAATGCTCCAAGAATGCTTCAAGCAAGTCTTTCTCTCGCTTGAATGTTTGTAGTTCTACGGGAGCATCCGCATCCAAGTCTCCCGCAATATCACCCAATGCCCAACAATGGTAGCGATCTTTGCGCCAGAGCGTGATGACATTGATCTGTTCGTTGGGATCTTCAGGAGTTGGGAATGCTGAATCGCAAGTGGTTTCAATATCAATCACGGCCATATCAATGTGATCAACAGACCATGCGATATCTTCCTTCCAATGCTGGCGAGTGTAGTCGTAGGCAAACTGATACTGATACTGTGTGTTACCGTAAATCTCAAATCCTTGCACGCCTTGGTACTGATCCAAGAACTCTCTGCAATCGCGCATGGTTCCAGGCATCACAGGTTCCACTCGTTTGCCATCCACCGTGCGATGCTTGGTGTTTGGCTTGTTGGAAGGCACCCACAGCGTAGGCTGGTATTCTGTTGCCTCATTAAAGCGCAATCCTGTTGCGGAGTCTACCCCGCGCAACAGAATGCGATTACCAAGCAATGAAATGTTGGTGTAGTACTTGCTCATGGTTCATAAGCATAGCACATATTCAGCACTATGCAAGTCACTTCATATATTGTTTTACTCGTTTCCAATAATCACGGGTTTGGGACTTGCGAGGTCCTTGTGGCCCTCCATTATGAATACGGGCAAGAGTTTCATCTGACGCCCCGCTTGGAGCGTATCGTGCCATATACAGCAACACAATCTTTCTGGCGTAAACTGGATTCCAACAATCTTCATATCGTCCTCCGATGAAACTTGGGATACCTTTGCAACTATCACATTGTTCAACAAACCGTTTTTTCATGTCTCGAATGCAAGGACAATACCGCCGCTGCGTTTCTCCGTAATCGTAATCTACAGCATCCTTCCAGTATGCCCAATGAATCTGAAATATACCAATTGCTTTGCCGTCATCTCCAACTGCATTGGGATCGTTGTTAGATTCAACCTTGGCAATGGCACGAAGCAACTCCTCCGATGGCACAGATATCTGTTTTGGATATTTGCG
>Ga0194129_10001242_pt1 | contig 43008 bp, 36 predicted proteins | sample TA2KigCa35mmetaG_FD_150862 | JGI IMG/M metagenome (GOLD analysis project Ga0194129, IMG submission 150862) | Freshwater microbial communities from Lake Tanganyika, Tanzania - TA2015038 Kigoma Deep Cast 35m | ecosystem: Environmental > Aquatic > Freshwater > Lake | place: Tanzania: Lake...
ATTTTTAATAAAGTCGATGGCACAGATCAAACCCTTCCAGTTGAATTTATTGGAGCGAACGGGCTGAAACAGAAAGTAAAAGAAATAGAAAAGGAGCTAGCACCAAAAGAATACAAAGCCCAATTTGACCGGAAAGTTAATGATTTAGATATACCAACATTATATAAAGATTACGCTGCCGCCGGTGGTTGGAATGGAATATCTCTTACAGGAAATCCTGTGGATCGCGAGAGCTTTTTTCACAACAATATGGTGCCTTTTTTTGGTGGCACTGTGAAGCAAAATATAGAGGAGAACTCCAATCAAACATTGCTCGAGAGTTTCACTGGGAATGACACAAATTATCAGCAGAAAGTCGAACTTAAACGTGACGATCTTTTTAAGCCTGTGGCGAATCTCAGTAATCCCTATGGAATGTCCAATTTAGACGGATATAATTTAGACCGTTATGTTGTCAGTAATCTGCGAAACAATCAGGCACCCATTGAGCCGATTAGGGTGGGACCGGGTTTGAATCAGGGTTATACTGCAGAGGGAAGTGGTGGCTTCCAGCAGGCGAACACTCTGGATTTCGTTTTACCTAAGACGGTGGATGAGCTCCGTGTAAAGACGAAGCCCAAAGTCAGCTATGAGGGCGTTGTCGTTCCAGGTAGCCATATTGCGAAACCCGGAAAAGTGGGTGTTGTCGCCAAAAATAAGCCAGATACATTCTATGTTAATGGTCCGGACCGTTTATTTACTTCAGTGGGTGACGTCACTGGTCCCACTCTTCGACCCGATGTTTTGATTCGATACACGAACCGCAAGACGACGGAATTGAAGAACCGCGTGGGTCCAGCTACTGCGGCGGCAATTGGAAGCCAGCCACAGATGAAGCCAGTTTTTAAACAATCGACGCGTATTAATTTTGCAGGGGCGAACCCAAGGAATCAGAATGCTGTGGGTCAGTGGGTTATCAATGGTCCCAATCGTTCCATACCAAATGACTACGGCAGAGGGTCCATGAAAACGAAGCCCAATAATCGCCAAGTTACGGGTCCAAAAATGCAGATTACGAATCTTAGTGTGCCCAATAAGAACGCCATGGCGCCCAATCAGCCCAATGTCCGCCACACAAGGAAGACGAATGTTGTGGGAAATAATCGTTACGGTAACTTCCAGAATACGGGTCCAAATAGAGGAAAAGTATATGACCCCAATGATTTACCCAGAACTACTATCAAAGAGCAAAATGTTGACAATACACACCAAGGATATTTCCAGAATACCGGTCCCAATCGCGGTCAAGTTTATGATCCCAATGATCTCCCAAGGACTACCATTAAAGAACAGAATATTGACAATAGTCACCAAGGATATTTCCAGAATACTGGTCCCAATAGAGGACAGGTTTATGATCCCAATGATCTCCCAAGGACGACCATTAAGGAGCAGATGATAGATAATAGTTATCAGGGCAACTTCCAGAATACGGGTCCCAATCGCGGACAAGTTTATGACCCAAATGATCTCCCAAGGACGACCATTAAAGAGCAGATGATAGATAATAGTTACCAAGGAAATTTTCAAAATACTGGACCAAATAGGGGGAAAGTTTATGACCCCAATGATTTACCAAGAACAACTATTAAAGAACAGACAATTGATGGAAACCGACTGGGTGGAATGACTGGGCGAACAAAGGGTATGGTTTATGACCCGAATAATATTCCGGCGCCGACAATTAAACAACAGACAATGGTGAACAATAATATGGGTAATATTCAAAATCAATTGAGTGGAGGTGCCTACAAGACTAAGAAGATGGATGCAAAGAATACCCAAAGAATGACAACTAGCGTGCATTATACTGGTGATGCAACTGGTCCAAAGAGGGGTGGTTATACGGAGACTAGCGTAAAGGCGAAGAATACGGTGCGCCAATTTTTGACTGGCGAAGTGAAAGGAAATGCGGCACCAGCTTCCGTGAAAGCGCCCAAATCCTACTATGATATATATAATGCGACTATTCATAGCGTTCGGGAACAAGTAGCAGTTGGGCGAACACCGTCGAAAGAAGGGGCGAAAGTAGGGGTTAGTAAAGAGGCTGTGAATATGAATACGAGCCGACATGGAGACCAGGAGAATTATAGAATAGAGAATAGGGGTGTGATGAGTACGAAGGTCTACAACAGCATTCCTCAACCAAACCAATTTGGTGAAACGCATTTCAAAGCCGTATTGCCCAATGACCCTATTGGAATACAACGTATAGATCCTGATCTGTTGAAAGCATTCAAGTCCAATCCATACACGCAAAGCCTTCACAGCTACGCGTGGCAGTAACAGTATTTAATGATTAATTTTTATAATTTTAAAAATCACAAAAAACATAGTGAAGAAATAGAGTTATTTGCTAACCCATTTAACCTTTTTTTATGTCAATACTGCTGCATAAAATCGCAGAAATCGCAAATTTATATAATAAAAAACATAATATTATATATAAATTATTTTTTATAAAAAGGGCTTAAAGAAATTTTTATAATATAATGTAGGAACCAAGGTTTTTAGGTTTGCCTCTGAAAAGAGAATGTTTATAGCATCCCAAGGTTCCCATTAAAATAAAAACCTATATTTACATCTTTTGTAATAAAAAACAAATTACATTTTTTAGATGTAACTAAAAAAAATAAAAAAATCTAAAAAAATATTTATGGTTTATAACCAAGGATTTGATCGTATCCTTTAAAAGAATGTAGAAATTATTACTTGTGATTTCTGCGATTTTACGTATCTGATATTTTTGATATTTTCTAAAATAATCAAAAATATATAAAATATTTATAATTTTAATTTGTGTTTTGTTATAGATTATATAATCTATAACAAATAATTTTAATCAAAATAAAAAATATTTGATAAATAATTATTTTTTTTATTATATATATGATCTAAAAAATATCGCAATAAATTAGTATATTTATCTTCTCCAGTTAAATATAATGAATATTTAAAAGGTTTTTTACTTTCTTCATACATTGAATTAAGTTTCTTTCCTATTTGTATACTATTGTTAACAACTTTCTTTAAATATTGATTATTTTTTTTAGCTTTTAATTTCAAGCTATAAGATTTTAATTTGTTGAATATAGAAATTGGAAATAATTTTTCAACCCGCGTTTTATCTATTTTATCATTATGCAATCTTGAAAAATTAATATTTATAAATAATGATTCCATATTTTTCAGAAATTTTTGTATATTCTTTTTAATTTGTGCTGTATTATCTTTATTTTGATTAAAAGTAGAATCAGGTATTAATGTGTCTATTTCAGAATTAATAATTGTATTTAAATGATCTAAAAATAAGTCAATTATTCTTATTATATCTTGAAAAACTTTTTCAGACATTAACCAATTTGGTAATTCTATATTATTATCATTAAAAAAATTTATAATGTTCTCTGTTTTTTTTATATTTTTTTGTAAAAATCTTATAAATAAACGATCTGGTTCAGATAGGTGTGTTATTAAAAATTGCATTATTGTTAATCGTTCAATATCAGTACTATTATTTATTGCTACTAAGAAATCATCAATAATTTTCATTAATTCAGGACTTAATATACCTTGTGAAATTTTATCAGGCTCTGTAATAACATATAAACCATCTTTTATAGAATTAACTAAATTATCACCATTTATAATAACTTTAACTAGTAAATTATCTAAAATTTTTTTAATCTTTGAAAAATTAATATTATCAACTCTTATAAACATATCAATAATTTCAAATAATGAATCTATATTATCTTTATTAACTTCAAATTTAATATTAGTTAGGGGTAATTCTAAATCACTTATTTCTTCTTTATTTTTAACAGATAATTCGAATAAATAATCATCTCCTATTTTTAATCCATCTTCAAATCTAAATATAGATATAGTTTCTCCTTCTTTATTAATTTTTTTTGTAGTTGCTTCTTCTGTAAATTTTTTTTTATCATCTTCATTCATAAATACTGTAAAATCAAAATCTTTTATTAAATTTAATTTAACAAATTCATTAAACTTTAATTTAATAAAATTTGCATTAATATTTTTATTATTAAATTTTGTATCATATCTATCAAATAATAATTTTAAAACTACAAAACCTAATGCACTACCTCCTTTACAATAAATTTTATTAATTGATGGCTGCGTTGAACACCACTCAAATAATTCCTTCCAAGCACGAGTTTCAGATTTAAATTTTTTATCATAACAATAATCTTCACATTCTAATTTCTCTATAAATTGTTCATTTTTATCATTATCTATTGTATCTTCATCACATAATTTTCCAATTATTCTTTTCTCAGCTTTATCTGAACATCTAAATGACCCAGCTTTCATATTGCGGTGTAAATAAACTTTTATCTCATACTTAATTATCCTTCCTTTCAGTTCAATTGGAGCCTTCAATTTTTTCATTTCACCTTGGTAAAGTCCGTATGTCTTCTTCTTAGAACCTTGTGTTATCTCTCTTACATAAAATTCCACCTTTTTGCTTTTATTGGAAGCGCAAAGTTTGCTAACTGCTTTTTTAGCAGCGGAAGATGGTGTTGAAGAAACATAGAGTCCATGTTCTTTACCATTTTTTTCAACAACTGTAAAATGACGTTTATTCATATTATATTCAAATATTTTTATATATTTAATTTGAAGCGATTGTATGTTCCCTCACTTACACCATGCACAAAATATAATTCATGTTTAATTCTAGAAGAAAAAGAATCATAGTTTATTCCAAATGATTCAAATAAATTAATTCTATTTGGTATAGTTCTTAATATTTGCATTGTTTTTATTAAATATTTTTTAGACATTTCTTCATTTTTTTTGATTTTTGAAATAATATCTTCCGCCCAAGATCTTATACGAACAATACGGTTAAATTCTTTATTATGTCCGAATTCTTCTCTTGTTCGATCTGAATAATAATGAGAAATAAATTCACATGCAACAGGATTATTATGATTTTTATATGATGTTTCAAAAAGATCAAATGCAGCATTATAAAGATATTCTTTTCTTTTAGGATCTCTTTCAGACATAGCTTCATAATATAATTTTTCACCTTCTTTTGCAATTTGCATACCTGTTCTAAAATTTTCAAAATTAAAATTTGCTGAAATATGATTATTTATAGGATATTTTTTATGAAAATTTGATAAAATTTCCTGACGTATTGGACGCGTATATTTTTTTAATTCATTCTTTCTTGGTGTATTAATTAATTCTTTATTTACAAATGGATTTGGCAATTGAATTTGATTTATTTGAGCAAATAAATCAGTAATTTTTTGTCTATTATTTTTTTTCTTAGATTTATTTACATTATTTGATTTTTCAGCTTTATAATTTTTAATTAGATTATTTATTTCCTTCTTATAAATTTCAATTTGAGCTTTTAGAAAACTATTATTCATAATATATTAAACATTTTTATAAGCCGCCATCATCCTCTTTTTTGCCTCTTCATGATTGACAATTGGGCGCGGATAGTCTTTTGCTTCCCATTCTTGGTTAATTATTTGTTTCGCCGAGTAATTGGTTAATTCGGGCACCCATTTTTTAATATATACACAATCTGGGTCAAACTTCTCAGTTTGCAGCCAAGGGTTCATCACACGGAACCAATCCAGAGCACTGGGACCGAACCCCGCTACAACTTGCCAGCCACAATTATTCTGCGTTGGGTCGTAATCATACAGGTTATTGGCAAAAAACCGCTCACCTATTCGCCAGTCATATAGCAAATCCTTCGTGAAAAAGCTGGCGACCAACATTCGCACACGGTTGTGCATAAATCCGGTGGTCGTCATTTGCCGAATTCCGGCGTCAATAATGGGGAACCCTGTGCGCCCTTCATAGAATGCGTTGAGCATTTTGGGAGCGGGTTTATCCCATTTTATTTTGTCCCATTTGGGTTCGAAAGCGCCACCTAAAATATATGGGTAATAGTAGATAATGTTATAGTAGAAATCACGAAAATACAATTCCCGCGAAATTTCCTTGTCCAATTTCTCCATGAGTTCGCGAATAGATATGCACCCGAATTTATTATAAGCACTTAATTCCGTAGTTGGAATACTCGGTGTATTTCTTGTCTTCTGGTAATCTGCTGGCAAATGAGACAGTTGCCGGAGGGCATTTTCTCGCCCTCCTGGGTGTAAAAGATTGGGGTTTTTTTTGTAGAATTTAGTTAGAAGATTCGTGGAGTTTTTGGGACTTAATTGGATTTTTGCAAAATTAAAATTGGTGCGCTTGACTGGCTTACGAATAGGAAGCTCCTTGGCTTTATTATAGTAAGGCGTGTATTTTTTGTAGATTGTGCCGGATCCAGTTTTGACACTTCCAATGGGCTGTATGCAAATATCCTCTCTGGACAAAAATTCAATTCCGTGTTTTTTACAAAGGTCTTCTATTTTTTCATCCCTAGCCCTGGAATAGTGTGTATAGTCTTGATTTACTCCAATCCGAACTATTTTATATTTAGGGGATTTCAATAATTTTTCCAATATTGTGATAGTATCCCCGTGAAAAAAATTCATTTGCCCTCCTTTGGTTTTTATGATATTTTCTAAATCGCAAAGGGATTCGCACATGAATTGAACACAGTTATTTGAAAAATAGGGGTTTTTAGTTGGGTCGACTTGGTCCGGGGCGAAAATAAATACTGGAATAATTGGCTCAGAATATTCATGGAGGGCTTCCAGCGCAGTATTATCTTGAATTCTAAAATCTCGGCGGAAAATAAATAGTTGAAAAGTTTTTGAAGTCATATCTTTTAGATATATATATTTTTTTAGAAATAATTATCTTTTAATATTTATATATACATGTCGAATATTATGAAACAAATTTCAGAATATTTTAGTGCAATTAGTAAAGAAAAAATTATTACTGTTATTGTAAATATATTTTTTGCAATTGTGATATTTTTAATATTTTACACAATTGCAAAAATTAGTGTTAAAAATATAGAAAAAATAAACTTTAATTCTTCTACAAAAAAAAATAATAATTTAAATATACCACAACCAAATCCAAGCGATGATGAAAAATTTTCTAAAATACACAAAAAATTTATTGCAGAAATGGTATTTTATATTGTAATATTAATTGGAGTTTTTTTTGCTCTTTCAAAAATTGGTTTTAATGTTAGCACTCTTCTAGTTATTTTAGGAACAATTGGTTTTGCAATAGCTTTTGGATTACAAAATTTTATCCAACAAATTATTTCTGGGATTACAATTTTAGTATTCAAGTATTTCAATTTGGGAGATTTAATTAAAGTAAAATCTGATATAGGATATGTAAAACAATTTAATTTAATTAACACCACTATAATGACAAATAAAGGTGAAGAAATAATTATTCCCAATAATATGATAACAACTGATTTCTTCCTCAATTTTACTAAGAATGATGTTATATTTGGTGTAGTTGAAATGACATTATCATCAAATAACAAGATTAATTATCCATTATTATTAGAAAAATTAAAGAATAAAGTAAGTTTATCGAAATTTATTATTGATAAGGATGAAATATCTGTTAATGTGACGGATATGTCAGGACCAGGAACAAAAGTATCAATTAAAGCTAAAATTAATAGTGCAGAATATTTTAAATCATTAAATAATATTCGTTTAATTGCCAGACAGACTCTTGAAGAAGAAGGAATAAAATTATTGGACAATTTCTATCTATTATAAATATTATATGTTATAATTCTTAAATAATATTATTTAAGAATATTAAATGCCGAAATATAAATTATATTATTCAGAAAAAGAATATAATGAAAAAGATAATATTTTATTTTTGAATTATTATACTGATGAACATTTAAATATAATCCAAAATTACTTGAATAAAACAATACTATTTGATTGTAAGCAATTATTTTTTAGCAATTTAGATCGAATAAAGCAAATATTTCGAATGAAAATAAATATTATTTCATTTGATGGTGATATTCAGATGGCAATAAATAAGATAAGGAATCGAAAAAAAGAAATTATTGGGATTTTATCATCATATAAAAATAAAAAACTAAATTCCATTATTGAATTAGAAAAAGTATATGAACTAGACTTTTCGGAAAATAGTGAATATTTCATGAATAAAAACATACCATTATGCATAATAGATATCAAAAATACTCCTGAATATAATAAATTATTAGAGTCAAGAATTGCTGAAAATATAAATAAAACATATATTATACATAACAATTGTGAAAATATTTTATATAGTTTATTTATTAATAATTATTGGGATTCATCTATTAATTTTATCGATATTTATAAAAATTGCTATTTTTCCAGTAAAATACAACCATATATAAAAAATGAAATTTGTAAAAAATATGAGTTAATAGAAGAAATTGGAGGACCTATTATATATTTCACTGAATTTAATGAAGAAGACTTTGAAAAAACATTAAATTATAATAATCTTATTTTTCTAATTTGGATAAAAATAGGTCAATCAAATAAAATTAAGCTTATCAAAAAAAAGAACAATATTATTCATTATGCATCAACAAAATCTATATTGAAAACTTTAAAAAATTATAAAATAAATGCAAATCTATTCGAAATTAATGTAGATCCTCCAGAAATATTTAAACCTGTTCTGAAAAAAGGGAGCAAAATATTATTGTGTGATTCTCAAAAATACCATAATGATTTAATTAAAATTCTCCCAGAATATGAATTTATATTTTCTAATAAATATAATTTACTGGACCCGATTATAGCGAAAGAATTATATAGTAAGTGTTTTATTGTTCTCCGATTAACGGAATATGATGGATTTTTACCGCTAGTTGGTGAATTAAAAGCGATGAATATTCCACTTGTGCATAATTTTAGCGATTATGGTCTTAAATGGGAATTAATTGAAGATGTTAAGGCGCATATTTTAGAGAAAGGACCACCAATTATACAATATAAACATCAATATTCATTTGATTTAATGAAAGATAAAATTAAAAATGATAATTTGGCAGCAATATATAAAAATTTGGATGAAATTTGTGAATTAATTGGAAAATATAAGAACATAATTTTTATAAGCCAGAATGAAAATGATAAAACAATTGTGGACTTTATAAAAACAAATAACAAGAAAATTTGTATAGATTTTATAATTTATAATGAAATTGATGGAATTAGGGAGCATACACCAAATCTTATTATAGTAAAAGGAAACTGTGATATTGATATTTATAAATATTGGGATGTACCCTCTATTTTTTTGGTTGATGAATTATTCTCTGAGAAATTAGATGTTCCTTACTGGGATAATAGTTGCTATAAATGTATAAATAAAAATGTCATAGAAAAAATTATGAAATATGATGTTTCTTTTGTAAATAGCCAGCATATAAATAATATATTAAAAAAATATGGGGTCCAATGTAAATTATTTTACTGGGAATTCATACCATATTATGGTAAAGAAATATTAAATAATATTAATAGAAAATATGATTATGGGATTGTAAAAGAAAGTAGTAATTATAATCTTGATGAATTAGTTTCTAAAAATATTTTAATAGATACTATGCCCAATATAATTCAAAAATTATCAGATATAAAATATATTATTTATGAAACAAAATATGAAGTGGTTAGTAAAATAAAAGTAGATATTTTAATGAATGGATGTAAAATTGATATTCCAAAAAATATAATATTTCACAAACAATCTAATCTAAAATTTAAAAAAGGAGAAGAATATATTATCAAATTTGAGGGCTGTGTAATTACTGAGAAATTAGAGTTTGGTATAAATTTTATAGAAGGTGTGAATGACAAAGAATTTATTATCTATTATTATGCAGACTGCGATCTAGAGATAGATGAAATTGAATTTATTAAAATGCAGAAAATAAATGATAAAATTGCTGGATATAATCCAATCTGTTTAAAAACACAAGATGTTGAATATTTATATTATATTTATGGATGCATTAATAATTCAGAAATAGTGGCAAAATTGGGATTGTCTAATATTTTTAAATACTACAGTAGTGGATTATTACTGAAAAAATATAATGTAAAATTATTGAAGAGAAAGTGGTGCTATGATTTGGGTAAAAATGGAGATATATTAGATATGAGCAATTTTTCTGATTTTGTTTTAAAATATTCTAATAATATAATTTCTAAAAAATGCTTAGTTATTAGTAAAAAAATTATTGGTCATGGTGGAAATCAAAAAACTGCTATTCAAATCATAGAATTACTGGAAAAATATTTTATAGTCGAAGTTTTTTCTAATAATATGAATCAGAAGGATTATAATTTTATTAGCGATTCACTGGATTCTAGAATCCATAATATGAAAATTATTAAAAAAAAGCGGGATGAAGAAATAATTGATCATATAAATAAAAATGAATATAAATTTATAATTAATAATAAGTTTAATGATTATTTTACAATTTGTGACAAAATTACTAATCCAAAATTGTATGTCATAAGTCATAATTCAATGGATCCATTTAATGAATTAATAATAAAAAATCAGACTCACATATCAAAAGTATTTACAATAAATAAATTTCATCAAGAAGTATTGAAATATTATGGTCTAAAAAAACCTCAGGAAATATATTATAATTATGTTGAAAAAGAGACATGTGAAATAAAACAAAAAAAATTTAAGAACCGGATTGCATTTATTGGTAGATTTACAAAGGAGAAGAATTTAGGTATGCTTATTGCATGTATGCGATCACTTCCTGAATTAGAATTAGTTGTCATTGGAGGAGAAAATGAGAATGGGGATGAAAATAAAAATATAATTTGGAAAGGGGTTTTGCAAAAGGATCAGATTATTTGTGAATTGCGGGAGTGTGATTATTTAGTTGTTCCATCTATGACAGAGGGACTACCATTTGTCATTTTAGAGGCTATGAATATCGGAATACCATGTATATATAGCCGGATTATTGGATCTGATGAACTAATTGGGGAAGAGGGTGAGAGAGGATTTACTTTTGAACTGAAGGGATATGAAAAGTGTAAAATAAGAATGGATTGGAGCGTTTTTGAAAAAGTTGATGCACATTTTGAAGAGAATACAAAAAATATTCTTAAGTGCATAAAGGACGCATATAGTATTCCAATTGCGAAATGGAATAAAATGTCGAATAATTGTAAAAAATTTATTAAAAATAATTATTTAGAAAATCAAACAAGTAAGAAAAATTTAAAAGCACTTGAAATAAATATATAGAATAATATTATAATGTCCCTTTTAGGAAATTTTATTGGTGAGTTAATCGGAACCTTCTTTTTCATTGCAGTTATTTTAATAACTGCTTCCCAAGTATATGGTGCTTTCTCAATTGGCTTAGCACTAACAATTGGCATTCTGTTTGTTTCTAAATTATCTCTAGGAGCTCTTAATCCGGCGGTTGCAGTTGCGCTTTGGGCTAAGAGGGCGATTAATTTACCAACAATGATTGTGTATATTCTTGCTGAAATTATTGGTGGATTGCTGGCAGTTTTGTGGTGGAACTATGCGGGGGGAAGCGCACTTCCCCCCTAACCCCCCCATGCTCTTATTTTACGTATATGTTGATATAAGGTATAAAAATTATTTTATAAATAATTTTATATAATATAACATATTAAAGATGATAAATCACTCTTTGAAGAGCACACAGCACCCTCTTATAAGCACACAGCACCCTCTTATAAGCACACAGCACCCTCTCAAGAGCATGGGGGGGTCAGGGGGGATACCGCATCCCCCCCGCATGGGGGGTAAGGGGGGAACGGCAGTTCTCCCCGGGGGGTCAGGGGGGATACCGCATCCCCCCCGCATGGTGCTATTAACAACTGCCATACCAAGAGGTGATCTTCATAAAAATACGATTCATTTATTTTATGAAAAATTTATAAAATATTTTGATGGATATACGATTCATCATATTATAAATATTGATTATCCCGAAAAAATAAAACCACTATTTTCTAGAGATGATACTATTGAATTATTTGAACAAATAAACTATCTGAATGTTAAAAAATATTACATACTCCCAGATGAAGCTAATTTTTGCAAAGCATATTGCAATGTAATCGCGAAAATATATGAAGAAAAATTAATTAATGAACAGTCTATTATATGGTGGTTAGAAGATGATTGGACGGTAGTAAGAAATTATAATTTTGTCCCATTATTCCGATTTTTGGGAATAAAAAATACAGCGCTTTCATTCACAAATAATTCCCCACTTTGTTCATTTCGTGGAGGTCCAATTATGAATTATGGATTTTTTACAAACTATTTTGATATTCATAAAACGATTTCTATTGAAAAGGACCCAGAATATCAAGTTGGAAAGGGTATACGAAAACGGAATGACTATCAAAGTTTTATAGGTATTATTTGCATATTTTTAATGGAGCTATTTGAAGAAAATATTAATATAAAACAATATCAATATTATTATAAAAGAAAATTTGATAAAAATATAAAATTAAAATATTTTTTGGGATTTATGGAGAAAATAGAGGACAACGCGGTATATTTATATGAATATGAAGATGAAAGCCTAATACCAAATATTTCTCGACAAAATATAAAAAAAATCTCAAAACGAATAACGATTGAACAATTCAATGAGGAATTTGATAAAAATTCAATGAATTATATAAATTTTTTCCCAGATATATTTGTAGATGCAGGGCGTAAGTTCTCTAGTGAAAATAGTTTGATTAAATCAGGTAATAGCTATAAATAATCTGACCTATCAAAGCCCGAGTCCATAGGATCATCCCTATGTCCAGAACTGACTTCTCCAATATGTTGAATAACACTTGGTGTTGTTGTTCCAATTATTCCACCTAATTGTTGAATATAGGAAACAATATTTGAGTCCCATTTATAACTTATTAAAGTTTTTCTGATATAATCTGGGTAAATGTCTTTCTGGAAAAACATATTACATCCACCAATGCTATTTTTCAAAATATATTCAGCTTTTTTTTCAATTATACTGTGGCGTTCAGTTACTGCATTAAAACCACTCGCTAAAATAAATGGATTTTCTGGATAATCATTTTTCATTGCCTGGAATGATTTATTAATTTTATTAATCCAATCGGTATGCATAATTGTATCTGAATCCAAAGTAATAAGATGGTCACAAAATGGATAAATCATATCCCAGCCAGTCAATATACTATCAAACATATTTCCATGTCGGTTTTTAAAAACTTTCAATAAATTGGGAATTTTGAAATTTTTTATTAGAGAGTGGACTGCAATGTGGTCTTCATTTACATCTTTTGTCAGCGATTCATCCATGAATACGACTAGACAGTTTGACATGTCCGCATTTTGGAGAGACTCCAGAAATTCTTTTACATAATTGGCGCGGCTATAGAAAGGCACAACTAGCCCATATTTGTAGGACTTTTTTTTTATTTTTTTTATATTATGCCGTACTAGTCTCCCATAATTTGGCGGCATGATAAAATCACTGACATCATGTGGATACCATAATTGGAGTGGAATTCTCCAGCCATGTCCCCAAAGATGTTTTGAATTACTTTTTATTTTGGTGATCGTTATTGTGTTCTTTTCACTGGAATACTGGATTACAAATGGATTATCTTTTTGGAATCTAGTGCGTGTGTCTCCAAATGGATATATATACCATTTTTTAGAATAATCCTTTGAGTTCGTGAATTGGACAGTTATAGAGTTTTCACTGGAAGCCCCAATTGGGAAAATAATTTCGTTTTCCATTATTCTGTGAACCATGCGAAATATCTGGGAAAAATAGACATCTGGATGGAAATATTCTTCATAAATCTTCCGGTTATTCTTCTGAATTTGGAGTAGTTCATCCACGGATTTTGAATTGTAGTATTCTTTTACCAATTTTTCAAGATCTATTTTTCCAAAATCTTCTTCTTCTATAAATATTCCAATTTCCGAATAATCTATTTCATCTTCATAAGGAAATATACTGGATGAATTTATTTGAATTGGAATGCGTCCTCTCATTAATGTTTCATAAAAGAGACCTCTGTAGCAAATTGTGAATAAATTTTTGTTAATATTATCATTATCTTGAACATCGACAAAATTTATTTCTAATCCTGCATCAGAAAAAAACTGGGAAATTTTTTCTGAATTATCTATCGGCTTTTTCTGACATACAAAGCCGATAGATAATTTAGGATTTTCTAAAAAATGCGAAAAATAATTAGTTATATCGGGTGGTGGTATTATATGTTGATTCACAGGTTTTTCGGGTGTCCATACAATATTTGTATTTAAAATAATGATTTGCTTATCATTTGGCAGTATTTGATTAGGGAAATTTCCAGCACAAAGATGCACAAGACGCTTATTTTCTTTTTTAGCCAATTCATATGCGTTTCGTAAAAAAGGTATTTTATTGATATTGTCGTGGTTTGATAATATTTTATGATTAAGGAAAACAAAGTTCTCAATATTCATATTATATTATACTAAGAATAAATTTATATCGGGATTCATCTGTATGATCGGATTTCACTAATTCATTGCCATTTTTTCTAATTCTATCTACTTCATTCCTATTCTGAGCATCACATATCCACTCAATCTTCTCTAGGATATTATCTTTATTGCAACTAATATAATTTTCACCATCTATGAATCCAATTTCTTTCAATCCATCTTTCACCCATTCGTCATATGCTAATAATAGGCTACCACTTGCCGGTATTTCGAAAAATTTATTTATAATATATGGTGTATCCTTTGTTAAACAGCATGTAAAACAGCATAAATATTCGCTTAAATAATTTATATAATTTTCTCCAGTTATATTCGCCCCTCGTGGTAATCTATCAATAGATGGATGTTTTAACTCGGAAACATATTTTCTCATTGGATAATAGCTATTTGTGATACTACCAGATAATAATATTTTCGATTTTACATCTTTTTTTATTTGAAGAATACAATTTTTCATAACAAATCTAGGAAATTTTATTAAATTTGTTTCATTTATATCATACATATTTTTATAAAAATACCAATAATATGCTAAAATATAGACATGTTCTAATTCTTTCAAACATGAACGTAATAGCATATATCGATTATATGCATTTGGTTTTGAATTATTTTTATTAAGGTCGTTCTCATGTATGTAAAATTTTATTGCTCTATTATTTTTTATAAAATTAATATTGGTCTCAATAAATTTGCCGTAATTATCCAGTAAAACGATAATATTTTTTATATTTTTGTAATTTTCTAAATTGCCCAATTTCGTGTCTTCAACAAGTAAAATATCGTTAGAATTTATATAATTGGTAATTGTTATAAATTGCTTTTCATTTATATTTAATTCCTTCATTGGAGATGGATAAATGATTAAAGTATTTGGTTTATATTCCATATATTATAATAAGATATAATCAAGCTTAATATTACGATACTTTTGCATAGTTTGCGACCTATAGCAATCCAATAATTTTCGTCTTTTTTCACTTTCTTCGGCAAATGGTATATTTTCAAATCTGTCTCCACTATTATAATTTAAGCTTGGGTAAAATTTATAAATTTTGGGAGATTGCCCATTTGTATAGTATTTTTTAACCACATTTTTGACTATATTATGGAGTCGGATATGATCGATGTGTCCATATTCTCCAAATTCATTATGGGTGTAAATTTCCTGAATATTTTTGAAATTATCCAGAACCTTCATAATATTATTTTCTACTTCTGATTCAGATTGGAATTTATTGGATTTTTCCGGATGATTCCAAATTTCATAGGAACACCCGGCAATTTCCATTGCATTCTTAAATTCAATCTTTCTGAGCTTCGAAATTTCTAGTCCCAATTTACTTAATCCAAAAACAACAACTACATGGGTTTTATTATCCAATTTTTCATCGCACCATATTGATTCATCATCGGGATGTGCTACAAATATTAGACGGTTTATTTCTTTTCTCTTTTTCAAAAAATAGAATTTATATTGGTCTCTTTGGGAAAAATCGGGACGGTTTATGTTTTCTCTAAAAATATGAATACCATTTTCGTAGGATTCAAATGATATAGGCTCAAAATAGGGGTAAATCATTTTATCAAAATCTAGTTTATAATCTGGGCTGTCAAAATAGGGCAAATCTATTTTTAAGAAATAGAGACCATTATCCCTCAACACACTGTGAATATTTCTTAAATATTTAATTATTTCTTTTTCTGACCAATCCTTGCTAACAGAAGGATAACCCAAAACACCAAAATCCAGAATAATATTAAAATAATTATATAATTCTAAGTTTTCATCCAACATTTCGGTAACTTTACATTCCAATAAGCCATCATTTTTATATTTTTTATTTCCAATAAATGGTTCCAATTGGTAATAAATAATACTTGGATTATTCAATAGGTCTTTATTTATAATATTAAAATTCTCAAATCCAATATCGAGTATTTTGGGAAGAAGATGATGTCTTAAATTTTTACCAATTTTTGGATATAATTTTTGCATGAAAATTCTGTCAGAATATTTATTCCACCATTTCCGGATACTTTCCATTTCAGATTCTTCCAATTGAGAGATTGCCTGTGATAAATTTTTACTATTTTCCAATTCACAAATAGATTTATGATTTATAAAATAATGTGATTTTTTACATGAAAAACCACATTCACATATATATTTTGTTGTCATATAATATGATCCGATAAATTATTTGATGAATAACCATATTGAAACGTAAAGGATTCTTTGGGTAATTCCATTTTGGTGTGAAGCTCACAATCATTAATATTATGCCAACTTCTAGGATAAAAATAAATAGCCGGAAAAATAGTGATATTTATATTTATTAACATCCGACTTAAATATAGAGGTCCAATCACCTCACATACACCATGAATCTTTCGTCTTCTAGTATAATCTTGTTTCGCAATTTTTGTATTACCCCAATCTCGAATTATATATTTTTCTATTCCATCGATTAATAATCGCATTAGTGGATTATTTTTAGAAGAACCCATTACTGCACCACAAATTGAATCATTAAATTTTATATCTTTTTGAGTAAATGACTCTAAATTATCTGGATTCTTTCCTGCAAAAACATCCGATTCATTAACCTCTTCAAGTAGTGAGTCAAATGATTTTTCATTGATCCAAACACAATCAGCATCTATATAAATCCCACCGTGAATATACAAAATTAAGTATCTAAGAATATCAGATTTGCCATTATAAGTCGTTTCTATATCGTAAATTATTCTATAAACAGGGAAATCCACAAATAATGGGTCAATATTATCTTCTGTCCATAAAATATATTGATATTCAGGATTTTTATTTATATAGTCAAGTCTAAATGTATCAATCCAAATATCAGGGCGTTTTTTAGGTCCAATCCAAATTTGATGTATAATTTTGGGTATCATTATATAATATAAGAATAATGATATATATTTATTTTTACCGAATTGAAATATCTAAAAAATCTTCATTTTATAAGAGGAATTTTCTTAATCAACTTATTAAATTAGTGGATATTAGTGATAAATTGGAAAGATGTTATGAAATAGAAAAAGCCGATATTGTTTTTACAATTGGGGATCTTGTGAATGAAAGCGAACTTATTGGTAAAAAATTAGTGGTTTATTCTCTTCAAGATAATTCTTTTAGAAATTCTGAAATTCTGAATAATACAAATGTTTTATTTGTTCTGGACCATTGCAAGAATATTGAAGCAATTGAAGAAAACAATGATAAAATCTTTTGTTTATTGAATATTTCAGAATTATATAAAAGAAATTATAGTGCAGAAGTTTTGCCTATTAGCCAAAGAAAATATGATGTTGTTTTTATGGGAACAACACAATATGATGAAAAAATATCTAAACATCGCCAGGATGTAATTAAAAATATCGAAGAGGTTTGCATTAGAAATAATTTACAATGCTATACTTCTGACAAACCAAAAAAATATTCAACTTACATGAATATATTGCATAATACAAAAATTTTTGTTTCACCCTATGGTTGGGGTGAATTTTCATTAAAAGAATATGAGTGCATTTGTTCAGGAGCACATATTCTCAAACCAAAAATATATTTCCAATATTATCCAGATTATTGCGCTAATATGGATGATTTTGAAATTGATTTTTCAAATTTTGAATCGAAAATACTTCATATATTGGCGAATTTAGAAGATGCCCAGAAAAAAGTAGATTCCAATAGAAAGATGTTTTTAGATTATTGCGAACATAAACATTGTGCCGAATTAGAAAATAAAATTATAAATATCTTTTTTTCTTAATTGCATCTGGTAGACCATATTTAATATGGTCGATAAATTCTAACATAAGAGGATGGTATATTTCTCCCATAATTTCCATCCATCGCAATGGATAATTATTTTCTTCCGCCATCTGGAATGGATTTTCGTGATAATATCCCGCCGAATTAGACCCTGGATGTTCTACTAAGTCCGAATGCTTAGCTGTCAATTTATCCTCTATTTTTTGCAATAGGATTTTTGTATATTCAGTATTTGGTTTACAAATAACCCAGCCCATTGTCACTAATTTGCTGTAATGATTTTGAATATGGCTCTGATTGGGAGGATAGCCAATTGCCCTTCTATTATTTTCTCTTCTGCCAAATATCCAAATATTGTCGTCAAATAGCCAATCACCCCAGCAGTCTTGCCAACTTTCTTGTCGATGTTTAATATCATGATAGCCACCGCCGTAATAGTTCAGTAAATAGGCTCGCATATAGTCAGATTTATGAACCCCAGACAAAAATTCAAAACTGGGGTGAATAGGGTGAGATGGTTTAATGAAATTGGTGTAATTATTGGAAGTCAGTAGAATCACTGGGACACCAATATTTTCCACAAGTGATTTAAATGCTTCAAACCGATTTTTTGACATTTTTTGACTCTCTACTTGATAGCCCCCAAACCAGCAAACAAAGACGACTTTGGGGACACCATTTATAAATTCAATATTATCAAAATTTGTTTTTTCATATTGGCTAAGATATTTTTCTCGTTGAAAGTCTATACATATATTTTGATGAGCTTGAAAATAATAGGATTTCTTAAATTTTTCTTCACAAATACACTTAAACATAAATATTATATAAAATATATTATAAATGAAAAATTTAATATATTTTTGTGCATTTTTCAATGAAGGGTATATCGACTTATCTAAACTACTAATTTCTAGTATGATTCATTTTGGAAATATAAATCCAAATACGACAGATATTTTGATGATGACTTCACAAGAATTTAAATTGAAGCTAGAAGATCAAAAATTAAATATAAAATTTCACATTGTTGAAGCAAATTCTCTATATGAAGCGTGTTATTCCAGATTAAGAATATTTGAGTATGATAAAATAAATGACTATGATAAAATATTATACATTGACACTGATGTATTATTTCTAGGCGATATAAATGAGGTTTTGAATAATCAAATAGATGAAAAGATTTATGCAGTCGAAGAGGCTGGAAGCCGAAAATGGCATTATTTTTTATATTCAAAATATCAAGCCCTATGTGTTCTTCCTAAAAAATCATTTTCAACTGGAATAATGCTATTCAAAAACTCAATTATTATCAAAGATATATTTAATAAAATATTAAATCATATTATTGAATGGATTAGTTTGGGGAAAAAAATGCCTAGTTTAGTTGATCAACCATTTGTAATCTATCATGCACTTGAAAATAATTTATATGATAACGAATTATTAACGAAATATGTGTCGATGTGGATGAATATAGAATTGGATGAATATGTGAATAATGAAAAATATTACAGGGACAAAAAATTGGTTCATTTTGTAGGAACTGGAACTGGTGGATATAAAATAAAATTAGATTACTTAACTAAATTATTTGAACATGTGGTGGAAAAACGGAGAACGAAAAAAATTTATATTATTTCCGATGAAATCCTAATAGAAAACCAAAAATGGATTTGCGATAGATTGAAGGATCAATTTACCGAATATTTCCCCATGAATACTACAAATAATCCCGAAGAAGCCGATTATATTTGGTATATAGCGCCCTGGAATTATCAATATATTCCTGATGGATATTATGATTTAGAATGGTTGGCTTTACTGGAAAGAAAAAAAATAGTAGCTACAATACATCATATTGATGCAGAGAATTTGGCTACAGGAAAATATACCCGACAATTTAAATTCATTAAGAAATATGCTAGCCTAATTCATTCTATTTGTCCACAAACGACGCGAGATATTTATAAACTTGGTGAATTTGGGGTCCCAATTATAACAAAATATTTATGGGAGAAAGACCCCAAATTTTATGAAATAGGTGGCGAAGAAAGGATTGGATTAAGGAAAAAATACGGGATTGGGGAAAGCTCGTTCGTGATTGGAAATTTCCAGAATGAGAAGATGTCGAAAGCCCCCGAAATATTTTTGAAAATTGTGCTTGATATGATAGAGAAAGAGCGAAAAATAGAAGTGGTCTTATGTGGGCGTAATCGCCAATTTTTAATCGAAAATTTTGAAAAGTTGGGGGTTAAATATCATTATCATCAAATGGCACCCCTGGAAAATATTAATGAATTATACAATTGTTTGAATCTCTATATTATTACTTCTAGATATGAGGGAGGACCCCGAAGTATAATAGAATGTGCTTTAACGAGGACTCCCGTCATTTCGACGAAGGTGGGGATTGCACCGGAATTCATGGATGCGAATAGTTTGTATGATGTGAATAATTGGGAAAGTTATCGGGATGCCATACCAAATGCGGATATTTTGGCTCAAAATATTGCATTTTTGAGAAAACAAAACTACTTAGATGAGTTCAGGACTGCATTATTCCCATAAAATGTTCGTAAAATTTTAGTGGGTATTTATCAAATGAATATTCGTAATTATTGGATATTACACATAAAATGGCGACAATACAGAGCACCTTTTTTGAACTTATTTCCGCCCATAGTATATTCAGATTATTTGGGTTAATAAGCCCAATCTTTTGGCGCTTTTGTATATTATACATAGACAAGTTTCCAGTTTTTATAAAGGTATTTAATATTGAAATAATTGGGGCGAGTTTTTCTTCTAAATTGAAATCACCTGAGAATCGTTGGAATTCTTCTAGAACTATCCAGAAAAGTTCCGAAATTGGGGTTTCATCGCTATGCAGAGGAACTAACAATTTACAAATATGCCCAGTGTTTGTTTTAATAGTTAAGTCCAATAATGACTTCGTTATTTTACAATAGCGAAGGAAAAGATCGTAATTCGAGCGATGATTTCCATGAGTGCCAATTATGACGCCAGTTGCATTCATAAGGAAACCATCATTTAGGATAGGGGCGTGCCATAAATAGTCGACACTAGAAACTGGAGTTTCACCATTATTATGGGTTGGATATTTTTGCATTATTTGATTATTGTAGAGTTTTAGGCAGTCAATTATTGGAGGGTTTCCAATTCCCAAATCAGTGTCAATGAGTTTAAATGTATGCAGAAATGTTTTATGAGCCCTGCTGGAATTTTCTATTTGATTCATACATATTTGGATTGCATCTTCTCTTAATTCCATATCTTCATCTAATTGGATAAAATAGGGTGTTTTACAGCGCTCTCTCATTTGATTATAGGCGCGATTTGTGGGGGAAATATTCATAATTACATTGACTAAAACAGGGAAAGTCGGGTCGAGTTTGTTTATTGATTCCAGGCTATACTCTAATTGATGGCTTTGGATCGTTATTAGAAAGATTGTTATTTGGATGGTCCCAGGATTTCCATGTATCCATTCTTTGCCGTCATGGATTTCCATGAATTATTTTATATCTTATAAAAAAATATGGGAGATAATATTTATATTGTTGGAACAACTGCAATAAATCGACCGGATTTACATAATATTGTTATACCTAAATGGAAAAAATGGCTGCTTGGATGTGGTGGAAAATTAAAATGGTTTATAAATATTGATATTTTAGAACATTTGCAAGAATCCTATGAATCTACTAAACAAAACTTCGAAAAATTATTGGATGATTCTAGAATTGAACCGATAATATTGCAACAGCAACATAATAAATTCTTAGGGGCATGTAAGAATTTATCGGAAAATATAAGGAATTATGTTGAAATTATGGGATTGGATAAAAATAATTTAAAAATTATTTGGCTAGAAGATGACTGGGAATTAATAGAAGATCCGCCGACATTTTGCCAATTAGAGAAATATTGTCAGGGGATGAGTCATTTGAATTTAAGTGGAATTAAAAATAATTACATTTGGGCACTTGCACCATCAATTATAACATATGAGTTGTGGCTGAATATTTTTTATGAGGCATGGAAAAATCAGCAGTTTGACATATGCCCTGAAAAGTCAGTTGGAAAATACTATAAGACAAAATATTGTAATCATGAGGATACACATAATATCATTCTTTTAAGCGAAAAAACTGACCAAGAACTAATAAAAGATATGATTTTCAAAAATACGAAAATTTTTTATTTATATCGGAATAATTCGAATGAATTAGCATTGGAAGATGCTAAATCCCTTAATCCACATTCGAATGAACTAGAATTGGAAGATGCTAAATCCCTTAATCCACATTCGAATGAACTAGCATTGAAAGATGCTAAATCCCTTAATCCACATTCGAATGAACTAGCATTGGAAGATGCTAAATTTCTATCTCTTGTTCCACAATTGAATGAACTAGAATTGGAAGATGCTAAATCCCTTAATCCACATTCGAATGAACTAGAATTGGAAGATGCTAAATTTCTATCTCTTGTTCCACAATTGAATACAATAGCATGGGGGGGTCAGGGGGGAACGGCAGTTCCCCCCCCTGTATTCATAAAATTATTTCCAAAAATTGCTTTTGACATTGGGATTGAATATATGAAAAATAAAAATATAACGAAAAAATATGTTAAAAAAAATAGGAATCAAGTTATAATTGAATATATAAAGTTATAAATTATAAAATATATTTTCCCCAACACATTCCTCTTCCTTTACAATAATCTATTCTTCCAAATTCAATAATTTTATTTTCTTGCAAATGTTCCACCCATGTTTTTGTAGGACCGATTGTATATCTTTTTCTCCAACCTCTTGTAAAATTCGTATCATCCAGAGCTACAATTGTGTCTTTATGTGCTAAATAAAAACAATTTTCCATATCTTTTTTTGCAATTTCATAATCATGTCCTCCATCAATGAATATAAAATCAAATTTTGATTCTTTATTGTTCTCAATATATAATGGTAAAGTAATTCTACTATCTCCTAATATAAGTTTATGTCGATTTGGATATGTAAAATCAATATATTCTTTTGCAGCAGAAATATATTCATGTGACCCTAAATCGAATGATGTTAAAAATAATTCTTTATTATTTTTCAAGAATATTTCAGCTGAATGACCGGCATTAAATCCAATTTCCATTACATTTATATTTGGTTTTGATGTTAGATTTATTAAATTTTCAACTTGTTGTGGAACTTCTTGACTATTTCCTTCAAAACAAATATACCCTTTACTATTCAAAAAAGTATTTATATTCATATCTATAATTTAATGAATAAATTTTTATAATCACTATAATAAATATCAAATAAATGTGGGTTTTGCTCCATTATTAAGAATAATAGTTTGTCATCATTAATATTATACCCCATTTCAGTTAATTTTATGAATTCAGAATGATGTAATTTAATCAATTCCATCATGATTTCTTTATGACCAGCGAATATTCCACCACCAAGGCAATAATGATTATAAACAAATTGATTATTGGAATAGCGGGCAATCCATCCAATTCTTACTTTATCATGAGATTTGGGCTCAATTATTTGATTTGGGGGGATATTGACAATATGCGATGCACTAAAATCCACCCATGCAAAATAATCTGTATTAAAATAGTTGTTTTCAATTGCATTTTGAACATAACCATATCTAGAATTTACGGCTAAAATATACTCTGGGATATCATAAGGCGAATTATTTTTGGCGACATTTTCGCGGATTTTGTCCAATCTATCCACCATATACAAATTATTCTTGAGTGTTATTGGAATTATTTTTGTTTTATCTAGTAAACAATATTCTTCGCGAATTTTAGTTACTTCGCCGATTATTTCTTCTGAACAATAAATTACCATAAATTGTGGGATTTGTAGAGTTCCACGGGATTTTTCAATATATTCATAATTTTGAGATACTGTATCACGCTTTGATGGACGCTTTATTTTTATATTAAGATATCCAGTGACAATTGTGATATTTTTACAATTGTCACTGGATATTTTTATATAATTTTCTTTAGAATTATAATTATTGTTGAATATTTTAAAGCCATTATTTAACAATTTAGACCAATATAAATTTTCAATATGGGGATTTCTTTTTAAGAAAAAATCGGGAAGTATAAAATTCTTAGTTCGAATAATAGACGACTGGAGAGTGCATTGGAATGGTTTATAATTATTTAGAGAAGTTTTCTGCTTTATATCTTCTTTTGTTAAATTTTTGAATATTCTATTTGATTTCACTATTCTCTTATAATAGTCATATTCCATAATTTCTAGAAAAGTTGTCTGGGAATTATTTAATAAAAACTGGTCAAAGTCATTTTTAATCATAAATTCGATTGATTCTCTAATTTTTTGCTGATCGAAAAGGATATTTTCATCTAATAAAACTATAAAATCATATTGTTGAATAGTATTTTTGATACTTAAAAAATCAAAATATGGTGGAGGGTCAGATAGTAATATATCATATTTTAACAGATTACTAATATTAATTCCATAAAATATCATTTCTTAATTATAAAATAAATTTTTTTTGAAAATAATTTTATTACATATTCCAAAAGATCGAATGTTTAATCTTTTTATAAATTTTAAGCCTGATAATACAAAAGCATATGGTGGTGGGAATATAACTACTTATTATATTCAAAAATATTTCCAGAATAAATATAATAATTTCAAAATAACATATGAGTTAGAAAATAATATTAATTTATATCTGATTATTGATCCCTTTAAGGACAATAAATTTAAAAAGTATAGTTTAGAAGAAGTCATTAATCATCGCAATTTAAATAATAAGAATAGAAAAATAATTATTCGAGTTAATGACTGTGATATAACACGCCCAAATTTGCCTCCTGAACGCTCAAGGGAAAAAGCAATCATAAAAAATAGCCATGAAATAAATTATTATATATTTAATAGTCAATTTATTAAAAACCATTATAGTAAATTCATAAATATAGAAAAATCGGTTGTTATCTATAATGGTTGTGATTCAACAATATTTTATCCAAATATATCGTTAGCAAATGAGAACCCTATTAAATATTTTATAGTTACTCATCATTGGAGCGATAATATGAATAAAGGATATCAAATGTATTATGATTTATGGGATTATTTGAAAAAGACGACAGATTATGAATTTGTATTTATTGGAAAAAATATTCCTGAAATGTTCAAAGAAGTTCCAATTATAGGTCCTTATGTGGGACAAGAATTATCCAGTGCAATTCGAGATTGTCAAATTTATATAACAGATTCTATATTTGATTCTTGTCCCAATCATGTAATAGAAGCAATTTCATGTGGTTTGCCAATTTTATTTAGAAAACATGAAGGAGGTGCAAAAGAACTCTGTGAATTATTTCCTAAAAAAATAGGTGAATCTTATTCTAATTTTGAAGAATTAGTGGAAAAATTATCTATGATCCAAAAAAATTATAATGAATATAAATCAAATGTAGATCAATATGCAAAATATTTTGAATTAAATAAACAAATATCAAAATATAATGATTTTTTTTTGGATATTCTATTTCAAAAGAAAACAATAATTGGAGAAATTAAAATAAATGGTTCTTATAGTATTTCATTAAAAATATCTACTAGTATAGTCAATATTTATTTAAAAATTGGCGAAAAATGGATTCGAATAACCCCCGGAAAAATATATCATATAAATGCTATTTTTGAAAAACAAATAATATATCTTTATACAAATACTTTAAAAAAAAATATAACAATTGATATATTTGATTGTAAACAATTTTCGAGTAATAATAAAAGTAAGTTAATTAATCAAAAACTCAATATATTATATTCTTCGGATCGCTCTTATTTTACACCAATGTTTGCATCATTACATTCTGTAATCCAAAATTCAGGAGATAAACTAGATGGGATCCATTTTAATTTTATTATTCCAATCGGAGACACAAATTATTTCCAGAATATGTTATTAGAGTATAATAATTTACTTGAATATTCTATTATTATTATTGATAAAAACATTTTAGACAATCAAATTCTAAATTCAAAATGCTATGATGGTGGAAATCATTTACTTAATTTGGGGAATTTTTCTAGGCTAATGATTGGAGAAGTATTCTCTTATCCTAAATTGCTATATCTTGATTCCGATAGCATTTGCAAAATGAATGTAAATTTATTACGGGAAGTAGATATAACAGGCAAAATATATTGTTTGAAAGCGGACAAGAAAAATAATGATAATAGGTCACTAGTTTTAAAAATAGGAGCACTTATTAATGAGGCATATGCAGTTGAGAATAAAATAAATTTAGAGGAATTTGCATATTATGGTGCTCCAATTTTCACAGATTGCCGAATTTGGAGGAATGTATATGCAGAAATTGTCCAAATTATTGGACAGCATAATAAGACTGAGAATGGAATTTATAAATTATTTACAATGAGCCTACAAAATATAGTATTTTACGGGAAAATGGAGGATATTTATCCAATTATTCGAACATTGCCAGATTTAGGCAGCAAGAGGAAAGAATGGACAAAAGAAGATATTGAGAAAGCCCAAATATTGGATTGGTCTGGAGTTTATAAGCCTTGGTTTAGAAATGGACTTTATAAAGAAGAATGGGAAAAGTATAATATTATGCCTTTTGAAGAGGAGGTGGGTGAAGTGGAATTTGCGAAAAAAACAGTGGAAAAATTTGTTGGTTAGCATAATGATTTGTATAGAAGATTGGACAAATAAAGCACAAGTAAATTTATATCTGGATACATTACTCGGGAACATTGCACCGGAGTATAATCATTTTTTGAAACATAAGACTGTTCCAGAGACTAATAAATTCCGGATTGTTTATGTGTGTAAAATGGAGTATTTTATTAAAAAAATGTCGCGAGTTCGATTTTGGGCAATCATCGAGTTAGCAAGGCATCCCAATGTCGCAATGTTTTTTACAGGAAAAGGCTGGGCGAATTATATTCCAACGAAGAGCATTGATCGCCAAGTAGATATTTTCAAGCCTAATTTTATTATTTGGTATAAGCCTATGGAGTATACTGTTAAAAATAGTGGAATACCTAAATGCATCAGATATAATGAAATGTGGGACGTAGAATGGACTAGGAAAGAGATTGATGATTCTGGTAGCAATCTTATTGTCTGTCATCACCAAAATGACTGGGAGAAATATGTTAAGTTATATGAAAATAGTGTCAATAAAAAATTTATTTATTTACCACATCACGCCAATCCGGAAATATTTTATAATCAATATTTGGAAAAAGATATTGATATATTAATTGCGGGGGTTATTAAAGAGAAGAATTACCCGCTTAAATATAGGATTTCAGAATTAATAAAAAAAAAATTAGAAAAAACATACAATGTGTTTCTATTAAGCCACCCGGGGTATAATATTGATGACGCATATACTGATAAAATCCAGAAAGAATTTGCATATTATATCAATCGGTCAAAGCTGGTTATTGCTTGCACATCATCTTATAACTACCGATTAGGTAAATATGTGGAAATTCCAATGTGTGGGGGGGTTATAGTTGGAGATATTCCATACGAAGAACAGAATGATTTCCGCAAATTTGTCGTTGAAGTGAACATAAAAATGTCAGATGACGAGATACTAAATAAAATTAGAGGGGTATTGCAGGATAGGGAATTACTCTTAAAGTATAGTTTAATTGGAGAAGCATGGTCGAAAAAATACACGACTAAAAAATACGTTGATAATTTATATGACCAATTGGTTGCTTATCAACATGATCCAAAAATTTATATAATTTCCGATGAAATCCGGGAAAATCACCCTGAATTCAAAAATGAAAAATGGATATGCGATGAATTGAAGAAAGAATTTACGGAATATTTTGGAGAAGAACTTGTTATAATGGATCCAAAATCGGCGGGAATTATTTGGTATCTTGCTCCTTGGAATTATGGGCATACCCCAACTGGAATGGTTCGCGAAGAATGGCTGGGGTTATTAAAAAAGAAGAGGGTAGTTTTTACAATGCATCACATAGATAAAGAAAAATATGCTAGGGGTGAATTAGATAAGACTTTTGAATTTATGCGGGCTTATGGAACCAAATGGCACGCCATTTGTGGGAAAACATTTGATTTTTTGAAAAAAAGTGCTGGGGATATTCCAGTTGTTAAGGAATATTTGTGGGTCGATAGTGATATATTTTTCAAGATTGAGGATAAGATTGGATTGCGAGAAAAATGGGGGTTGAATGGGTATGTTGTGGGGTCCTTTCAGAAAGATACAGAGGGGAAAACAAATGAGCCTAAAATGTCGAAAGGACCAGATGTGTTTGTGAATATAATTGAGGATATGCAAAAAGATCATCCAGATTTGCTAGTTGTTTTGTCCGGAACTAGACGGACTTATATAATCGGCGAACTGGAAAAGAAGGGAATACCGTTCAAATATTTTGAAATGATTGGATTGCATGAACTCAATGAGTTATATAATTGTTTAGACTTATATGTCGTATCATCTCGCGTAGAGGGAGGTCCTCGTGCGATTGTAGAAGGAGGATTATCAAAAACACCACTCATTTCAACGGATGTTGGAATTGCCAGTGATTTTAGCCCCAGGGAAAGTATATATGATGTTGAATCATGGGAAAGTTATAAAAATGCACGCCCTTGTGTAGAAGAATTATATGAGGTGGTGTCTGAATTGGAGAAAAAGAAACAAATATGGAAAATAAAAAATATACTAGTAGAATAATGCAAACATTGTTGGCGAATAAAGACGCAATTTTTGAAATAAAAAAGAAAGTAGAGGGGAAAGATTCATCTTTGTGTAACCACGTGGCAATCCAAAATATTCCAATTACTGGGGAAACTATCTCAATTGTTATGACGGCTTCTAATCGTTCAAAGCAAATCTATTTTACATTGCAAACTATTCAGAATAGTTCGCATAAAGCGATCCAAGTAATAATAGTTGATGATTCAGACGTGGATATCATTACTAAGGAAGAATTAGAAAAATACCCGTTTTATATTGATTTTATCTCGATAAAAAAGCAAAATAAGAACTGGATAAACCCGGTTGTGAATTATAATATTGGATTTAATTATATTCAGGGTACAAAGATTATAATACAGAATGCAGAAGTTTGCCACGTGGGCAATGTATTGGGCTATATGGCTGAAAAGATGACCCAGGATAATTATTATGTTTGTGATGTAAGAACCACAAAATCATTAAGTGCAAATGATATTATTTATACCAGTAATATTAGCACAATAGACATTTATAAAAATAATTCAATATTTGGAATATGGTATCAAGGCAGAGAAAGAATTGTTAATTACCATTTTTTATCAGGGATGACTGTTGATACTTTTAATAAAATTAAAAGCTTTAGTTATGATTATACAATGGGACTTTCATATGATGATGATGATTTTTTATTGAAAATAATTGCCAATCAAATTAATGTGGTAAATTTATTTCATGATGAATTCCATTTTGGTGGGATTCATTTATGGCATAGTAGATTATATAGGAAAAAAATAGAGAGTAATAAAAATATATTTATTAAAAAAAAAGAAATTTATAAAGAGATAGGAGAATATATTGATATTATTATGGAAAAAAATGATCCAATTAAAATAGAAATAAATAATGATACAAATTTATTAGAATTACAGAAATTATTGTTACAATTTACAAATTATAATATTATAAATTTTTATATAAATAAAAAAAATATGAAAAGTGAGGTAAATACGTTTCGAAAATGTATTCATAAAGGTTATTGCTATAAAAATTCTGGGATAAAAATTCCGAAAAATCTTAAGATAAAATTTTATTTTATATAGTAATAGTATTATGTATTCATTTTATAATAATAAATGGGATGTAGATTCATCTACTGGTTTTATAGGGGGAAAATTTGTAGTAAGTAATTTAAGCACAGGTTATCATGGAATTCTTAAACAATGGTGGGAATATTATAAACCACCTGGTAATAATGTATTACTCATTTCAGAAAATAATACTGTAAAAAAAGAATTTAATGCTATATATCCAGAATGGAATATTAAAACTCTGGACAAATTTATAGATCTTAATGACATTATTGGAATAAAAAAAGAGGATGATGAAAATATTTGCGATTATGAAATGGACATTTGTGATAATAATTTTACTATTCCTGAAAAATTTGATTTAATAATAAGTCAAGCAACACTTGAACATCTTTATAATCCATTTCAATCAATGGTAAATAAATTTAATAATTTAAATAAAGATGGTATTTTAGTTTTACATACACATCCACCAAATATGCCATATCATTCTTATCCAAGAGATTATTTTAGATATATGGAAGATTGGTGGATAGATTTACCAAAATATATAGAGAATATTCGGCTAATTGAACTTTATACTCATGATAATTATCATGTTTTTACACTTTATCAAAAAATTTAATATTCGGTTTAATAGGTATTTTTTTACTAGAATCCTTATAACAATATCCTTTTTTCATACATTTGTAAAATGTATTAATCTCCTTTAAATTATTATTGAAGCTTTTTTTATCTATTTTTATGCAAATCTTTTTATTAATTTTAATAATTTCATTCTGAATATTGAATAAATTAGTATTCTTATTTATTATAACTTCGAAAGTATTATTATAATTTTCAAGTATAATAACATTTTTAAAAAAATAATCTCTTTTTTTATCAAAAGAACGAGTATATGTCCTATCTTTAAAAATTATATTTTTATCAGATTCTCCAATATTATAGTCATAATTTTTTTCTGGCAATAATTTATATATAGTTTTATTCTCATCTAATTCATAAATATAATTAATGTTTTTATGTTTCCATTTTTCTTGAAAAAATTTTTGTGTATATGATGTATTCCAAAGTGTAGGTTTTGGTATATATTTCACGGATTCTTCTTCAATGTATGATATATTATTTAATACTAATCTTCTATAGAAATCATCATCTTCATATTGTCCTCCAATAAATCTTTCATCCATAAATCCTACTCTTCTAAATAATTCTTTTTTACATCCAAAAAAAGCAAATCTGAATAGTGCAACAAACCCATATCCATCATTAATATAATTTAGCATTCTGTTAATATCATCTGGTGTTGGTCGAACTTTATAACTACATATTATTACTATTTCATTTTCTGCAGATAGAATTGCATGATTCACTAATTTAGAAAATGACTCATAATTTTTTCCTATAAAAAATCGAGAAGTCAATGGTAATAGACTTTTTTTTGTTTCAAGGCTGCTTTCAATATCATGTGTAATTATAATTATATCATAATTATTATTCATTGGTTATTTTAAGAAAAAATTTATATTATTAAATATATGACTATTAAATTGAGTATTTTGATTCCAACTTTGCCAAATAGAATAGAATTATTCTATTTACCATTAATAAAAAATTTACTTAAGCAAATAGAACCATATAATAATATTGAATTAATTTCATTATTTGATAATAAAAAAAGAACAATAGGCAGAAAAAGACAAAATATGATTGATATAATACAAGGTGAATATGTTTGTTTTATTGATGATGATGATAGAATATCAGATGATTATGTAAAATTAATAATGGATACATTAAATAATAATCCAAATACTGATTGTGTTGTTTTTTGGTCTTGTATTAATCAACCAAATATGGAAGATAAAATTGTAAAATTTGGTTTTGAAGGAAGAAATATCCCACCTCCATGCCATGTTCATGTATGGAAATCATCTATTGTAAAAAAATACGAATATAAAAATATAAATCATGGTGAAGACAGTGATTGGATAAATCGAGCAAAAAATGACATACTCCATTTATCTAAAATTGATAAAATACTTTACTATTATGATGCAAGATATAATACGACATCAGAAACAGTTGGTTTATCAGAAGAAATCATAAAAAAGAATATTAATAAAATATTAAATAATACGAATGATTTACATAAAAGTAATTTTTTAGAAATTATCATAAATAATGAATCGAATTTATTTGATATTCAAAATGAAATTATTGAAACTAATAAAAAGATTTTTATAAAAATAGATAAAAAAAGCTTCAATAATAATTTAAAGGAGATTAATACATTTGTAAAATGTATGAAAAAAGGATATTGTTATAGAGATTCTAGTAAAAAAATACCTATTAAACCTAATATAATTTTTTTTTGAAAAATAATAATATATTTAGATATTACATTATGAAAAAAACAGTAGTAACTATTACTGGAATTCGACCCGATTTTATCCGAATGTGCTTTGTTTTTAAAGAATTAGATAAACATTTTAATCATATTTTAATTCACACAGGGCAACATTATGATAATAAATTATCAGATGTTTTCTTTAAACAACTAGATATTCGTGTTCCTGATCATATGCTTGCATCTGGTAAGAATTCATCAAATCATTTTGAACAATTGGCATATCTAACTGTTGAAATTCCGAAATTATTCGAAAAGCATAATATTCATCCGGATTTGGTACTTTTTTTGGGAGATGCAAATACAGCTGCTGTATCTCTGCCTCTTAAAAAAGCTGGGTATAAAATTGGACATATTGAAGCAGGGATGCGCTCTTATGATAAACGAATGCTGGAAGAGATAAACCGCACTGTTTGTGACCATTGTAGTGATATTCTATTTGTTTATCATGAAGATTATAAACAGCAATTAGTTTTAGAAAATATAAAGAAGAATGTATTTGTTGTTGGGAATACAATTGTGGAGCCATTCCGATTATTTGAAGAGAAAATTAGAAAAGAAGCGAAGAAAAATAATATGATTCTCATGGATATTCACAGACCAGAGAATTTCAATTTTAAAGATAGGCTAGAAAATGTTGTCAATTTTGCTAATTTATGCATTGAAAAATATAATTTACCTGTGCAAATTTTGTATTTTAAGAGATTAAAAGACAAATTATCAGAATATAATATTGATTTGGGAAAAGTAGAAATGATTGACTTGATGCCATATGAAGAATATTTGACGAAAGTATATCATTCAAAATTTATAATAAGTGATAGTGGCACTGGTCAAGAAGAGCCAGCTTTATTAAAAACTCCAGTAGTAGTTCCAAGAGATTTCTCAGAAAGACCACAAAGCTATGAAAATGATTGTAGTTTTAAATTAATTATTCAAAAAGATAATACAAATTTTGATGAAGTTTTTACATGGTTAGAAGGTGATAAGAGAATGGGCACTGAATGGCTAGGAAATGGCAATGCAAGTAAAGAAATTACTATGCATATTCTTGATTTTTTGAATTATAAATAAACTATTTTAATTTTATTCGGAATTTTTATGCTAGAATTTTTATAGAAATAACCTTTTCGCATACATCTAATAAATGTATTAATTTCTTTATTAAAGCTTTTTTTATCTATCTGAATATAAATATTTTTATTTGATTCAAGTATTTTTTGTTGAACTTCAAGCAAATTAGTGTTTTTATCAATTAGAATATTCATAATATTGTTACAATTAAAAATTTGCCTTTTCTCTTTAAACTCATTTATTTCACTAATATTATTTATAAAATGAATATTAGTATTTGTATTGGTATTTGTATTACTAGAATTTAATATATAAGTTTTATTATTGTTATTAATAATAAAATTATCTATATTTGATTCAATAATTTTTATATATAATTTATTCTTATATTTATCTATATTAGTATTTTTTTCATTAACTATTATTATTATAAAATTAAGATATAAACTATTTAATATATCATTAATGATATTATCAATATTTTTATCTTCATAAAAAATAATTATTTGTATAAATTCGGAATGATCATAATATGGTATATATTCCCCTAAATTTTTTTTATAAATATCTGCTTCATTTTTATTTATTTTTAAATTATTTTTATTTATATTAGATAATGATGTATTTTTTATAGATTTTATATTTAATTCAATATTTTTTTCAAAATTACTTATTTTACTACTACTTGATATAATATCATAGCTACATTTTTTTTTTAAATAATTGTATGTAAATATTTCGTGTTCATATCCATAAATATATGATAATTTTGGAAAATATCCTATATTTTTAATCATTTCTTTTGTAAATGAGAAAAAACATCCAGATATTCCTGAATTTAATTCTAAAATATTATCTTTATAAATTGTTTGTATAATTATATTTGGATTTATAATATTCATTTTTACATATTCATCGTATGGATAATAGCAAAAATGGTGGATATCTGTTTTGATTATTGTTTCTGTATATCTATTTAAACCATTTTTATGTATTATAATATCATCATCGCATCCAAATCCAATATCTATATCATATTTATAAATTAGATGACGAATACCAATGTTCTGACAAGAACTTATCCCTTTATTAAACTTATTATAAATAATTTCATTAAAAATATTTGAATATTTATCAATTATTTGTTTATGATAATTATTTTTACATTGATCTACTATTAGTATTTTTATTATATTTGAATCAACATTATCTTTTATAGAAATAAATAATTCTTCTAGAATATCAATACGTATATTTGTAGTTTGTTCATTTGAATAGGTTTTTATAAATAATCCAATTTTTTTATTCATATGTAATATGAATAAAATATTATAATAATTCTAATCGATTCAAATATTCAAATAACTCCTCTTTTGAAAGTGGGTTTATTTTACTATTATAATTATGCACATCATCCAGAACCAATAAGTTCTGATAAGGTGGTTTAATGTGCATATATCCATTATCTTTTTTAATCAGGCGCATCGCCTGAGTTTCTGATATTAGTGACTCTAACATTTTCTCTCCGGGACGTAATCCTGTGACTTTCACTGGCTTATTGTATTTTTCTGAAAAAATCTGCATTAAATCGAATAACTTAAGAGAAATTAATTTTGGGATAACTGTATCCCCTGATTCCCCAAATTCGGCGGCATATTCAATAAGTTCAACACTTTGCTCCAATGTCATAACAAACCGGGTCATATCTTCATGGGTTAATGTAAATTCTTTGACATCAGGATCATTCCCTTTTTCATGCAATATTGGGATAATACTACCACGTGAATTCAGAACATTGCCGTAGCGAATATTCACAAATTTTCGATTTGGAACATAAAGTGATTTTTCTACAATTGCGCTCTCTGCCAATCCTTTTGCCATCCCATATACATTGGTTGGCTCACAAGCTTTATCTGTACTAACCATCACAATTACTTCTAAATTAATAAGCCTATCATTATTTTTCTCCACTGCATTTACAACATTAATTGGACCCATCGAATTTGTTTTAATACATTCATCAATTGCATATTCGCATCGATCTATATGTTTAAGAGCAGCCATAATAATAATAATATGTGGCTGCTCTCGTAAAATTGCATTGGCAACATTTTGATAATCACGAATATCTCCGATAATAAATTTTAAATTATCGGTTTTATATTTGAGGCTCATACTCCAATGTTTGCATTCATCTCTGGAATAATTTGTAATTTGATTATTTGAAATATGCTTTTCAATAAATTTATTACCTAGCGAACCAGAACCACCAAATAATAGAATTTTTTTATTTTGGAACATAATAATATAAAATATAATATTTTTATTTCTTTTTCAAAATGATTTTTTTTATATTTTTTGGAATCTTTATTGTTGAGTCATTTAGACAATATCCATTTCTCCAACATTTATAAAATGTAAATACTCTTGTTTTTAATAGTTTTTTAGTTATTATAAATATAACTGTAATATTATTATTTATATTCAATATTTTATTATAATATTCATCTTGTATTTTTTCTAAATTATTTGAATTTAAAAATTCAATTATAACATCTTGAACATTTTGAAAATTTTGAACATCTTGACTTATATTATCACTCTTAATATTATAAATTATTTTTTCAACTAATGAATTATTTGGGTTTATATTATCTACATCGAAATTATTAATAAATTTTTTGGTTTGTATTGCACCATTATACCAATGTATTCCAAATGTATTTTCTGGAATTATAATATTTTGTTTTTTAAATATATAATCTATTTTTTTACAAAGAAATGGATAAACAAAAATATTATCTAAAATTTTTATATTTTTATTTTCATCTAATTTTTTATATTCTTCAATCCAAATAATTGGACCAATTTTTTGATAATTATTTAAGTTTTTATTTTTTATAATTTCTAAGGACACTTTATATAATTTTTCTAAATATTTTGATTTTGGAATACTCGCTAGAAATCCGGTTAGTATTACTTTTTTATAAATAAAAATAAAGGAATCTACTTTTTTTTGAAAAAAGAAATCTGGGATTGGTTTTACAAATAATATATCCATATCAAACCATATTCCTCCATTTTCATATAATTTTGCGATTCTTGTAAAATCTGCTTTAAAAATAATAGAAATATTATTATCAAAATCATAATCTTTTTGAAAATTTATTGGTATTAGGCGTATTTTGGTAGGGTTAACTTCTATAAGTTTTGATAATGGGATTTTTTTTTGTATATCAATTGAATGTTCTAGGGTATTCCATTCTCGTAAAATATTTTTTGGGTTTTCATCTGTATATATAATAATATCAAGCTCAGGATTATATTTATGTAAAGAATAAATCGTTAAATAATGTAATTCAGATATCTGGTCACCTTCCCAATAGGTAAAAACAATTTTTGGAATCATGATTTAATATTATATAGATTTTATTAAGTTATCATAATTTATCATACAATTTTTATTTAATAATTGATAATATTGTTGAGTTTTTAATGATTTATTTTGATAATCTTGAATATTAATAATAAATTTTACGATATCATCTTCATTTTTAAATTTATATAATACATATTCTTCTGGAGTTTTCGGAACATCTTTTTGGAAATGATCATAAATTATTGGGATACAACCAGAACTACCTGCTTCCATTATTGAACAATGGAACGATTCATAGATAGATGCACATAATAGGAATCCAATTTGGTTATAAAATGTTTCCATATCTTCGCTGCAATTATTAGTATGTTGGTGAAAAATAATATTTTCTGGATATTTATCTTTAAAAATATCTATTTTTTGAATTGTGGAATTATAAAGATCGAGTGATTCACTTTTAGAAAGAAAAGGATTTTTTGCATATTTTTTTATTTCACTACCTTTAATATGTAATTTATAGGTTGGATTAATACTATATATTTTTTCAAATATATCTAGTATTTTATCAATTCCTTTATTTGTTAAAGAATTAATGCCTACCATACCCAAATTTTTGTGACGGTTATCAATATTTTTATTAGAATATTCTGTAAATAAAATCGGAATTGTTATTATTTTCGACTCTGGAATATTAAAATTTTGAACTAATTTATATTTAAACCAGTCATTTACTAAAATAAGCTTATCTATATTTAGAAAATTAGTAGATTTAATATATATATTATCATTATAAAAATATTCAAAGCTATGTAATCTACAAATTAATTTGAATTTTTTATCTTGAATTTGTGATAATAAACATGCCTGGATTAATAACCATTCAACCCAGACAATTTGATTATCTCCTATAATTTTCAATAATTCTGAAGTATATTTAATTTTTAAACTAGATTTTGAAGAAAGTATTATTTCACGTGTTGTTATTTCATATTTATTTTTATCTAAATTATCAATGATATTATATAAAAAATGAAGATTATGACCGATAAATATAATTTTTATTTTTCCAGACATTTGTTTTTAACAAGATAAAAGTTTTTCGTTAAAAACAAAAAATAAGTTTCTTGTTAAAAAATAATGGAATTTACACCTACTTTACTATGGTCTCAAACTTATGAAGATATTGAAATCGAGATTAATTTATCAAATATCTCAAATGAAATTTTAAGAATTGAAAATAATGTTTTTCATTACGAATGTTTTTCTTCGAATAAAAAATATTTGATTGATTTTGAATTAGAAGAGGAGATTATTGGGCATATTGTTTCAATTAGAAATGACAAAAAAATTATTATAAAATTACAGAAAAAGGAAGATGGAATAAAATGGGATTTTTTGACGAAAAAAAGAGGAATTTACAAAAATAATATAAAAATAAATTGGGATAAATGGGAAAATAGTGATGATGAAGAAGATGTTAAAAATATAAATATGGGGGGTGGCATGGGTGATGGAATGAACAACATGGGTGGCATGGATATGAGTATGTTACAAGAAATGATGAGTAATATGAGTGGCGAAGAAGAAGGTGAAGAAGACGGTGAAGATCATGGTGAAGAAAATGGCGAAGAAGACGGTGAAGATCAGAACGAAGATGGCGAAGAAGACGGTGAAGATCAGAACGAAGATGGCGAAGAATAAGTTTTTTAAGTAAATATAAAATATAATAACTTTATATTCAATATGAAATTATTAATCACAGGAGGATGTGGATTTATTGGATCAAATATTGCAGAATATTTTTTAGAAAATAAATTGTTCAAATCCATAACAATCGTAGACAATTTATCATCTGGATTTATTAGAAATATTCAGAATCTTTTAGAAAAATATTCAAACCTAGAATTCATAGAAGCAGATATTCAAAATATAGAAGTTTGCCGGAATATTACTAAAAATATAGATGCAATATGTCATCAAGCGGCGACTGGTTCTGTCCCTCGATCCATTAATGATCCTCTGTTCTATCATAAAAATAATGTTGATGGATTTTTCAATTTATTAATAGCCGCAAAAGAAAATGGCTGTCGGCGATTTGTATACGCTTCATCTTCATCTGTCTATGGAGATAATGAGAATTTTCCAAAAATAGAGGAAAAAACGGGAGATGTTTTATCTCCTTATGCAGCTACGAAAAAAATTAATGAGATATACGCCAATGTTTTCCATAAATGTTATGGTATGGAAATTATTGGACTGCGATATTTTAATGTATTTGGAGAAAGACAGAATCCCAATGGAGAATATGCAGCAGTTATTCCAAAATTCATAAATTTAGTGAAAAATGGTGAAAGTCCTACAATATTTGGCGACGGTTCTTTCTCCCGTGATTTTACATATGTGAAAAATGTTGTCCGTGCCAACTATTTAGCACTAACAACTACGAACCAGGAATCTTTTGGGCAAGTTTTTAATATTGGGGCAGGTGGAAGAATAACAATTAATGAAATTTTCTACAAAATATGTGCAATAATGGGCGCAAATATTGCGCCAAATTACCAGCCCAATCGTAAAGGTGATATACCACATAGTAATGCATCAATTGATAAAGCACAGAATATGTTGGGATATGTGCCAGAGATTGGGTTTGAAGAAGGCTTACAGAGAACTATATTATGGTTTTCAAAGGCTTAAAAAGATAAGAATAAAATAGGCTAAAAATGGCGACATTACTTTACGAAAACAGTTCAAATAATTACAAATCCCTGGTATATTTCATACAAGGGGCGAATCAAAGGTATGTCCTGCGATTTGATATTAGTTTGACAAAAGGCAAGGATACTCGTGTGATGTTATTAGGGGCGGATAAAAGATGGATTTTGATGATGGAGGATAAATTCTATGAAAGAGAGGATAATATGCCCAATAAAGTCCAACAAGAGAAAATACTGCTAGGAGAAATTACAAAGGAAATTGCAGAGGCTCAGAATCAGCAAATAAAAGATGCCCGTCGAAATGAAAAATTACAGTCATATGTTATGAGTATTGATAAAATCATGTAGAATTTCCAGAGTAATATTTTTTAGATTTTTGCGATAATTTTGAGGTTCTTGACATAGACCACATAATCGACTATGTGGAGAATTTATTTTTATAAAATTACTGGATATATTATTGGGATTTTCGTGATGAATTAGGTAATAAGTAAGTTTCTTATTTATTTTTTTGTGTAAAATTGGGCTATTTTCAAGAATTGGAGAGATTGCAAAATATGCGAAATCAGTACGAACACGTTGGCTAAATTCATAGACAATGAAGTCCGTAAATACGCAATTTTTGGAATGCGCGGAAATAATGGTCTTCTCGGACATCATCATCTTCTTGAGAATATCAAAGATTTCTGGGATATTTATGCAACCACTGATTATTTTATCCGATATTTCATCGATATAAATTATTTTATTGCCAATTTGGTATCTAATATTTTTTACAGAAGACAATTCAATTGTTTTGTCGAATAGGAATGTTATGAAAAAAATGCGATTCTTCTCGAAGAATTTTATTTTTCCATGAGGTATTTTTACTGATAGTATATTATTATCGAAATATTCAATATGTTTTTCAAATAATGGTAGTAATTGGCGTGGAAATGGAATATAATAAATATCGAGTGGTTCTTTGCATAAATACATCTCTTCCAGGAGCGAATCTATGGATCCATTTTTTTGTAAATTTCGCTCGGTTAGACAAGTGTCATAATCTATCTCTTCATGTAGGCTATAGCGGCGGTCTCTTTTAATTGTTTCCGTGGATTTTATTTTATACGTATTGAAAAACCATTTGCGATAATTGGATGTAGGTGTGTAGGCTATATTTTGGAAAATAATTGTGATAATTCCCTCTTCTGGAAGGATTGGAGGTTTGAATTTTTTTGGACTTTTTTGTGTATTACTTTTACAACACAAGCTTAATATATTCTCCATTTTTATTTATAATCTAATATAATATTATAAATATAATATGGTGCTATACACGTGTAATCAGTATCCAGTGCGAAAGCTTATTTTAGTAGGTGATAAAGTAGAGGAAATAATATTATACAAATCTCCAACAAATGGTGTGCCTCCTCCTAGTACTACTTCTACTTCTACACTTGAGGATATTAAATCAGCAGAACTGAAAAAATAATTGATATGAAAAAAAGTATCCAAGATGTGATCTTCAAATTTTTAGGAATTCCTGAAATATTTTGTGCATTTTCATTTGGTTGCGAAGAAAACATTGAACTTCCAATATTATTTAATTCACTCATTTTAAATTAATTAAGAAAATATTTATTTAGATTTAGTAAAAAATCTTTGATTTTTTGTGTAAAAATCTTTGATTTTTAGTGTAAAAAAATCAATGATTTTTTGTGTAAAAAATCTTTAATTTTTTGTGTAAAATTTTGCATTTTATTTTCGTTTTCAATGCTATGGAAGAACCAAGCATAAATATTTATTTAGAAGCCAAAAATGAATACACTAAGCGCTTGACTGCATCTTTAGTGCCACTCGTATTTGAGGGATTTAATAGCTTATATGATGACGCTTGTAAATTCAAGGATGAAACAAGAGACCCGCGATATGATGACTACAGTGAACTCCAAATATTCCAGGATTATCTTAAAAAGATTCCAAAATGGAATAATGATTTGATTGATCAGGAATGCGATAGAATTGTACAGAGATCAAAGTGCAAATATTTAGATGAATTATTGTGGGCAGTGATTTTCTCTAATATAAAGGTTTTGTCAGTAATTCGAAGCAAAAATCCTCGAAATGAAATAGAGCATGACTACATTGCTCTAAAGGATTTTATCCATAAATGCTATAAAGAATGCGCAAGAGAACTCTACAGTTCCGATGTTGTTATTTTGTTCGATAGGGAGAGTGTAACTGTGCTGGAGCGAAGTAAAAATGTCCGGGATATTAAGAAAATTATTGAGAAAGGAATATTAGAGTCAATTAGCGAATCTTTGCCTTATAAGCAAATTATTCGGACATACATTGGCAAAATTCCGGCGGATCACGAAGAAGACACGGAAAATAGCATGTCTAACCCACATTTTGAGGCAAACTCATTTATGAAATTCCTGGGAAAAAATAGGGAGTCATTTATGGCGGCTCGGACGCCCACTATAACGGAAACTCAGACACAGGTGGAGTCAGAAGAAGAAGAGGCAGAAGAAGCAGAGACTGAAGTTCAGGCAGAGACTGAAGCCCAAGTTGAAACAGAGACTGAATCAGAAGTTCAAGAAGAAGTCGTTGCAGAGGAGCCACCTGCCGAAGTGCACCAACAGATTGAAGAAAAAAAAGAAGAAGAGGTCCAACAGCAACAATCTGACAAAGAAGCCTCAATTGTCAGCGCGGCTTCTGTAAAGAGTCATTCAAAAGAAATTCGTGAAAGGCAGCAAATAGTTGATATGAGCACTGATACTGAATTGGCACAAGATGATGTCAAAATAGTTGTGGGTAGTTCAAAACATCATTCACACCATAAACACCATCACAGCCATCATAAATCCAAGCCCAATTTTATGAAAGAGGGACCAAAATATGAGGAAGAATTATAAAAAATTGATGGTAAACTCTTTTATTTTTTTTCAAATTATCCAGGCTATTCCAGAAAAATAAGTCATGAGTACTTCCGCGCAGCACGCTGCGCAAGAACTGAGAAAGCTTTTGGTGGATCTTTTGCCAGATCAACACAACCGAACACTTCTTGCGAGTGATCTTTCGCGACGATTATGTTCACTACATTTCCCAGAAACTCCTAGAAATTTTGAAGACGCTTGCGTTTTATTTCATGAGCTTTTTACGGAGATTTCTCA